>LAHS01003355.1_pt1 | contig 20961 bp, 9 predicted proteins | sample 329651 | NCBI WGS metagenome assembly LAHS01 (sample SAMN03275699, study PRJNA271635) | activated sludge metagenome | isolation source: sample C-1 Sludge from hydrolytic chamber (first chamber) of Anaerobic... | reverse complement strand
GCTTCAAAGGATAAGATGTTTCCGCTTAAAGAAGTATTCTTAACTTGAACGTACTGGGTTTCCGTGCCGTCGTCATATTCGCAAATTGCGATTACGGATATGCCTTTCTGCTTTAGAATGTCCTCGCTTAGTTCGATATCAAATGAGCTGCTTCCGGAAATAAGTTCGGAATTGTAGCTTACGTCGTAAACGTCGCTTACGTTCATACTGAACTTATCGCCTATATTTTTATTATATGCGGAAGTGATTTCCGCTTCGATATCTTTAGCTTCGCTGATTGCAGTCGAAGAGGAATTGGAAGGCAGATAAATTTGGAAAATCTGTTTTGCGATTCCCGTCAGTCTATAGTTGGGATTAGTTACCGTTGCGGTTGCGATGTAGGTGCCTGCAAACTTCAAGGTTATACCCTCTCCGTAGCTTATTGTAAGCCCCGCATCCTCACCGGGTAACACGCCGTGAAGCGCTGCGCTGATATTTTTCACTTCTCCGCTTTGGATTAAGTTTTCAAATCCGGCAAAGCTTACCGTTATCGGTCGCTTGTTTATGGTAAGCACCGCTTTTTTATCGGGTATTGATTCATAGTTATCTTGGTCAAATTCAAACTTTGCGGTAGCTTCGTATACGCCTGCGAAACTTCCTATATTATTGATATAGCTTACGGTTATTCCCTCGGGAAGCGCTTCGCGTATCGATATGGACTTTTCGGTTCCGTCGTATACGTAGGTCTCGTTGTTAAACGACGCGTCAAGATTGAACACAGCTTTTGCCAGGTCCACAGTAATACTTAACGGATAGTTTTCATAGTTGTCAAAGTCAGCGTTAAAGTATGCGGGATACTCTTTAACAGGCACTGTGGGCGTTACTGTTTGATTTACCCAATAGAAGTTTGTCGGAAAGGACAAAATCGGATAGTTTTGCGCTCGGATTATATCTTTTGCCTGTAAAGTATCCGGGAGAAGGCACTTCGTTTAATTCCGCGTTATACTCAGCCTTCGAAAGCAAAATCATTACGTTGAACCCGTGATTGTTATAGTTAAACGGATCCGCATTGTAGTAAGCGGGATAATATCTTACGGGAACGGTGGGTACGGTGTTCTCGTTTACCCAAAAACTGAATTCGTCGTCAAGATTGAAAGTCGAATTGCTAAGTTGCGCCGTGGGATTGTACTGAATATTGGATATTATTTTTTGTGCGGGCGAAGAAGCGTAATCTGCTTTTTCAATCAAAAGATCGCTAAACAGCACAATGCGTCTTTCTATAGCTTCTCCGTTTGTAAAAGTAACAACCGCAGTAATAATATATTTTTCTGAATTTTCGTTGTCGTTGGCTTTAGAAAGAGTAAAGCTTGTTACGCCGTTAAGATTGATAACCGTACCGTCGTTTGCTTTGCCGGTTACGGTGTAGCTGACCGATCCGCCCGATACGTTCGTCATCGAAAATCTTTGCTGATTGTAAACGGTAGAAGGTTCATAGGTTTTTACTGCGCTTGATATCATAGAGTCTGCGGAAAGTCCGAATTTGTATGCATCTAATTCGGTAATATGAAGTACTGCGCTTAGTGTGCCGCTTGCGTTGGTTTCGCCTCTTACAAGCTTGTAATTGAGTTCATCCAAAAGGTTAAGTTTAGCGTCAACTGTATAATCGCCTATCGCGCTCTTACCCGAAAATACGGTTTCGCTTCCGCCCTCGCAGTAGCTTACGCTAACGCCTTCGGGAAGTGTGCCGAAGATAGAAATTGACCTTTCCAGCGATGATACAACGTAGTAGTAATCGAAAAAGCTTATTCCCGATATGTCTATGCTTGCCTTAAGTATGGTAAGGATTTGAGTCTTATCGGCTACTTCATTATAGTTAAGCCAGTTATCTTTATCACTAAACTTCGCTCTTACTTGGTATACTCCGACATTTATTGCACCGTTCCCTGCCAATGGAGTTTCACCGATTACGGGCGCTCCCGCTAACGTGTCGTAAGGAACGATAGTGTACGATACGGAAAGCCCCGTGCTTAGAGTGCCGTTAAGTTCGGTACTGTGCATTTCTTTGTTGTATATATTGGAGGAAGGCGTACGCAGCCAGGTATTTCCGCCTGTACTTAAATAATTTGCCTTCCTTATCGTAAAGCGGAGTTGGTTGCCCAGTTGTTTCGTTTCACCGCTGCCGAGAGAAGTTGCGCCCTCCCATATTCCTTCATCGGTTATCGTTGCGCCCGAACCGCTGCTTAACGTGTAGTTTATATTGCTGACGTTTGCAACTGCTACGTAGTTTCCTGCGTTCTTAGCTATGGAAGGATTGCCGCTTCTGTCCGTTATGGTAACTATAGCTGTCAAGCTTACGCCTGTAGGCGTTACCAGCGGGAAAGTAACGGATGCTTGAATAGGTCTTATGTTCCCGTTATATTCCATAACGTAGTTATCTCCGGTAGGATTATTTGCGCTTATAAACGAATACGCCGAGAAATTAAAGGATATCGGGCATTTATTGATTACTACTTCCATATATTGGTCGGCGGGCTTATTGTAGTTGTCAAACAAGTTATACGCCTCGCCGAAATTATATACCGTACCCTTTTGGTTAAATTTTACTACCGCCATATAATGACCGGCATCTCTTCTCTTGCTGTTTTCCGCATTTAAGCCTATATTGTTTACCGCTCCAGTGTCGTAGAAATAAAAGTCAGCGGTTGCCTGCAATTTTAAGTCCAACATTTCCGTAACCAAAGAGTTGCCGCGCAAATATTCGTTGTTATATGTGGTCGTGTAAATTTTGTTTCCGAGTCCGTCTTCTTTAAGCCAATTTTCGCTTCCGCTAAAAGACGCTTTTGCAATAATCAAAGTTGCGTATAACGTTTCGACAGGCGCGTCGTTGTTATATAAAACGTAACTTCCCGAAGGATAAGTAAAACTTGCGGTCACGGTATATGTTCCTGCGTTAGCGGCACTGTTGCCCGCTTTTTGTCCCGCTTGACCAAGTACCGAAATCATATAATTGATATTTACGCTTACACTACCTATCGTAATTACGGTATTGGTCGAATTAATCGTGCCGCTTGTTACGTCGATAAATAACTTATACAAGGTATTATCTGCAAATATTGCATCGTAACGAATAGTGTTTTTGTTTAATGTCTGATTAAAATAAGGAGTTGCGTTTTGTGTGGGTGTCGCTCCGCTTCCCGTTTCTACTCCGCTATTAAAGCTTGCATATATATCCAGTCTTGCTTTGTTAATCTTCAATGTCGCGGTGTAACTGTCTTCAAGCTTTGCTATATATAAATGAGTTTCGGTATCAAAACTCCAAAGTTCGTAGTTGCTGTTATTATGGTTAAGCGAGATCGTAACCGTATATACGCCTACATTTACAGCTCCGCCGGATAAGACTACTTCTTCAACGTCTTTTATGACCTTGGTTTCGCTGACGCTTTCGTTAATATAATGTTCGTCAAGATTACTTCCGCCCTGAATGTATGTCGTTACCCTATCAATAGTCTGCTCGGTCCCGTCGTAGTTTGCGTCCAAAACATCTTCAAAAGTAAAGTTGTATCCAAATTTTGCTTTGTCGATTTGAAGGGTGGTTGAAAGATAATCAAGAGGCACTCCATTATATATGATACCGCTGTAGTTGGGATCGGTATTGATAAAGACCACCTGTATCGTATACGTTCCGGCATCGGTTGCGGTACAGCCTGTTATCGTTACCCCTTCTTTAATTAATTTGTACGAAATCGATACGTTAGCTTCGGGGAAAACGGTAATATCCGAGGGATTTAAGCTGTCGTTTTTAAGATATACGCTAATAGGCGCGCCGTCGTAAGTCTTTTGCGTAACATTTTGTACGCCCGCAGAAGGCAGATAATAATCGGTGCTGAGAACGTATCTCTTTTTGTTGATAATAAAGGATCTCGTTATGCTGTTTGTCGCGTTTATACTGCGGTAGTTAGGATCGGTAATTTTGAAGTACACGGTGGATGAATATCCGTTTACCGTCGTGCTTGCCTTATAGTTTACGCAGTATTCGTATCCTACTATTTCCAAATCCTCCGGCCAGGATGCCAAACGCAAAACGTGATAGAAAGTATTGTAGTCGATAGAAAGCGAACTTGCCGTAGCTTGAATATTGTTTGCCGTAATGTATGCGCTGTCTATTGCCGCGAGATAATACTGTCCGCTTACTGCCGAAGCTTCGTCATAAAGCTCGTATTCGGTATCAAAGCTTATATCTGCGTACGCTTCATATCCTACTACGCCTTCCCATTTTTTAGAGGTCGTATGACTAAAGGCTGCATCGCTTCCCGCTACTTGATTTCCGTTGCTGTCAACAAGTTTGTATGCGGTAAGCTCATAATCTGCGCTTGTTCCGAAAGACGCTTGTTCTACCCATAGATATTGACTGAAGGCGCTTCCGCTTATAATAAAGTTTCCGTTATAATCCGGCAAAGCAAATTCCGATACGGTCGCTATATACCAGCCTGCGTTTACAGGCAGTCCGCCCGAAAGCAATGCGTTATCGTTTCCGCCGTTTATCGCGGTTTCAACCATAAGCGCATTTCCTGCATCATAAGGTCTGATATTATACACTACGTTTAAGGGTATTACGTCCAAATTGTCGAAAGGATTGACCGTTTTTGCAAGTAAAGTATGCGTTGCTTTATTATTGTATTCATCAACTTGAAACCTGAAAGGATAACAGTCCGCTCCCTCGGGATAAACGGGATTGCTTGGGGAGCTGTGAAAGTAATTGGATATTACCGTAGTATTGTAGTTTACTTGGAAATCGTCAACTCCAAGGAAATAAAAACTTGCGTTTGTTATCGTATATCTTCCAATCGAAAATTCCTGCGTGTTAACGTCTTCTGCTACCTGATAGTTTGCGCGGTAGTTTTCGGATATAATTCCTCCGTTTGCCGCTGTATCAATCGAAGCAATATAAGTTTCGGCATCCGAGACAACCGTTTTTTCCGGCGCGGAAGCGCAAGCGTATTTTACAGTTAAACCTATATCCGCATGAGGAATGCCGGCGTCGGAGGCAACTGCGGTAAGCGACCTAATTTCAGCGTTATATATAAGTCCGCTGTAACCAAAGTAAGTTGCGCTGTGAATAATAAAGGGGGTGATATTAAGCGAATACTCCGCTAGCGTTCCGCGAACGTAGTTGGGATTGCTTGTTGCGCCGTATGTGTACGCCTTGTAAGCTCCAACCGTTAAAGGTTTGCTTCCCGTCCCAAGCGTTGCGTTTGAATTGCCTGTAGCTTCGGAATCAACTTTATAAGCTACGTTTAAGGTAACGTTTTCTGCATTTATCCAATCAAATCCGCTTGCTTTTGCCGTGATATTGCCCTTTTCGGTATTGTCGTATACATACGAAGTCGTTCCGCTGTACGTTACGAAGCCTGCTCCGTCAAGGGTATATGGAGCTACGCTAAATTGAGAACTTTCATATCTGTCTAAAATATAATAATTTCCCTTTCTGCTTACGTCTCCGACTATTGCAGTCGTTTCAACAGAAGCGGTATACGTTCCTGCGTCTACTATAGAAGAAAGTCCGCTTACGCTTGCGCCGGCTAAGGTTGTGCCGCCATAAGTGATTTGTATACCTATCGGATTTGCGATTATACTGTCACGCGTTTTTACTCCGATTAAGGAGCTGTTTACCGTAATTCCGGTATAGCCCGAGCGAAGTTGCCCGTTATATATATGACCGGTAAAGCCGGAAAGCGAAAACTGTAATTGTGTAGGCGCGATAGTGAAGGCAAACAGCGTGCCTGCGGTATTACCCGCAGAATATGTGCTGTTATCATAAACCAAGTCGTAGTTTACGCTGGAGCTTGTGCCGTTTGCTAAGGTGCATACGTCAATCGAAACCGATACCGTGCCGTATCCGTATCTGCTGTTAAACGTATATTTGCCTGCGTTTATAAACGTGCTTGCGGTGTTTTCAAGGGTTGCGTTATTTAAGTTTAAGCTTAAGGTTACGAGTCCTTCGTCAACCTCTGCAACGTTTGAGGGAGTTGCGTAAACAGTCATTAAAAGTCCGTCGTAAATAAGTCCGCTGAACTCAGAAAACCTTGTCGCGCTTCCTTCCTTGCTGTATTCAAAGCTTACCCCAAGTGTACGCTTTGCAATAGTAAGCTCTCTTACGCCTTCGGGATATATATCGCCTGTGCCCGTTCCGAAGTAGAACGGTTTATAATTGCAAAAGTCCACGCCGTCAACCGTTGCGGGATTTATAACCGCTTTGATTTTGTAAGTGTTGCAATCCACAAAACCGAAAGGTACCCAGGTTTCATCTACGTCTATTACGTTATTATTTGCATTGGAGCCGCTTCCTGTGTCTCCGAAGAAACGGCTGTTTACCGTATCGTATCTGTACCACTCCGAATAACCGGGACCAAGAGGCTTGAACACTAAAGTCGTTCCGCTTGCGATGTTTTCGGGTGCGGTGCTGAATACCGTTCCTGCGCCTATACATACGTAATAGGTCAAGATCCTTGCAAGGTTATCCCCCTGCGTACTGTTCGTTCCGGCAGAAATACTCTGCAGCGTTCCGTCATACATAACGGTTGCGGAATTGAAATTGAGATTTTGAGATACGATAAGATCCGCTTGCGTTATCTTCCATTTCATGCTTTCGCTTCCACTTGACCATACCAAAATATAGTTACCGTTTCCGCTGTTGTCTTCAACCGACGATACCGTAACGACGTAAGGCAGAATATCGTATTCTCCCGTTCCGCCGTTATATGCAACAAGTACGTTCGTTCCCGAAAGATTAGATGCGGTTACGTTTACGCTGTCTTCTCCTACAAGTCCGCCGCTGTCAGTTGAGTTAAGCTGAGCGCTTACTGCTACTGCTACCGATTTTTCGGTCTTATCATATACAAACGATCTATCGGTCACGTTATCAAAAGCAACGGGAGCGCTTGCTGCAAGCGAAAGATGATTAATCGTAATGTTTCTTCTTAATATGCTTATCGGAATAGATATCTTGGTGGAAAGCATATTATCTCCGCCGATTGTTATCGTTAAAGTATAATCGCCAGTGTCTACACTTTGATTTTTCACCTCGGATACCGCATTGTTATAATCGGTAAACGCTATATCCAAAATTTTGATATTATTAGCAGCCGATCCGAAAATATATGCGAGATCCGATGCGTATTGTTTTACGCCCGTCTTGAAATTAATCGTGTAATTTCCCGCTGTGTTTACGTTGTAATAAAAGCCCGTTATGCTGTTTACCATTGACGAATTATACGCGGTTGCTTTGCTAAGTCCGTCGTATGTGAATACGTACTTTGCGCCGCTAGATACCCAAGTTCCAGTAGCGCCGTTATATGTAAACGCCAAAGTGTCGGAAACTACAAGCGTGCTTCCCGCTCCGCTAAAGGTCATTGGATACAAAGCAATATCAAACGCGGCTTTTTGTACCGAAATAATCTCATTGTATCCCGTTACTTCATATGGATTGTTAGGTAAATAATAGTTTTCGGCTTTTGCGCCCGTAAGAGTTTTTGCATATACTCTGTACGTTGCAACGTACCACACGTTATTTACCGCATCAAGAAGGGATAAATCGGAGCCGTATGCGCTTCCGTCGTATTTTTGGAATGCAACGTCGATATCTACTGCGTCGCCGCTTCCCGAAGGTATATTCGTTATTTGAGTATCGGTATGATTCTTTATGCCGGTTGCGTATTCCGCCCCTTTATACGTCAATAAATTACCTACTCCCAGTCCGCCGAAAGATACGGTTGCAAGACGTCTGTCGATTATCATTGTCGAAGAAGTAAGCGTTCCAAGTTCGTAGTTTGCGTTTGAGGGATCTTTTAGCGAAAGCACTTTGACTGAGTAAGTACCCGCATCCTTTACAACTCCGCTTCCCGTTGAGTCTACAACTTGAACTTGGCTTCCTACAGCTATAGCAGTACCGCTTCCGGTATGCGTCTTTGTATATCCTATCGTGTCAGCAAGAATAGTATCTCCTGCAATACCCGTTATGCTTGAGCTTAGATAACGGTTTGTCGCATCATATACATAATTTGTTTGCCCGCCTGTCAATCCCACGTAAGCGTAAGTTACTTGAGCGTTAGAAATAACGTAACGAGTGATTTTTAAGCATCTCAAGAAATACTTATCATTACTGATTCCTTGATTTGTCGCCGAAGTAAGAGTGTAATTGTTGTTGATTTCCTGTGTTCCGTCAAGAGCTATACTAAACAGCGCGTAATAATTGTCCTTTCCGGAAAGTAAAACGCCGCCGCTACTGTAGTTCGCGTCGGATACTTGCGCCGCTCCTGCGCTGTCAAGATAATAATACGGATTTACGGTAATCGTGAACACAACCTTTTCAAGTCCGTTTCCTATATTTCCGCTTATATATGCGGGTGCGTTTTGCCAGTTACTAAGAGCATCCGAAGCAATCCTGGATACTTCAAAAGCGCCTGTTCCTATACTTAAATTACCGGTGCGGTCGTAGACTTTGGTTACATATGAGTTATTGTTAAACAAATTAAGCAAAGGACTGATCGTCCTTGCAACGATATTGTATTTTACGGTTGTTCCGGTTGTTAGCGTAATGCTTTGCGCGTTTGTCGAAGTGAAATAATAGTTATTTGCATTTGCATTATTTCCCGTGTCTGCAGTCAAAGTCGCGGTAAAACGTATTCTCCAGCTTCCTTTATTTACCGCATATGGCGCAAGATCGTCACCGCTATAATAAAAAGCCGAACTAAGCGTAAAGTTACCCTCGGTAAACGCTTGATCTAAAGTTGATATCGGAGCCCCTGTATTGTATTTGATTCCGTTAGTGTAAGCGCTTGTTGCATCGTATATCTTCGATGCAGTGCTGTTCACTTCAAAGATGAAGTTTGTTGCGTTGATACTACTGTTAGCAATTCCGCTCGGATTGATTTTAAAGGTTTCCGATGTATTGGAATAAGTGTAATCGGTCGTAACGTATCCGCTTAGCGAACCGGTATTCATTGTCGCCGTATATTGACCTGCGTTTTTGGGTGTTCCGCTGTTACCGGTCCTTGCTAGTCCCGCGTAAGTGTTTACTCCGTTTACCGCATACGTTGTAACCGCATTTAGCTGCGTTGTGTACTGCGAACTTCCCTCAACCCAGTTACCCGCAAGCGTCAAGCCTTGATTTGCTCCGTTATACACGGAAGCTGTCGAATACGCGCTTCCGTTTGCCTGACTGCCCGCGTTCCACGTCCAAGTGATTGTCGCCGGACGCTTTGTGATAAATACATTACCTATTGTCGATATCGCGCTCGCCCCTATTTTGTAATTCGTCTTTGTATACGTTCCGCTGTCACTGCCTAAAGCATATGAAAACGTAACAGCGTTTGGAGTATTTGCGGTTGCCGTTCCGTTATTTGCGTGTACGTTATTAAAAGTTGCCGAATTCACATTTAATACTACCGTTTCTCCGTTTACTCCGCTTACGTTAGTAGTCGTTACGTTGGATCCGAATACCGCCGTCCTCGCTTCGTTGCTTCCGTCGTATACCTTGGTTCTTGTAGCTAAAAACGCAAAATTGCTTTCGCTAGTTAACGCCAAAGTGTACTGATTGACTACGATATAATAATTCCTCGTTGCCGTCGCATCTATTTCAAAATTAGTGGTATTGCTAAGTTGAGCGCAATATAGCTTGTACGTTCCGGCATCTAATATAGAGCTGAACGCCTTCGACGATCCCGTACCCGTAGGAATAAACTGCGTGAGGTTTGATACCGTGGTCACTGCTGCGGCAGTAAGCGCCGAAGTAAACCCCGTGGCATTCCCGCTTCCGCCCGCAGGATATGCCGTAAGCAATACCGCCGGCGTAGTCTTTGCCGTACCGTCGTACGTCGCAAAGGATAAATAAGTATCGTTTGCTACTTCCGTCGTCCCCGTTGCCCCCGACACGTACGTCTTAACTTTAAGCTTCGTAATGCTTACCGTTTGCACCGCAGACGTGTACGAAACACTCGTGCCTCCGGCGCAGTTACTTCCCGTAACCGTTACCGTGCATTGATATGAATACGATGTCCCGGCTGTAAAAGAAGTATAAGGAACTGTCGCGCTCGCCACAGATGAAATCGTCGATCCGCCCGATACTTTCCACGAGAAAGCATACGTAAGCTCAGAACTTGAAGCAGCGTGTACCGGCGCGTATTGCGTGAGCACAAGGCTGTTACCAAAACTCATACTGTACGTTCCCGCAACTCCCGTTACCGAAGACCCGATAGTATACGGTGTACTCGTAGCATTTGTGGGACTTGCCGTAAGCGAACCCACAACTCCCCCCGCCACGTTGAACGATCCGCTCGTTATATCGTCAAGCTTCCATACCGCGTAAAGATTATAAGCGGTAGAAGGTCTTCCAACACCTGCGGTCGCAATCGTTGAGGAAGAACTTCCGGATGCGGGAACTAAAACGTTCGTTCCCGACGAAGGGGAATAATCGGCGGTAGAGCTTCCGTTTGTTTTGCTCCACCCTAAAAAGGTATATCCAACCCTGCCGTAATATCTTAAATTATATCCTGTCGCGCCATTGCCTGTAGTCGAACCGTTGGCATAATCATGAGTAACCGCAACATACGCGCTTGCAGACGAACCATATCCGTAATAATTGATTTTTACTTGATTTGAATAAAAATTAGTTGTTAAAGCTATTGAAGAGCCTTGAATATTTTGGAAAGTTGCAGTAGCAACCGCTTGACTATATGTAAAACCCGTTAGTGTAGTATAAGTTTTAACAAAGTATCCGCTACCGCCTAAAGAAACGTACGCACCAGTTGCAGGAGTAGCAGTATATACCGAGGTGCCCCCGATAGTTGATAACGTAGTGCTTCCGCTGTGGCTTACCGAACCCCAAGTAGTGCTCCCGGATACACCGTTGGAATAAGTGGTATTGCTTGTAGTAACGCTTACCGCGCTTACTCCAACACTAAGATTATATAATCCTGAATCAATTGAGTTAAATAATCCAGGAGCTGTTGAACTGCATTTAAAGAAAACAGAATACGATGAGAGATTCAAGGTAGGAACCGTGTTAGTACATACGGTGATCAATTCATCGTGATTTTTACTTAATGAACGGGCAGAAGATTCATATCCTGTCGAATACGATATTCCGCTAGCGGTAACCGTATATTTCATTGAATCACCAGTTCCGCTATTTCCTATTTTGTAAGAAATGGTTAAACTGGCTCTGCCATTTTTCAGAGCATTGGTCATATTTGTATCAAAGGTAAAAGTATACGTATCCTCACTATCATCAGATGAACCATGCCATAATACATTGCTACTACTATCATAGCCACCATAGGTATATGTCCCAAACGCTGTAATAGCTTGATCAGCATAAACTTCGGTAATTTCTTTGTTTTCTAATGAATTATCTAATGCGGTGTCGATTACGCTACCGGAAGGGAGGACTTCGGCTGCGATAAAACCTGCAAACAAAAATACTAGGCAAATTACACCTAACGCTATTTTACCTAACAGTTGCTTTATCTTCACCCTTTTCCTATCCATAATATCCTCCTAAACGACACCTTATAACTCACTATAATATTATATGCGGATGCGCGCACGTACACGCACACAATATATATTATCACGCGCTTAGGCGCGTGTCAATATACCTTCTTAAAATATAACAAAAATAATTACATTCCTATTTAAAAGGTTTTTTGCAAAAAAAAAAGACACGTACAAGTACGTGCCTTAATTTTTATAGAATCCGAGTATTACCGTTACAATTTTAAAAATTTTTAGTTTTGGATTTCGCACCTAAAAATCATATTAAAATTATCTTGTCCACCCCGCTGGGGCAAACTTGCGGGGGACACTATTAAAAAAGCGTACAGAAATATGAGAAATGATAGTACACCACGTCGTAAACTACTGTAGATATTTATTTAACTGTTTGTTTCCCATATATGCTTTATTTTGTACAAAAACCAACTGCACCACGACCAGGTTTGCCTGATGGCAAACTAGCGGGGGCACGCTACGCGTAAGCCCCCTAAGTGGTGGGGACCACTAAAAAAGCGCACATAAAATGTGCGCTTTTTTAGTGGTACACCATCAGGGGCTCGAACCCCGGACACCCTGATTAAGAGTCAGGTGCTCTACCAACTGAGCTAATGATGCAAAAAAAATGGAGCGGGAGACGGGATTCGGACCCGCGACATTTGCCTTGGCAAGGCAACGCTCTACCACTGAGCCACTCCCGCTCGAACGATTAAATTTTATATCATAAAGCATTTGCAAGTCAACAAAATTTTTACGATATTTTCCTTTGGTGCGGTCGAAGAGACTCGAACTCTTACACCGTGGGTACTAGATCCTAAGTCTAGCGCGTCTGCCATTCCGCCACGACCGCGCATTTTGGGAAATCAATCCGCCTTTTCCCTAAGGAAAAAGCGGATAAATTTGGTGATCCATCGGAGAATCGAACTCCGGACACCATGATTAAAAGTCATGTGCTCTACCGGCTGAGCTAATGGATCATTTATTGGCAGGGGTGGCAGGATTTGAACCTACGGATGCCAGAGTCAAAGTCTGGTGCCTTACCGCTTGGCGACACCCCTATATTTTCAAGGTTAGTGGGGTGAATAATGGGATTCGAACCCACGGCCTCCAGAGCCACAATCTGGCGCTCTAACCAACTGCGCTATACCCACCACCCGTGGTCTTGCACAAAAAGGTTAGTTTTTGTGTCTGGCGAGCCAGAAGGGATTCGAACCCCCGACAACCGGCTTAGAAGGCCGATGCTCTATCCTACTGAGCTACTGGCCCATGCCCTTTCGGGTTGGAGCGGGTGATGGGAATCGAACCCACGCAGCCAGCTTGGAAGGCTGGAATTCTACCATTGAACTACACCCGCATTTTCTGTCACCAGTTTTTTGTGCGAAGAAATTATAGCAATTGAGGCAAGCCGTGTCAACAATTATTGACCTAAATTATAATAAATTATTTTATAAATTTCTTTTATTAACTAAGGAAGAGTGGGATTTTCAGATAAAACAAAAATAACTGTTTTTTCCAACAATTATTAGTTTTTCCAAAAACGTATATTATCATTGACCACGCAAGTATCCTTTATGTTTGTCTTTCTTATATAAACAGGCTTATTTGAATAAATACGTGTTATTTTATTACTTTCCCAGTCAAATTCAAGCACGGCTCCATTAAATACTATGCCCGTAACACTACCACAGTTCCAATTATTCGGTATTGCGGGCAAAAGCTCTATTACATCGCCGTTTGCGCTCATAAGCATTTCATTCACCGCCGCAACGTAACCGAAATTGGCATCGATCTGAAAATAAAAAGGAGGATGACTTCCGAACAAATTTAAAAATACCGATTTTTGGATTATTCTATTCAAAAATTTAACTGCTCCTTTTTCGTCCCGCATTCTTGCATATAGACAAGCCGCCCAAGCTGCGCTCCAACCGGTATTTCCGCTGCCGTTATTACATTTGTTATCCAATAATTTTTTCGCTTGATAAATCATTTCGGGATTTTTAAAATAATCTATAGAAGTGCCGGGATAAACTCCGTAAAGCGGTGAAAAATGCCTATGACCTTTTTCATGGGGTTTGTAATCGTTATGCCATTCGTTAATTCCCAAGCTACCCACGGAAAAATCTTTCAGTTTTTCCTTAATATCTTTAGCCTTAACTATCAAAATCAAATCGATTACAAGTCGCCATCGGCCAGTAATTCATCTCAAGATTGATATTTGTTGTATAATTGCTGCTCCAAGGAGGCCTAACGTCTTTATTCCATATTCCCTGTAAATTTAAAGCCTGAGTGCCCTCTCTGCTTCCCGAAATCGCAAGATATCGTCCGAAATTGTATAAAAGAACGTATAAGCCATTGCTTATCTTTCCGCATTTAGCCTGTTTTAGAAGCGTATCTGTCGGCATTTCTTCAAGGTTTTCTTCATACTTCAGCGAAAAGACCAAACGAGTATATAAATTTGAAAAATCATTTATATGAACGCTTTTTAGATTGTCATAATCCTTGTTTAATAAATTTAATTTAGCCTTGCACTTTTCCCTTTCTTTTAATTTATCCGTATCGGGTAAAGTGTAATAGTTTTTATAACCTGTCGAGGTGACCGTATATAAAACGATTTCGGTAGCGGATTTTATGATTAATCTTTTACCATTAGGTTCAACACTTCCGTTGCAAATGACCTGCATTGAGGCGCAAAAAGCCATTCCGCGCATTTTATTATATCTTACGGGAAAAGGTTTATAGCGGATATAATTTGGCGCTACGCTTTCCGGAGCTTGACCTAAAACGCATATTGAATTATCTTCAACCTTTATGGTGCTTTTCAGCTGACAATCGGAAGCAATTTTTATATCAATCGGTTTTTCGGATTTTATCTTATAAACGAATACTTTATCAGGATATGATACGAAAGCTTCTCTTTTTATTCGATTATCCGAAGTTTCGTATTCTATATCCGCTACAGACGTACATAGATTCAATTTTCTCTTATAGTTTGTAGCTTTTTCAGATTCAAAAAATATTTTAAATTTACAAAGCGGAAGATAGCCTTGCGACCAATCTCCGGTAAAATTTTTTTCAATCAATTTGTCGGCTTTATCTTGCCTGCCTTCCAAAATAAGCTTCCGCGCGGTGTTTAGATCTTCTCTATTGCCTTTAAAATCATGCTTTTCGGAAAATCCCGACCATAGTGTATCGTCATTAATGTAAAGTGTTTCTAAGCCAACTCCGCCGCTTAGCATAACGCCCAAGTTGCCGTTTCCAAGCGGTAAACATTCTTTCCATGATTTTGCGGGGGATTTATAAAAAAGTTTATCCAACGCTCTTATCCTTAAGCGTGACAGCGGAAGCTTCTTTTTCGGCTATTGTGTCTTTTTCTTTAACACAAAATCCTTCTTTTTCGCTGAGCTTTTTTAGCTCTGTCATAATTTTCTCGTGATCTTTTTTAGAAAATTTATAAAAAAGCATTACGATGCACATCATCACGGCGGAGATTGCCGAAACAAAAAGAGCAATATTAAAATATTTTGATGCAATATTCATCAATTGATTAGAAACCGTAAGCACGTTAAAATAATTTTTGGGTTCAAATCCGATATTTTGCTTAACAATAGCCATAATAACTGTTCCGATATTGGTTGCTACAAGTACCAAAGCGTAAGCGAAGGCTTGAATAAAACCTTCCAGACGTTTGCCGGTTTTCCATTGCTGATAATCGTAAAGTTCTGAAAGTATCAGCGGTTGCAGACTGTTAATTGCGTTAAATAACGCAATAAATCTGAAAACGGTAAACAGCACTGCGCTGAGCGTTCCACGAGGAATATTTTGAACACCGATAATCGCTAAAATAAAATACCCCAGAGCGTTGAGCGCGCTCCAAAAAATCATAATCGATTTATTATTGAATTTTCTGGTCATAAAAGGAAGCAAAATCATATTCGGAGTAGCGGCAAATCCGACATCGTCAAACTGCTGAAAACTATCAATCCTTTTTCAATCGTATCGGCGTATCTGAGTTTTCCGAGAATTTCCATATCCGTTTCGATAGACATACGAAGACATCCGAATATCAGCGCCAACGAAAAAATCATAAGAGGCTTATTTTTAAAAACCATTTTAAGCCCTTCTATTATCCCTACTTTTTCTTGATTTTCTTCGGTTTCAACTATCCTTTCTTTAACCTTTAGGATAAATAAAACCATAATTAAGCCTAAAGCCGCGCTAATAAAGCCCATAAGTCTGAAAGCCATATATTCTTTTCCGAGAGTAACAAAATAACTTCGTATAAAGCCCTTAATAAAATTGATTACCGTAGGGGCAAAACCGATAACGAGCCCTATAGGCGACCAAACGTCCGTTCTCTCCTGCTGATTGGGTGTAATTACCGCAGGCATCATATTAAAGGTATTGAACCATAAATACATTAAAATGAGCGTGGGGATACAAACTAGATAAGCATAAACGGTTCTGGACGATTCGTTAAGATTTTGCGGTTGCCAAGTAGCAAGAACTGCAAGCACGGCGATTACGGGAGCGATAAAAAGTATGTAAGGCTTGTATCTTCCCCATTTTGATTTTGTGTTTTGTAAAAGCTTTCCGTATACAGGCTGCAAAATCAAGCCTAAAACGCTGGAGCTCAAGCAGATTATCGGACCGTGCATAACGCCGATTTGATATACTTCCGATATTTGAGAAGCGGTAATCGTCAGCATAATAATATTGACGATAAAGCTAACCCCGAGGGAGCTCGCGCCGAAACTTAAAATTTCCTTAAGATTTAAATACCTTCCTTCAAACGGAACGTTCCAAAAGCTATTCACTTTTTTAAAAAAAGTATTGCATTTTTCTTTTATGTTTTTAGCCATAGCGAAATTATAGCACCATTATTTTTAGAGTTCAATATAAAAAAAAGCCCCGATTTTTTCGGGGCTTTTTTATTAAATTTTTCAACCAAATACCGCCATTAAAATACCGGCGGCTACTGCAGAGCCGATAACGCCTGCCACGTTTGGTCCCATAGCGTGCATCAGCAAATAACTTTCAGGATTTGCCTTTAAGCCCTCTTTGTGGGCAACTCTTGCAGCCATAGGAACGGCTGAAACTCCTGCTGCCCCGATAAGAGGATTAATTTTGCCTTTTGTAAGCTTACAAAGTAGTTTTCCAAACAATAATCCTCCGACAGTCGAGAACATAAACGCGAATAAGCCCAGTGCTATAATAAGCAAAGTCTTGACGTTTAAGAATGTCGAATAATGCGCGGTTGCGCCTACCGAAATTCCCAAAAAGATTGTTACTATATTCATAAGCGCATTTTGAGCGGTATCAGACAATCTTTCGGTAACTCCGCACTCTTTGAAGAGATTGCCTAACATTAAGCACCCAAGAAGAGGTGTTACGGAGGGAAGCAAAAGACAAGTAAATATAGTTACGATAATCGGGAAAATAATCTTTTCCTTTTTGCTGACGGGACGAAGTTCCTCCATTTTTATTGCTCGTTCCTTTTTTGTGATAAGAACTTTCATAATAGGAGGCTGAATCATAGGAATAAGCGCCATATAAGAATAAGCCGCTATTGCTATAGGTCCCAAATATTCGGGAGCTAAGCTTTTTGTAAGCCATATAGCTGTAGGACCGTCCGCTCCGCCTATAATACCGATAGATGCGGCAACGTTTCCCGTAAAGCCGAAAGTAATGGCAAGTATAAATGCGCAATATATTCCAAGTTGAGCTGCCGCGCCCAAAATTAAAGATTTCGGGTTAGCTATCATTGGTCCGAAATCGGTCATCGCGCCAACGCCCAAAAAAATAAGCGAAGGGTAAACGCCGGTTTTTACGCCGATATACAAAATATCTAACAAACCGCCTTTATAAAGCACGTTAGCGTAATCAATTTTTCCCGCCGTATTCCAGTATTCGGGGTGAAAAATAGCGTCCGAGCCCGGGGCTATGGGAAGATTGGTCAATACCATTCCAAAGGCTATTCCTACCAACAGCAAAGGTTCGAATTTTTTGGCTATACCCAAAAAAAGAAAAACGCAGCCTATTATAAGCATTAAAGCTTGTTCCCACCCCATATTGGCAAAGCCTGAAGTGTAAACAAGGTTTTTAAAAATATCGGAAATCATTTGTGCCTCTTACGCTATTTCAAATAGAATTGTGCCGGTTGCAACGGAAGCGCCTTGCTGAACGTAAAGCGCAGAAAGGGTTCCGTCTTTTGGAGAAACGATTTCGTTTTCCATTTTCATTGCTTCGATAATAAGGATTGTAGAGCCTCTTTTTACTGAAGCTCCTACGTTTGCTTTAATTGAGAGTACTGTGCCTGCAATAGGCGCTTTTACTGCGGCAGCGGAAGCGTTTGCCGAAGCTATTGGAGCGGGAGAAGCCGCAGGCGAGGGAGCGGATACAACCGGTGCCGGTGAATTGGCAGGTGCGGGAGAAACCGTAACGGGAGCTGTTACCGGCGTGCTTGCAAGCGTTACCGCTTGATATTCGTTAATTAGCGTTGCAGCGCCTTTTTCAACTTCTACTTCGTATGATTTGTTATTTAAAGTAACTCTGTATTTCATTTAATTATCTCCTTTCAACTCTTTAATCGACTTGAAAATCAGCTTATTTAGCTCAATTCCCGAATTATGCGCAACGATAGCCATAATTAAAGCTGCGTCTTTTTCGTTTACGTTTATAAGTTTTACGCTTCCTAAACTGCCGCTTAAATTAGTCTTATCTTCCGTTGAGATGTTCTGTTGAACAACATCTGTTGTGTTATTTGCTTCTGATGAATTATCGTTTTGTGAACCCTTAAAAAGATCCTTTAACGATTTACCTTCCGTTTTTCTTATAGAAAAGCCCATAATATAAATAATTCCCATAATGCAGCACAAGACCGCCATGATAATTAAAAGAGCAATTCCCGAAATAGCAAGCGCTTGAGGAATAGTAATGTTCATTTATTTATCCTCCTCGATAGCTTCGATAGTATAGGAAACCGTGTTTTCTTCCTTTTTCTTTCTCGCTTCAAAAAACTTTTCGGTAACCTGCGGGAAAGCGATATAAGAAAGTACGTCTTCGTCGTTTTTAGCAACGCCCTTCAGCTGTTCTTTTACCTTATCAAATTCGGGCGCTAAAAGATCTGCGTATCTCGTTTCAACGGGTTTTTCGTCGCCTAAAGCCTTTTTAATAAGTTCATCATCGATCTTGCCGGGAGCTTTTCCGTATTCGCCCTTTAAATAAGCCTTGACTTCTTTGCTGATATTTTTATATCTTTCACCGACAAGCACGTTCGTTGCGGCTTGAACACCTACCATTTGGCTCATAGGGGTAACAAGAGGAGGATAACCTAAATCCTTTCTGACTTTCGGCGTTTCTTCCAAAACTTCGTCAAGCTTGTCAATAGCGTTTTGCGATTTTAATTGTGAAATAAGATTGGAAAGCATTCCGCCGGGAATCTTGTAATTTAACGCGTTAGTATCCGTTGCCATAACAAGGGGATCCAAAAGTCCGGATTTTATATAAGCGTCTCTTTCGGGTTTGAAAAAATCATTGACTTTCTTTAAAACTTCTTCGTTTAAATCCACTTCGTAACCTAATTGTTTAAGCGCGTAAGATAAAGTTTCGGTAGCAGGTTGGCTGGTACCTCCCGAAAAACAAGAAATAGCGGTGTCGATAACGTCGGCTCCTGCTTCAACGGCTTTAAGGCAAGTCATAAACGCCAGACCGGTGGTGCAATGCGTATGCAAAACAACGGGAAGGCTTACTGCGTCCTTTATAGCGGAAACCAAATCGTATGCCTCTTTAGGGCTCATAACGCCCGCCATATCCTTAATGCAAATTGAGCCTGCGCCCATTTTTTCCATCGTTTGAGACAGCTTGGTAAAGTTTTTAAGAGTGTGAACGGGACTTGTTGTATAGCTTATAGCCGTGGATGCAATAGCCCCTCTTTTAATCGTTTCATCTACGGCAACTTCGATATTACGAAGGTCGTTTAGCGCATCGAATATCCTAATTATATCAATACCGTTTGCTACCGAACGTTCAACGAATTTTCTGACTACGTCGTCGGGATAATGTTTATAACCTAATAAATTTTGTCCTCTAAGAAGCATTTGAAGCTTTGTATTGGGCATCTTTGCCTTTATTCTTCTCAGCCTTTCCCACGGATCCTCGTTTAAAAATCTGAGACAGGAGTCAAACGTGGCTCCTCCCCAGCACTCCACCGAATAATAGCCGACCTTATCCATCGTATCCAGTACAGCTTCGAATTTTTCGATAGGAAGTCTGGTTGCAATCAAAGATTGATTGGCGTCGCGGAGCACGGTTTCTGTAAAATTAACTTTCATCATACCTCCTTCACAAGCTATATCCCAACTTGTGCCTTATATATCATAGCACGCAAACTTTCAATATTACAAGGAAAAAAAGATTATTTTTTTGTATATGAGTATAAAAAACAAGCCCTTGCGCTCGGCAAGGGCTTTTGTTGCTTAGGCAACATTTTTCTACAATAAAATACAAATTACTCCGCCTCGTCCCTCGTTTACGATCTTGCCCATTGTTCTGCGCATTTTGTTTTCGACTTCGCTCGGGATTGAAACGATTTTGTTTTTGATTCCTTCTCTTACAAGTTCTCTTAAAGATTTTCCAAAGAAGTTGGTTTCCCACAGTCTTCCCTTGTTTTCGGAAAATTCGTTCATAAGGCTCTTGGCAAGTTCTTCGCCCTGCTGTTCGCTGCCGACAATCGGGCTTACCTCTGCATTTACGTCAATTCTCATAATATGAATACTTGGCGCGCTCGCCTTTAATTTGACTCCGAATTGATTTCCTCGTTTTACGATTTCAGGTTCTACAAGCTCCATATCGTCCATATCGGGAGGAATTACTCCGTAACCGTTTTCGGCTACGTCTTGCATTGCCAAGCGGATTTTTTCGTATTCATTATAGCTTCTCGATAGCTCCTTGATATAGCTCATAAGCTTATAATCGTCCGAAAGGTCCGTTCCGCTTACCGCGCTAAGTACCTTGTTAAACAAATCGGGCTTAGGAACAAGTTTTACCGTCGCAGAGCCTACTCCCATATCGGCCGTTACTTCCGATCCGCTTTCAAAATAATCGGATTTAGGGAAAATTGCCTGCATTTTGCTTACGTCGCGCATTTTCGATACACCTACCGAACTACGCTTTACTTCCTTTAAAATTTCCTCAATAATATCGTTTTTTCTGTCGAGAGCGCGCATCCAAACGGGTATATCGACGTTAATGCTTTTTACGTTGAATTCGTAAAGCACGGATTTTAAAATATCTTCTATATCCTGCTCGCTCATATTCAAAACGTCTCTTGCCACTACCGTTACGCCGTACCTTTCTTCAAGAGCTTCACGAAGTTTTTCGGTATCCTTTGAACCGGGAGTGGTTGTATTTAAAACCATAACGAACGGTTTATTGGAT
>LAHS01000070.1_pt1 | contig 21029 bp, 22 predicted proteins | sample 329651 | NCBI WGS metagenome assembly LAHS01 (sample SAMN03275699, study PRJNA271635) | activated sludge metagenome | isolation source: sample C-1 Sludge from hydrolytic chamber (first chamber) of Anaerobic... | reverse complement strand
CTCCATATAGCAAAAAATTATGAACACCTTTCGTCTGTTTCTTAAATTTTTTTAGTTATGTCCCAGCCCCCAGTTCATTTTTTATTTCTTTCTTTAACATTAAAAATAAGAAAAGTACACCGACCTCTACGATTATCGGGATATACATACTATTTAAATGGAAGAATAGCATACTGACCAAAATGGCTATACAAATAAAGATAGAGCTATATTGATAGTTTTTTGATTGATAAAAAAATGCATAGGGTAACAAATGGGCACCGTAAATAATTGCATATGCAGGTAAGACCAACATCGGTGCTTTCATTAATAGAAGAATACAAATGATTAAGTATAAAATTTGATTGTTTGTCGCAATCAGTAGACCATTAATCAATGGATTTTCTTTATAAAATAAATCGACATTTAATATTTTGGCACAAACAATGGAAACGGGAAACAGTAAAGCACCACAAGATAAAATGCCAATGTTTTTAATCATTAAATCTATAGGAAGGAACGCGATAGTTGTAATCACTCCCCAAATAAAGAGGGAAGCCATGATAAAAGGGAGCCCCTTCTTTTGTTTTTGCACAATATCATTTAATAGGACGTGTAAGCTAGTATTAATGTTCATTTTCTGTCTCCTTCATGTACTAGCGATTTATTCAAACTAGCTGCTAGTTTTTTATTTTCATATTTTGAGAAAAAGTAAAATCCGATGATATGACCGATCAACGTTATGGCGAAAATCAGCAACAAATAAGGTTGAATAAATGCTAACATTTGCACTGAAACAAGGTAGACCATGCCTACGCCACAGAAAAAATTTAAAAATGTACTAATGATAATTTTGGATGTACTTTTTAATGTAGAGTAGTTCCACAAGTACGGGTAGGCGATACCAAAAACGATTCCAAGCAGTACGCTAATACTAATTAAATTCCAAATATAAAGAAAGTTGACCATTTCATTATGTAAATTAAATAGTGTCATTAAGAACACAATCCAAATCAATCCCAAAAATGAAATGGACAAAAAGCTGTTTTTTAAGTCTTTGATCATATCAATCTCTCCTTAATAGATTTTGCATAATGTCTACTGACCATATACTTATTTTGTTGTTTTGTTATAACTTCCAGTCTTGCGTGGCTTCCTGAAGCAAACGACTGAATTTGATTCAAATTTAAAATCATTGAATTGTTAATGCGTACTAATCTAAAGGATTCTAAGTAAGCTAGTTCTTTTAAAATCTTATTCAGTAATAGTTCAGTACCATCTATTAAAAAGATTTTAGTAAAATGACCAGCTGCTTCAATGGCTTCGATAGTATGGAGCTCAATCAATACCTGCCGATTTGTTTTAAAATCTGTTGCACTTAATGGTATATGTTGTAAATAATGCTGTTCCAATGTAGAAAGTAATGCTTTATTTGATGGATTACTAATAATGTCAATTTCAGATGACGATTGTTTGTTTTTCCAAATAAAATTGAATTTCATGTTGTTCTCCTTTCAGTTTTAATCGTAGCAACACCGCTTTGTTCTTACCATGAATTTTCGATTTGTTGCAAAAAAAATAGACTTTGTTGCAACTCGATTCAGTAAGCTATACAACGAAATATTGCATTAATATGTATTAAATGGAAAATTTGCCACTATACTAGATATTAGTAATCTATTTGAATAGTGTCAATGTACACAATTCTTTAACAGACGAAATGGAAGTGGTATGTTTTTTAGCAAATTCATTATAAAAATTAATTAAATAGGACTAGTTCTTTTGCCTTCCACAGCAGCTGATTGTGGAGGGCTTTTATTATATAAAAAGGAAATGGTTTGATGAAAATAGACAGATGTTATGACTTGAAACATGAATTGCATAAGGTTGTATGAGCAGCACAGGTCAAACTGTATTGGCCTATTTCAATTGCTGTAGATATTAAAGTAAGCACGTTAAAAGCCATATATTTGTAGAGGCTCATCTTTTTAATAGAAGCTATTCCTTATTGAAACGTCCAGCGCTTTTTTATAATTGGTTAAATATAAAATAGACCTCCTTTGAAGAATTGGCTTTTTTTATGATAAATGGAAAGAGTTATCCAAATATACTTGATTTGAGGTATTATAAAAGAGTTCGAATTAAATTGAACGAGAGAGAGGAGTATGTAATATGAAAATAAAAAGCGTAGTTATAACAATTTTCGCACCTTTACTTTTAATTATTGCAGGGTGTAGTTCGCAGCCAGAAGAAGCATCTATGGGCGAAGTGGAAAAGGAAATTTATACGCAAGAACAGGTAGAGTCTATGTTCAGTGAAGATAGTCTGGAGGCAGCGAAAGAACGAATAGAGGAACGTGGCGGCGCAGATTATATAGTACCACCTGAGCATACTGCTATCGGAGAAAATCAAGCAACGGTAGTAGAACTTAAAGAGTCGGACATTTTAGACGGAGAAGATTCTAGTTTTGAAAAGTATGACAACGTAGGAGAAATACGGCTTGATACGTTAGAGCTGGACTCTACTTTTGAGGATCAAGATAAATATACAAATGTGTTGCTGAAAGAACTAGGCATGCATGGTAGTTATTATGCAACACATTTTCCGCTATTGTGGACAGCCGGTATTCTTTCAGATGGACTCGAAGAGCATAGTGATGGGACCAAATCTTTTTATCTAAGTAAATACTCTGTGCTTGTAAATTGTCACTATAAGGGCGCTAATCCTGACGTGAACGAAAAACTTCTCAGCAATTTGAAGCACGCATATAAAAACAATATGCCTATAATTGTCTATGGCGAATATGAGCAGTATCTATCCGAAGAAGGATACGCTGACTATCGTCTGATTATTCATCGAATAGGCTTTAAAGAGGTCATTTAATTCAAAAAGAAAAACTAAGGGTTTGAACAATCCTACATGACTAAAACTTTTCCAATGAAGAACACTCGTGAAGGAGGGCCTTATGAGATTTGGCTTTAAGTAGTACCAACTTTACAATCAAATTTGATACATGATAAGTATCATGTTCACGAAATAATATACACATGTCAACGTACATAATTCTTTATGGTATAATAATAAAAACGGAATAATAAGATAGAGGTACAAATCGAATTTCGATTTGTTTAAAAGGGAAGATCGGTGAAAAGCCGACGCTGTCCCGCAACTGTAAATGGGAGCACATTTCAAAAAACCACTGTTACGTTTGTGTAATGGGAAGGTGAAACGTGTGATGAACATAAGCCAGGAGACCTGCCTTTATCTAGTACAACCAAAAAACCTACGAGGATAGGGGGTGTTGAGTGTGACTAGAGAATTTCTTCTGCATGCTCATAGTACGACGATTGTCAAAAGGGTAGCTTCTATGCATAATAGAATGCTTTTTCTGTCATGGCCATCGACGTATTATGTCGTGTATTTGTCATAGTAGGCATCTTTCTAAAGAAGGAAAGATGTTTTTTTATGCTAAAAATGAAGGAGTGTATCACATGAATCCACATGTTATCGAGTATTATGAAAATCTTTTTAAATATGAAATTATGCAAATGCAGTTTGATGGGGCTAGAAAAACGTTAAATGAGCTTGTTGAACAATTTTTTGGGCAAGATGAAGCACATCATTCAGACATTTATACTGCTTATTGCAATGTCAGAAAAGAAATAATCGGCTAAAATAGCGGTAGACTACTTTCGGCAACCCATTAAAGGGATGCGAAAGTAGTCTTTTATTTTATTAATTTTTTTCTAGGACTTCATTCTTATTTCACTTTTATTTTATATAATAAATTTACTTTTAATATAAAATTGATTGGAGAACTAGAGATGAAAAATGCAACTTATTCAAGCTTTTGGCGAATGCATTTTTATGCGGCATTATTTATTACACCACTTCTAATCACACTGACATTAAGTGGCATTGGGTACTTGTTTTATACAGATGTAGAAGATCGTTTATATGATGACTACTTCTTTGGCAATAGTAACAAAACAGAAGCATTGACAATAGACGAAGGGGTTCAACAAGCGGAAGCGGCATTTGCGGGTTATACAACAACCAAAATTATTGAATTAGATGAGCCTTACAATACACGATTAACACTGACAAATAGTGAAGGCGATCAACGCTATGTGTTTTTAGATGATAAGAATCAAATTGTTGGTCATCAAGACCCTACATACACATTTTCAAATGTGTTAAGAAGCTTACATAGCTCTTTATTTATTGGTGGAACAGTTGTCAATTATTTAGTAGAATTAGCGGCATGTTGGGCAATCTTTTTATTGCTATCAGGTCTATACATGACCTTTAAAGGAAAAGTATTAAAGAAAGTAAAACAAGCAAATAAACGACAAAAAAATAGAAAATGGCACGCCCTACTAGGAACGATTATTACGATTCCAATGGTTATTATCATTTTTACAGGATTACCTTGGTCTGCATTTATGGGGAACTTTATATATACAGCAGCACAAGAGAATCCGTCCTTTGGTATTCCGTTATTACAACAACAACCGCCGACATCTGATATGAGTGAAATTCCGTGGGCAACACGTCAGGAAGAAGCACCTTCTTCGTCTAAACATGCACACCATGGTATGGGTGCTGCAAGTACGAGCCGAAACGAAAATCAGTTAGAAGTGGCAAGTTTACAACAACAAATTGAGGCGAATGGTATTACAAAGCCATATGCCATTATTTATCCGACAAGTGATGACGGTGTTTTTACCGTAGCCAAATCAAGTAATACAGGGGTAACAGGACTCGACGTAAGCCCTTATGACGAAGCGACAATGTACTTTGACCAATATAGTGGTGACTTTATTTCTAAGGTAAGCTATAGCGACTATGGCATTTTGGCAAAATGGTTCACATGGGGAATTCCGTTGCATGAAGGTCACTTATTTGGTTGGCCAAATAAGCTAATTAACTTACTCGTTTGCGTAGCCTTTTTAGGTGTTATTTTCTGGGGATTCCGTACATGGTTATTGCGCAAGAAAAAAGGCCTACTATCAGCACCCCCTCAATTATCACAGAAAATCTCGATTCCTTTTATCGTGATAATCGTTCTATTAGGTGTTATGATGCCGTTATTTGGCCTTTCGTTAATCCTTGTCGTATTAGTAGAATTCGTGATGAAAGCAATGAATAAAAATAAACCGACAAATGAAATGAACTAAAAACCTTTGAAACTAGTATGCTGGGAATTTCTCCTAGCATACTAGTTTTTTTGACTTAAAATCTTTGCAATGAGTAACAAACCCCTACGTATAACAATCTTACGGAGTGGGCAAGAATGGTAACGGAGGTAGACCAACTAGTTGCGATGTTGAAGGATTCGTGTGTAAAAAATTTGAAAGGGGTTAGCTAATTGACTATAAGAAAAAGCATTATGATACCCATTCTTTTAACAGGGTTGCTAACGCTAACAGGTTGTAATTTTCTGAATAAACAGGAGACATCCAAGCAAGGGCAAGCACAACAAGAAACAAAAAACGAAATAGCAAAAGAAGCAGTGCAAATCACAGAAATAAAGCCAATAAACATCATGACATTACAAGTCACTTTTTCTGAACCATTGTCCGAAGAAGGTGTGAAAGTAGAAAATTTAGAAACAATAAAAAAAGTCTTTTCATTCAATCATGATTTAAGTATTGTCAATGTGCCACGCTTGAAAATTGGTGCTACAAGTACGTATATTGTGCCAGTCACTATGCAAAAGGCAGGAACAAACTACACACTAAGATACAAAGATGGCGAAACAAAGGCCTTTGATGGCATCGATGAAAAAATAACACTCAGCCAAACGAAACAAGTGACAAATGATACTTTTGAAATTGAATCATTTAAAGATGAAGGTGTAACTGATTATTCGAATATTATTGAAGCCTATAAAGAGGCGAGAGGTGACTTGTCGTTCCAATTGAATGATGACAATAAGGACGAAAAAGGTAAGCAGTATCAGGTCATTTCCTCTTTACGGGATCGTGTCGTAACAGTGACTGCAGAAAATGGTGAAAAGTTACAAGCTGATTATGTGTTGTTTACGCAAGCTGCAGATGGCAGACAAGCACCAAAATTCCGCTTGCCAGAAGGAAAAGCGTTAAAGGCGGGGACAAACTATACTGTGTCAGCTGACTGGGCAACTATTAAAAATCCAACCTTTACAGCAACGGATATAGCGCCTTTAACGATTAAGTCAGTTGAACCACTTGATGCTACATCATTCCAAGTGACACTCGATCATGATCCTGGTATGGAGTTATTTGCAGGTCGCAGTGTCGAATTACAGGCTGAAGATGGCTCGATTTTACAAGCACAATATCGCTATTCATCTCGTCAAGGGGCTGTCGGGATATTTGATGTAAAGGACCAAACTTTAAAGGCTGGTGGCACATATAAAGTACTACCAATTAACAATTGGGCAACTGCTGATAATGTCACGTTAACAGCAAAGTAATAAGGCAAGAAGTCAGTAGTGAATGCTTTCACTACTGGCTTTTTTTAAAGCTCAAAGAGTTGTATTGACCTTTTTCTTTAGCGTAATATAGTGCTACATACATTTAACAAGGGGTTAGAAAATGAAAGCATTAGTTTTTGAAACATTTGGTGGACCAGAAGTATTACAATATCAAGAAGTAGCTGATCCTATCCTGACAGATAACGAAGTTCTAGTGCGAACAAAAGCCGTTGGATTAAATTTTGCTGATATTTATCGACGGAAAGGTAATTATCATTTAGCAGGTCAACCGCCATTTATTTTAGGCTATGAAGGCGCTGGTGTCGTTGAAAAGGTCGGTGCAAATATACACAATATCCAAGTAGGCGACCGCATTGCATTTGCGGATGTACCCTTTGCGAATGCTGAATTAGTGGCAGTGCCACTTGATAAAGTAATGTTAATACCAGCTGAAATATCTTTTGAAACGGCGGCTGCAATATTATTACAAGGGTTAACGGCACAATATTTAGTGACAGATAGTTATGCGATTCAACCAGGTGATACGGTTTTAATTCACGCAGCGGCAGGTGGTGTTGGTCAAAACTTAGTCCAAATGGCTAAGTTAAAAGGGGCTAACGTCATTGGTCTCACATCTTCAACAGAAAAAGCACAAGTAGCATATGCCATCGGAGCGGACAATGTCTTTTTATATAAAGAGCAATGGGTGCAACATGTGAAGGATACTACTGATGGTCAAGGGGTTCATGTTGTGTACGAATCTGTAGGCTCTACACTACAAGATAGTTTAGAGGCAACAAAAATCGGTGGAACGGTTGTGTTTTTTGGCATGTCAGGGGGAGATCCTGTGGCGGTGGATCCTCGTCTGTTAATGGATACTTCGAAAACGTTAACGGGGGGAGACCTTTGGAATGTACTGACTTCCTTTGAGGAAAGAAAAATACGTTCACAACAACTGTTCGAATGGATGATAGATGGTAAGATAAAAATTTCTGAGCCGACTATTTTTGCCCTTGAAGACGGCGCTCAGGCACATACTTTCCTGGAAAGTCGCAAAAGTATCGGTAAAATATTATTACAACCTTAAACAATGAAGATGGAGGATCGCTTGTCTCCTTTACTTTGATATTGTAACACTATCATATTTGAAAGTTGGAATATGATAGTGTTTATCCAACTACCAATTCATGATACGATAAAATACAATATGAACTATTGAGGTGAGCACAATCTCATGTTTCTAGATAAATTGAAGCATCAGTTACAGCAAAATCAATCGCTATTTATTGGGGAAGAGACTGCTTTTCGTTCGGCCGTTTTAATTCCATTAGTTCAAGAGGATGACAAGTGGCATATTCTTTTTGAAGTAAGGTCATTGACGATGAGAAAGCAACCAGGAGATATTAGTTTTCCAGGTGGACGAATTGATGCCACCGATGCATCTCCATTAGCTGCAGCGTTACGGGAAACGCATGAAGAGTTAGGCATCGATCCAACAACGGTACAGGTTGTAGGACCATTAAGTCCATATGTTGCATCTTCTTCTTTTGTAACGTATCCATTTGTAGCGATTATTGATACCAATCAAATTATTCCTGAATACAACAAAGACGAAGTGGAAAAAGTTTTGACCGTACCAATTGATTGGCTATTAAACTATGAGCCTTATATGCATTTAGTATCGGTCGAACCAATGCCTTCAATCGATTTTCCATATGATAAAATTGTTAATGGTGCGCAGTATAAATGGCGAACGCGATCAATGGAAGAATGGTTTTTTGATTATGAGCAATACACGATTTGGGGTTTAACCGCTCGAATTTTAAAACACTTTATAGAACTGATGAAATAGCAGAATAGCTACATTCAACAGCTTTGTTCCTCACACATATTCAAAATAGCTATGTGCTACATAAGGGGCACATCTCCATAATTATTTAAAAGGCGCGTATGCTTTTCTTTAGTTAGAAGAAAAGTATACGCGCCTTAACTTACTTCGTACAATAATAAATTCGATAATCCAAAATCCCATCATATTTTACATTTATCTCAATGTTTTGCTCCATGACTTGATACAATTCAGGCTCAATCTGTTGTGAGTAGTGAAATTCAGGCGCTGAAGAAAAAGATGTATTTTTGCGAATGTGAATCGTTTGAAAACCAGCCTGTTTAAATAGTGCTACCCAATCTTTTTTCGTGGACAATGTATCAAAGCCATAAAATTGTTTGATTTCCTCTGCACTCATGTAGTCAAGTTCTTGTTGGATCGTAAATTCAATCGCAATTAGCCGACCACCAAATTTCAATAAACGATAAATTTCATTGAGCGCTTTGTGTTTGTTGACAAAGGACAGAACAGATTCCGCAATTATGAAATCGAATTGTTGTTTAGGTAAAGGTAGATGTTCAACGGAACCTGTAATAATTTGAACTGGTAGGGAGAGTTTTGCCATTCTGCTTTGAGCCTTCTCAACCATAATGGCATTGTTATCGATGCCCGTAACATTTGCTTTATAATGAGAGGCTAAGTAGGCGGCGGTTTGGCCTGTACCACAGCCTACGTCTAATATTTGAGAGTGTTTGGTAATGTTCTCATTTTTCAAAAGTTGCTTTGTTAGCGCCATGCCCCCAGGATGTGCCCCACCAACACCAAATTTAGATAAAAAATCGAGATATTTGGATTTTTGAATAACGATCACCTTCTTTTTTCTTGTTGTTTGTATGATATGAAAAGAAAAATAGTATGGTTCCTAGTGGAGGAATGAAACAAACGATAGGATAAAAAGCAAAACGAAATGTCTGATTATAAGTTTTCAATAGGTTTCCATCGAACGCTAATATACTATTTAATTTGATGTAGGTTCTTCAAAAGTCTAAACATAAAAAAATCTGAAACGTATACTATATAAACGTTTTATGTATAGGAGGTGAATTGATGCAATATTATTCGCAAAATCCTAGAAGGAGAGCTGTCCCAAGAAGATATAGACAAAGTTTTGATCCTATGAATCAAGGTAGACGCGTACAACCCTTCAATTTTAATAGTCAACAACCTTTTATGTTCAACAATCAACAACCCCAAACTTCTCGTTTTGGAAATTTATCAAATAATTTACAGGCAATGATGGGTCATGCAGGAACAATAACGAATGGGGTTAATATGCTAAGGCAAATGGGATCTTTATTAAGTCTATTTAGATAATAAGGGGAAATTATTATACTCTTCTTGTAAGAGGATAGACGTTTAATTTGGCGCGTTTATTCTCTTTTTTATGAAAATCGCCATTAAAAGCCTAAGTATCGCCAGTAAACCCTAAGAATACGCTCCAAAAACGGGCACCAATGTTTGTATCAAAAAAGTGTTAGATTGCCTACTGTCAATCTAACACTTTTAATTGTTTAACTACTTTATCTCGTCAAGCTGTTTTCGATAATTGAGCGATTTTTTTCTTTAAATACTTCGTTATGAGAGGATACTACTGCATGTCGATGAGCCGTTGGTTCTAAGTACGTTTTAATGGAGTTAACGGCGTTTGCTGCATCTTGAAATGTGCCAAGTAGAAGATGAATTTTCCCTTCAAACGATAAAATATCACCGGCTGCAAAAATTCCTGGTTGTGCTGTTTCGCCAGTTGCTTTTCCTTCAAAATAATAGTCATCTTTTTTAGGAATGGCAATGGCTTCATCAAATGAAAGCGAGGCTTCGCGATTATAACCGTGACTTACAATGACTTCATCAATTTGGCGTGTATAGCTTTGGTTGGTCCGAGAATTTTCACATGTAACGAATTGAATCGCTGTTTTATCTGTATTGGCAGATAGTTTTGTAATGGTTGTATTACATTCGATTTGTACACCAGCATCTAGCGCCTCTTGTATGGTTGCTTCGTGTGCTGAAAGCGTGTCCTTACGGTAGACAACGGTTACGTTTTTTGCTAAAGGGCTAAGTTCTACTGCCCAGTCGAGTGCTGCATTTCCGCCTCCTGAAATAATAATATCTTTATCTACAAAGCGTTTATAAGACTGCACTGTATAGTGTAAATTGGACATTTCATATTTTTCCGCACCTTCTAGCGTCAGTTTTTGCGGATTAATAATACCACCACCAACAGCTAACAAAACGGTTTTCGAATAATGTTTGTCTCCCTGTGCTGTATGTATTACAAATAAATCTCCTTGGCGTTCGATAAAGTCAACCTTTGTGCCTGTTAGCATTGTTGGTTCAAATGTTTTGGCTTGCGCAATTAATTGTTTGACAAATTGTTCGCCTAAAATGGGCGGGTGACCACCTATATCCCATATTAACTTTTCAGGATAAAGTAGCACCTTACCACCTAGCTGTTCTTGGCTTTCGATTAATTTTGTTTTCAGTCCTCTTAATCCGCTATAAAAGGCGCTATATAAACCTGCAGGTCCACCGCCAATAATGGTTACATCATATAAATTTTGCACTTGTATCGCCACATCCTTAAAAATTTATTGGAAAAGTATTGTATATACTTATTGGATAGCTAAATCATTAAAATGATAATGATTATCAATATCACTTCGCTGCTATCATAACATGTGTATAAGTAAAAAGAAAGAGCTGCTTTTCCAATTGAATCCAACTATGTTAGTAAAGCTCGGGGATCTCTTTCGTATCAAAGCTTCAATCTAGACAAAGAGAACAATTTACTATATAGTTAGCTAGGCTAACTATATAAGGAGGAATAGTATGACGATTGAACAACAGTTTTTTAATGAATATCGTTTAATGTACCGACCGTTTACTAACCAACTCAATATGCAACTGGAACACTTTCAACTTTATAGTTCACAGTGGGCAGTGTTGCGTTTTTTAATTGATAAAGGGCCACATTCACTTGTAGAAATTGCGAGCTTTATGTCAATTGAAAAGCCGAGCGTAACGAGGCTTGTACAAAAGCTTGTAGAACTTGGCTATGTGGAGACAGTGGCAGGCAAAGATAAGCGAGAGAAAGTGGTACAATTAACGCCATTTGGAGAAAACATCGTGCAAGAAGTGCAGGAGCACTTAAAACCATTTTTAGAAAAAGCACTAGCAGGTGTGCCGAAACAGGATATTGAAACGGCTTCTCGGGTTTTAGCGAACATATGTATGAATATTCATCAGTAGTAGGAGAGAAAAACAAGTGGAATCAACAAAACATAAATTATGGACAAAAAACTTTTTAGTTGTTTCTTTAATTAATTTTACGATTACGTTAATTTTTTATTTATTAATGGTGACAATAGCGGGCTATGCAGTGGAGCAATTTGACGCTTCCACAAGTACGGCTGGCCTAGTGTCGAGTATTTTTATTATCGGGACACTTTTTGGACGACTTGGCACAGGACGAGTTATCGGTGATTTGGGCAGTAAAAAAACATTATTCATTGGCTTATTATTATTTATGCTATCGACCATGTCTTATTTTATTGCTTTAAATCTTCCGTTACTGATGATGAATCGTTTGATGCAGGGGATTGCGCTGGGGGTAGCAAGTACAGCTACAGGTACGATTATTGCACAAATTTTACCACCAGAGCGACGCGGTGAAGGGATTGGCTATTACAGCTTAAGTGCGATTTTAGCAACTGCAATAGGTCCGTTTATCGGTATTTTATTAACGCAGTTGTTTGAAGATTATCGCATGATTTTCGCGGTCGATTCGGTTTTAGCAGTTGTTTGCTTTATGATGTATTTTATGGTGACCGTGCCAGATGCGCCAAAAAATACAAAGAGAATGGCGGAGAAATTGGGCTTCAAGTTATCCAGCTTTATTGAACTGCGTGCACTGCCGATTGCCTTTGTAGCTCTTGTTATTGGCTTTGCTTATTCAGGTGTGATGTCGTTTATGACATTTTACGCAAAAGAGCTTCATTTGGTAACAGCAGGCAGTTACTTCTTTATCGTTTATGCACTCGTTATTTTAGCAACTCGTCCATTTACAGGGAAATTACTAGATGCAAGAGGGGCGAATATTATTATTTATCCGTGTCTGATTTTGTTTGCGATGGGCATGTATGCATTTAGTACAGCGACAAGCACTGTTGTATTTTTAATAGCTGCGGCTTTTATTGGTATTGGTTATGGTAATTTTAACTCAGTAGCCCAAGCAATAGCTATTAAGGTTACACCACATGAGCGTTTAGGGCTCGCCACTTCAACGTATTTTATTTTGTACGATTTAGGATTAGGTGTAGGGCCTTATTTCTTAGGGCTTTTTGCACCGACGATGGGCTATAGCGCTATATTTTTATCGATGGTAGTGGTAATTTTTGTTTCGATCGTGCTCTATTATTTCTTATATGGAAAATATGAAAAAGTAAAACAAGTCAATATTTAGTAGATTATAATCATTATATTGTAGAACAAACGTCTTTTTGCTTGTTGAAAATAAAATTCAACTGCAAAATGACGTTTTTTTCTTAAATTAAAAATACTTCTTGCAATCAAATATGATAATGATTATCATTCACGATAGAGACTAATTCGGGAAGCAGGTATTTAGCATGAAAAACAAATCATTATTATCAGTGTTAGTAGCAGGTGGCATAATTATGGCGGGCTGTGGCAATACAGAAGACACAAAAAAAGAAGAGAAACCAGCAACGGAGCAAGCAGAACAAACGGCAACGGTAGATTTGACTACTGAACTATCAGCCTATCAACAATTTGCATTAGAACAGATGGATCAGTTCTTACTAGATACAGAAAAGTTCGTCAACCTGTTTAAAGCGGGTGATATAGAAGGTGCAAAAGCAGCGTATGCACCGGCACGTATGTACTTTGAGCGTTCTGAACCAATTGCAGAAAGCTTTGGTGACCTTGATCCACGTATTGATGGTCGTTTAGCCGATATTGAAGAAGAAGGTAAAGGGAAAGAAGAATGGACTGGCTACCATAAGCTTGAATATGCACTTTGGGTAGAAAACACAACAAAGGGCTATGAGGCAGTGGCAGATCAGCTACTAGCAGACGCAAAAGAATTACATGCACTTGTTCAAACAGTAGAAGTAACACCAGATTTAATGATTACAGGTGCAGTTGATTTATTGAATGAAGTATCTACTTCAAAAATTACAGGTGAAGAAGAAATTTACTCACATACAGACCTCTATGATTTTAAAGCGAATATTGAAGGTGCAGAAAAAATCTTTGAAATTCTTCGACCAAAATTAGAAGCAAAAGACAAAGAGTTAGTTGCAGCGTTAGATGAAAAATTTAAAGCAGTGGATGACTTATTAGCACTACATGCAACAGCTGATGGCGGTTATATTTCTTACGAAGATTTAACAGAAGAAAATACAAAAGCATTAGCAGCAGCAGTAAACCAACTAGGTGAGCCATTAAGTCAAATGGGCATTATTTTGGAGTGATAAAGAATGACAACGTCTAATGATGAAAAATGGATAAATAAAAAAATATCTCGCCGTGACATGTTAAAGCTAACAGGCATGGGTGTGGCTGGCATTGCGATAGGTGCTTCCGGCTTTGGTGGTGTAATGAAAGCGATGGGTTACGATATGTTCGAGCCTGTCGCAGATAGCACAACAGCAAAAAATAAAGTTAATTTCTATGGTAAACATCAGTCTGGCATTATTACACCTGTTCAAAAACATATATATTTTGCTTCTTTAACGGTCTTAGTGACATCGAAAGAGGAGCTACAAGAGTTGTTCAAGAAATGGACACCTCTTGTTGTTCGTTTAATGAATGGTGAATTAATGGTAGATTTAACAACAAATACAAGAGTTCCGACTGGGGATACCGGAGAGGCAGAAGGCTTAAATGCTTCGAATCTATCCATAACGATTGGTGTAGGTCCTTCATTGTTCGATAAGCTTGGCTTGGCGCATTTGAAACCAGGCGAATTAGCGGACTTACCACATTTTCCGAAAGATCAGCTACAAAAGGAATATACAGGTGGAGATCTTTGCATTCAAGCATGTGCGGACGATCCTCAAGTGGCGTTCCATGCTGTCCGCAATTTAGTACGTGCTGCTTCCGGCAAAGTGGAAATTAAATGGTCACAAGCGGGCTTTAACTCATTCCCAGCTGAAGGGGGAACACCTCGAAATTTATTTGCCTTCAAGGACGGTACGGTCAACCCTTCTATTAAAGATGAACAAGACTTAAATAAAGTAGTATGGGTCGATAAAGGTTGGCTTAAAGGTGGCTCCTATTTAGTAGCTCGAAAAATCCAAATGCATCTTGAAACATGGGATCGTACATCTTTAAAGGATCAAGAAGCAACGTTTGGGCGTTATCGCGATAGTGGTGCGCCATTTGGTAAAACGAAGGAATTTGATGATTTTGATGTAGAAGCAAAAGATAGCAAGGGCGAGTATATTATGCCCGATACATCGCATGTCCATTTAGCACGTAAATCAGGTGCTCGCATACTACGTCGCAGTTATTCTTACGCATCAGGCGTCATGTCGAATACAGGGGCGCATGATGCAGGACTACTATTTGTCTCTTTTCAAAAGGATCCAGCGCAATTTACAACAGTACAAAACAGTCTAGGACGAATGGATAAAATGAATGAATATATTACTCATCGAGGCAGTGCCGTTTTTGCTTGCTTCCCTGGAGTACAAAAAGGGAGTTATTTAGGTGAAGCACTTTTTAACGCGCTGTAGCATGATTGTATGCTTATTATTGGCACTTGCGGTTCCAGTACAAGCAGCACAATCTTATAGTCACTTATACATTTCCATTAGTGACGCCCTGATGAATACGAAGCAAGATAAGCAAGCTGAAGCGACGCGTGCACTTGAACAATTTGCAACGGACTGGGCATCAGTAAATTCACAACAAACTGAAGCAAAAGAAAAGGTAGATCAAATACTTGAGCAAGCTGTAAAGGCTTCTTCAAAAGAAGAGCGTTTAACTGCATTGTCGGCTCTATCGAATGCATTACGTGCATTAGAAAAGCTCGAAAATCCAGTAGATGAAGCGGAGCAACGAGCTGACTTTGGTCTAAAAATGAAACCGATTATGACTGCCTTTGAGCAAGCGTTAGCAAGTGGTGATATGACAACGATTGACGCTGCGTACAAAGAGTTTAATATGAAATGGAATAAAAATGAACGACCAGTACGTGAACAAAGTATTGCAATGTACGGTCAAATTGAAACACAAATGGCTTTTTTACGTATTTCAATTTCTTCAGAACAGCCTGATGTAACATTAATGCAATCACAATTTGCAGAACTAAAGAAAACGATTGAAGATTTTGTAGCAGGTAACGATACAGCACAAATTGTAGCAGGTGAGTATTCTTTAGCGTCTTTAATTGCGTATATAGATGAAGCCAATGATTTGATAGACGATGGTGACTACAAGGCAGCATCTGATACAATACGTGAATTTATTACGATTTGGCCAAGTGTAGAGATTGAAATTTCAACACGCAATGGTAATCTTTATACGAAAATAGAAAGTGATATGCCGATTATAGTAAGTGATTTATTAAAGACGCAGGTCGATGAAAAGGCCATTAAAAGTAAACTTAATCAGTTCCGTACCGAAATTGAATTAATCCAAGGTAATTCAGATTATTCCATTTGGGATTCAGCACTTATTTTACTGCGTGAGGGCTTAGAGGCATTATTGATTATTCTTGCGTTAGTGTCATTTTTAAATAAATCAGGACAAAAATCGTTACGTAAATGGATTTATATTGGGGCTTTAGCTGGGGTATTATTATCAGCTGTAGCTGCAGTGCTGATGTCAACTATCTTTCATTCAGCAACGGTCGATACAAACCGAGAAATAATGGAAGGTTATGTCGGTCTTGTTGCAGCTGCAATGATGATAGGTGTCGGTATATGGCTTCATAGTAAATCCAATGTTGCGAGCTGGAATCGTTATATTTCCAAACAAATGGGCAATGCAATTTCAAGTGGTTCTGTATTTGCTATGGCTTCTGTCAGCTATTTATCGGTGTTCCGAGAAGGAGCAGAAACTCTTGTGTTCTATGCGGGAATTGCACCGAAAATGGCGACATCGCAATTTATACTTGGTATTGTCTTGGCACTTGTTATCTTAGCTGTTATCGCAATCGTCTTATTCAAAGCGAGTGGTAAAATTGCCATTCATAAGCTTTTTGCGGTGGCAACTGTGTTAATTTATGTTTTGGCATTTAAAATTATTGGTGTCAGCTTGCATACATTACAACTTAGAGATAGTGTATCCACAACAATGGTGGATGGTCTGCCAGTCATTAACTTAATCGGCTTCTATCCAACACTCGAAACAATGATAGGGCAAGGGATTTTACTTGTGCTAGTAGTAGCAACCATTATCTATAAAAAGAAACAAGCAAAATAGCGAAAAATGGGGACAAATCAAAGAGAGATTCTTTTGATTTGTCCCTTCTTTTATGGTGCAGTATGCCAATGTGAAGGCATACGCAAATAAAATGGTAGTTTTGTTTGGTGATTACCGATTGCCGAATTGATTTGCATTTGCGTTAAAAACATCGCAGTGGAAAGATTCGCTCCGCACAAGTTAGCATCACGTAAATCGGCACCGATAAAGTCCACGCCTTTTAAATTAGCATTTTGTAGGTTTGCCGCAATTAAATAGGCACCGCGCAAGTCTGTTGCTGTTAAATCTTTCACCTTTACATTTTTTCCAATCCAATTGGCCCCTCTATGGTTCGGCGCATTTTTTTTACCTAAAGTGGTGACTGCAAGCTTATTGCGAATTTGTGCACTAGTTTCTAATAGTAAGTTGTTTACAGGTTGTCGGATTGGAAGAATATCTAGAGCAACTAATGCTGTTGCCTCTAATTTAGTAAGGGTTTGTAATGTCTCTAATTGTTCATGCAATTTGTCGTATAATTTAGGAGATATCCGATATGCCATTGCCTCTGCAACATAGTCGATCATTTCATATAACTGCTCCATAATCGGAAAAACTTGAAACATTTTTTCAGCCACTTCAGCGTTATCTCGCCAATTCTGTCCATTGAATGTCGTTTGAGCAACCATTTGTCCCGCCCCTAAACAATCATAGACGGTACACCCCTTACAACCTTTGCTTCTAAGGTCACGATGTATTTGACAGTGAAAGTTAGATTGCAAATGGGTGCATGGTCTGCCAGCGGGCTTATTCATAGCAAAATCACTAGATGCTGTAATAGTTAGTGCTGTACAGCATAAGCCAAAGCAGTTTTGACAATCTGCTTGCATGCTTTTACGTACTTCTTTACTGAATGTAGTTCTTTTGTTCATCACTTCCGACATGATTATTCTCCTCGCGTCTCTACTAACTTACTATAATATTAACATTAAATAACTTTTAATGGATATTATTATCAATATTTTTTATACTGTAAAAAATCAAGAAACTTATTTAAGTTTGCTGTAAACTAAAGAGAATATAGAGTGAAAGAGTGATGGCATGCTACAGGTAAATGTGGAGGATTCAAGTTTAATATTAGAGGGTGGGACGTTTCGTACATTGTTTACATCTGGTGTCTTGGATGCTTTTTTAGAGCATGACATTATGATGCCTTATGTTGTCGCTATTTCAGCAGGTGCTATTAATGCATGCTCGTATGTATCACAGCAAAAGGAACGGTCTTTACGTGTATTAATGGATTATCGTCATGATAAGCGCTACATGGGCTTGAAAAATTTCCTTAAAGAAAAAAGTTTATTTGGCTTGGATTTTGCGTATAATGTGATTCCGAATGAGCTAGATATTTTTGATTGGGATACGTACAAGCAGTATGATGGAAAATTGCTTTTTGGCGTAACAAATGCAGCCACAGGACAAGTTGAGTATATGGATGCAAAAGAAATGGATCGCCACTGTATGATGTTACGTGCAACTTGTGCTATTCCAATCTTATTTCCAGAAATCAAACTAAATAATACACCATATTTCGATGGTGGCTTAGCAGAGCCAATTCCAATCATGCATGGTGTTGAAACGGGTTTTAACAAGCATGTACTGGTGTTAACCCGACCTAAAGGCTACCGTAAACAGCTAGATCGTCAAAGTAAATGGGCGATGAAACTACTAGCTAAACGTTATCCAAATTTAGTAAAAAGCATGCAAAAACGTGCAGACCATTATAACGCTTCACTTGATTATTGTGAAAAATTAGAGGCACAAGGAAAGGCATTTATATTCCGCCCAACACAAGCACTGAATAGCTTTGAGAAAGATACAGTGCAAATGCGTAAAAATTATGATATGGGCTATCAGCAAGCTATGCAACAAATAGATGCATTAAAGCAATTTTTAACATGAATGGTAAGGGGGAGGGCCAATGTGCATTTGGGGCTCTCTTTTTTCTTTTTCATAGCGTTTAGGTAGCAATGTTCCCTATGTAAAAAATGTAGAAAAGATTTCATGTCTCATCACATTTCGATATAATAAATGGAAAACTAGAAGAGGCGTGTGTCTATGGAAACTGAATGGTTACGTACGTTTATCGTTGCGGCGAAAACGGAAAATTTTCGTGAGACGGCGGAAAGACGCTTTATTACGCAATCAACTGTATCAAAACATATTCAGCATTTAGAAAAGGAGTTGCAGACTACGCTTTTTGAACGTCAAACAAAGCATGTCAAACTCAATCGAATTGGTGCACATTTTTTAGGACAAGCTGAAAAAGTGGTAGAAATCGTTGATGAGGCAGTACATAGTACACAATTGATGGTCAGTGGTTTTACTTCCAAATTAACAATAGGCGTAGCACCTCAAATAGCGAATTCCACATTACCAGCTATTATCGATCGTTTTCAGCAACAAAACCCTACCATTCATCTTTCTATTGAACTGTTAAAATCTAATGAAATTGGGGAAGCGGTTTATGCTGGAGCTATAGATATAGGGATTTCAAAATTAACCTCCACCCGTGCGGTGCACACGAAAATGCTTGCTCAGGAGCCACTCCAACTTATCGTACCGATAGGGAAAAAATGGACTGATCCAATGACGCTTTTACAACAAGAAACGATTTTAACACATGAATACGCGTCTTATTGGCAAGAAGTACAACAGGTACTTCAGCAATTGCCAAGTTATAAAAGCATGCAGGTAAATCAAACAGAAGTTATAAAAAACTTTGTCAAGCAAGGACTAGGCATTGCCTTTTTACCGAAAAGTGTTATGGAAGCCGCTTATGATGAGCAATCGCTCCATAGTTATTCGGTCAAGGAATTCTCGCATATTGTGTCCAACACTTATTTTTTATCGAAGTACATAACGGCAGATATTGAAGCTTTTTTTACGGTTTGTGATGTCGTCTATCAGAACAGAAAGAGCTCATACTAGAAGAGAGGGTGATATTGGCATGTATAATATAATGTCAGAAATAAGTCGAGTCGTTAGTGGACCCATCACGTTATTTTTAAATTCCTACGAACATTCTCCACTTGTTATCGCGTTACTTCTGGGGCTAGTTGGTGCACTAGCACCTTGTCAATTAACCGGCAACTTGAGCGCCATAACATTCTACGGTCATCGTACCATTCAAATGAAAAATAATTGGGGCGAAGTTATGGCCTTTATGATCGGGAAGATTGCTGTCTTTAGTTTAATCGGTTTATTAGCTTGGCTATTTGGACAATCATTTGAAACATCAATAACTGCCTATTTTCCAATATTTCGTAAGACGATAGGACCCATTATGTTGTTAACAGGTCTTGTCCTAATCGGTATTTTAAAATTAAAATGGCTCCATCAACTATCGTCCCATATCCCGTTTGTATTGAAAGAAGGGAAGGCAGGTTCATTTCTAATGGGGGCATGCTTTGCTATTGCCTTTTGCCCGACGATGTTTGTGCTATTTTTCGTTTGGCTGATGCCTACAGTTGTTACTACTTCCTACGGATTGGTTTTACCAGCGGTTTTTGGTTTTGCGACTTCCATGCCACTTATTTTAATGTTGATACTGATTCAAATATTTGATACAAAACGCGCCATTATGAAAACAAGTATGAGGATGGGAAGAGTGATACAAATCGTAGCAGGTATCATTTTAATCATTATTGGCGTAATGGATACCATTACATATTGGGGTATAACGATATAAAAAAGAAGTACGTTGAGCTTGAGTGGAACAAATTGGAGGCTGTTGCTGTAAGGACAGTCTCTTATTTTTATTTGTAAAAAATAAAAGAAAGAGGGTACATATGATTTACGCAATCGCATTATTTCTATTAGCAGGTATTGGTGAAATCGGAGGTGGCTATTTAATTTGGCTTTGGTTAAGGGAAGGCAAACCATTTTATTGGGGCATTTTTGGAGGGATTGCATTAGCTTTATATGGCGTGGTGGCAACTTTTCAATCATTTCCGACTTTTGGTCGAGTCTATGCAGCGTATGGAGGAGTTTTTATTGTGCTGTCCATCTTGTGGGGCTGGAGCATAGATAAGCAAAAGCCTGACATGTTAGATTTAGTTGGCGCTGGTATTTGTATTATCGGAGTCATAGTCATGTTAATACCGCGTTCATAATAGAGAGAAAGCGGCTGGGACATAACTAAAAAAATTTAAGAAACAGACGAAAGGTCTTCATAATTTTTTGTTATATGGAGACCTTAGCTATTCTTGCTTT
>LAHS01000403.1_pt1 | contig 21086 bp, 11 predicted proteins | sample 329651 | NCBI WGS metagenome assembly LAHS01 (sample SAMN03275699, study PRJNA271635) | activated sludge metagenome | isolation source: sample C-1 Sludge from hydrolytic chamber (first chamber) of Anaerobic... | reverse complement strand
CGTATTCGGCAACCTCGTCCAGCATCTCATCACCTATTCTTTCCATAGATGTCTGTTCTCTTTTTGTAGCCTTCCTTTTTCGGTGTCCAAGTTCTTCGGCCGCTAACTTCTCTGTAACCCTACCAAACTCTACACCTCGATTTATGTTTCCGCTTTCCAAACACCTCTCTTATGGTGCTTGCTGCTGCCGAGGCTCATTCTCCCATGCTCAGCGTTGGGATATACATATCCCTTTGTCGTACGCATGTTAATTTCCTTTGGCTACCATTCCTAACGATAAACCAGTATTCTGTTCTTTTGATTGCAAGCCGAGACCCGATGTTCGCATTCGTGTTCGATGAATCGTTGTTCGCATTCGAGTACGACACACCGCCATTCGAGTTCGCATTGTTGTTCGACCGATAGACCACACGAGCCCACTGGAGAAATCCGCCTTTCGGTGGTGCTACCACCACCTTATATTATATTAACCGTACCTAATCATATCTTTTTACTTTATAATTTCGCTTATGTGGTCGGGGTGGGAAGCTCGGCTTCGGGGCCTCGCTCCCCACCAACCACGTGTCACGTTTCACGCTATCTGCTCTGCGCTCAGGAACGCTTCGACGCTCTCAGCACGCTTTATCGTTCCACGGAAGGCAAGCCGAGACCCGACGCTCGCATTCGCGAACGATGAATCGTAGCTCGCAAACGAGTACGACACACCGCCATTCGAGTACGCACCGACGTTCGACCGATAGACCACACGAGCCGTTGAGTCAGTAAAGTATGCATACATTACATCGGCATAGTAGGTAGTGCTACTTCCGTAGCTGTTGGTAGCCGGGAGAAGGTCCATGAAACGGCCGTGGATAACACGGATAGCATATCCGTCTGCATCGTAGGCCTTTGCCTTTCTCTCCTCTCCGTTCACAGTCACCCTAAGAAGGTTGTCATGCACGGTCTTATTATACCATGTGTTGCCAAGCCACTCAGCCTTGTTGCCCCACAGGTTTTCATATCCCAGTGCGCAAGGTGAGCTGATGTTGGTCTTGGTGCCGTCGGCATAGTTGTTTGCCTTGGTTCCTCCCACATTCACGTAGGCTGTCTGCTCGCCGGTGTCCGCACTGTTGGAGTATGTCTCCTGCATGCCCGTGGCATTGGTGCGTCCGTTGGTGCGTCCAATCTCGTTTGAGCCATAGCCGTTGGTATCCTGAGCGTTCCTTGTGCCGTGGCTTGCAAAGTACAGGTTGCCGATGTCATTGTGCATGTCCCAGTCGATGAGCTGGAAACCGTCGCCTCTGTTCTGTGCGTAGGTGGTGAAGGCACTCTGGCTTACTCCTCCAGTAGAGACACGTCCCGACACTGAGCGTAGGATGTCGTCCACCATGTTGGCTTCATACACACCTATCAGGCACTCATCGTGGAATACCCAGTCAGGTTCAATGGCCTCAACATTGCCACTGGTACAGAAGAGCACATAGTCCCAGTCCACACCGTCCTTGATGGTGATGGCCACTTTCTTGGCTTTCTCAGGCAACGTGCAGAAGAGATACATTCCGTCCATGAAGCCGTAGATACTCTGTCCGTTCATGTAGCTCAACACATTGTTGTCCTCGTCGAGTATCAACGTGCCGTAAGCGGAAGATGCGAAGCTCGGCACTCTCACCTGCTTATACTCCTTGTCCGTCGGTATCTCTATCACGGCATAGTTGTAGCCACTCAGTGCGGTGATGGCACTGCCAAGGGTCGTCTCGTTCAGATTCAGCGCATAGCCTGTGGTGATGGCCATATCGCTCTGAACAAGTCGCTTGTACTCGCCCATTGGCTCAGGCTCGCTGTCCTCGTCGCCATTGGCATAGCAGGCATATTTCTTCTTGTTGATGAGGTCGTTGATACCCTTATACCAATACTTAGGCTCCAGTATCACCACGTCACCACTGGGGCCTGTGAGGTCGGCTTTGGTGGCCTGCGTGTAGTCGTCGTTGTCAGCAAAGTAGTTACTGTTGTCGTCGTGGAGCTGGCAGATAGTCACCTCTCCTGTGCCTGTTTTCTTGCCAAGCCAACGGTGACGTTTGGCAAGGATAGCCGACACGTGCGCACTCGGCTGGAAGGTGTTGCCAAACTTGTAGCCTGTCTTGTTGTCGAGGTTGCTGATGTTTGCAGGGTCGCTGATGCTGTCGTCAAACTCTATCGTCGTACATGTAGGCTGCTTGATGGTGAGTTCGTCGAAGAAGGTCTTGAGCACGGCCAGTTTGTCGTCGTCCATGTAGCTGGTGAGCTGGTAATGGCCTGTGAGCTTACATGTGCCCACAACGATGTTGCCGTTCTCGTCCAGTCCTCCGAAGTCCTTGTCTTTGAGTGCTTGCAGGTCGCTTCCGTCACCTTCTATATTAATATTGGTTATGCGAAGGTATTTCAGCTTGCTGCCACTGGTGGCAACAATCTCCTGCATGAGCGCATATCCGTCAAGCTGCTCACAGTTCTCAACACTCAGTCCTGTGAGGTTGGCGATATTGTCAAACACGATACCACTTCTCTTGATGGCCGGGAGGCTCTTCAAGATAAGCGTCTGGTAGTTCTCAGGAAGATGCAGGCTTGCCAGTGGGCTGGCCTCGGCAAAGCTCATGGTGCTAAGCGTAGTGCACCCTGTGGCATCCACATACTCCAACTTCATGCACTTGGACAAGTCAAGGCTGCTGAGGTTGGTGTAGTTCTGTATCTCCAGTTTCCTGAGCATTGGTAGCTGGCTGCCAATGGCAAGCTCTGTCAGTGAGTAGGTCTTACCCGTAGACGCAAGGCCAAGGATAAGGTGCTCCAACACGGGCAGACTGGGCAATGTAAGGTCGGTGAAGCCTCCCCACTGGCTCAGGTCAAGATACTTCATCCATGTACCACCAAACAGATGGAAGATGGTTCCGATGTTGGCCTCTTCGGTGTAGGTGGCACTCCACTCCTCATCGGCCTCAACCTTATCATGCTGCAAGCTGGAGTTTTCACGCAACAGTTCAAAGTAGTACTGGCGGCTCGCCTTGGCCACTACCTTTGCGCCTGCTGCGCTGTTGCCCTTCCAACGAATATCGCTCACGGTGTACGTGCCCGTGCTGGCCCATGCGTCAAGGAGGCTGTTGCGGTTCGTCACAAAGCGGTGGCGGTGGGTCTTGCGACTTCCCTGCATGCTCTCCAGATAGCTGTATGTCTGCTTGGTCTCCACACCATTGGTGAGCACTGAGATACCTTGCGTCTTTGGTATCACATACTTGTTGATGGCATCTTGGTTGTACACGGCCTCACAGAACTTGTCGCTCTGCTGCTCGTCGAAATACTTAAAGATAAGGTCGTTGGTGAGCTTCGCACGGATGCGCTTGTAGGCGGCTTTCAGCTCCGTCTGGAACATGGCTCTGAGGTTGGCCCACAGCACACTGTCATGGCCTGCGTAGGCATACACGGTGTGGTCAGCGGTGCTGAGCTCTGCGTCCACGGTGTTCTCGTCCACGTCCCAGTCGTATTTCAGTCGTCCGTCGTTGCGCACACCAAGGATGGTATCGCAATCGTAGAAGATAAAGTAGCCGAGTACCTTGCCCTTGTCGGGGTTATACCAGAAGGCAAGCATCATGTTCTTCACTCGCTGGTCACAGCAAGCGAAAATGTCGGTAAACTCGTAGTAGTCGCAAAGGTAGTCGGTGTCGAAGTAGTCGCCTATCTCGTCGTGGAACTTCTGTCTGCGGTTCTCCACGGTGTCGGCAACGCTGCTGCCGTTGATGGTGATGGTGCCTCCACTCATCACTGCTGTGGTGTCGGTGCTCTGCACCCACTTCACAAGCCTTTCAAGGAAGTAGGGCTTCACGGTGCCATTCTCGTAGGCTTCGTTCAGGGTGTCGTTGTCGGGGAAGCGGCTCTCAAACACCTTCGTCCAGTCGGCCACTTCTGCCTTGGCGTCGCTGTCGTAGGTCTTGCTGTCGAAGTCGGCGTTCTTGAACATGCCCATCGGGTAGTCGTTGTTCAGGAACTCCCAACACTCCGTCGGGTTGTCACCCATGACGCTATCTTCTCCGTCCATCACGCTGAACTCTGTCTTGGCAAGGGTGGCGGCATCCATGCTGGACTTCAACGTGTCGAAATAGCTCTTGATGTTGGCATGGTCGTGGTAGCCGGGGATGTCACAGAAGCCAAACACAGCCTCCGTGCTCTTGTCGTTGTTCCAGTTGAACTTACCCAAGAAGATGGGGTCGTCGTCAAGTGTCGCACGGTAGAACATGTAGCATGGCTCTCCGTCGATGGTCGTGCGCACGTCGTAGTCCCACTGCGTGCGGTCCACATGCTTCTGTGCCGGGGTCACGTCGCCGATGGCCACAAGCACGTCGTTGGCAATACGGGCCATACCTGTGTTGTGCGAAGATGAGCTCTCGGCATAGTCGGCCTTGCCACACCAACAGTTCACTGGGGCGGCAATATACTCGTGGTTGTCGTCCTTCTGATGGAAGCTCCACTTGCCCTTTGCGGCCTGCGTGCCTCCTATGCCCTGCTCGTCGCAACCGATATACACGGGGCTCTGGGTCTTGTCGGCCTTCTTGGTGTAGAAACGGTAGTTCTTGATAGGATAGGCCAGTGACGATGTACCCTGCAAACGGATGCAGCCTCCGTCCACTCGCATGTTCTGTTCGGCATAGCCTCCCTTTACATAGGTGAGGATTTCGGTAACGTCGTACTTCTGGCTCTTGTTGTTGTTCACTGCGGCCTGCAAAACGGTGGCCACACCATTAGCCTCAACGCCTGTCACGATAACTACACGGGTGCCTTCGGGCACGCTGTCCACGGTGATGTTGCCGTTGGCATCGAAGATGTTGTTCTCTTCATACTGGGCAAACATTTCGTCGGCGGTGTCTTGGTCGATGATGTAGAGCGCAAGCATCTGGTGATGGGTCAGGAAGCTGGAGTAGGAGCGCATGTTGTACACGTCCACTGTGGCTTCTTCGGTGCCTCCGATGGTGATAGGCATGGCCGTGCCCTGATAGATGCTGTCGCTGCTGGCTCGCTGCACACCATTGCTGGCGATACCGTCGATATACATGTAGAGCATCAGTTCGCTCTGCTGCTCGTCCACGCCACTGCCGTCCTGCTTCTGAGGATAGGCCACAAAGCCAACTTCGTGTGTCTCGCCACTGGCCATCTTCATGCTCACCACACTCTTGCCACGGCTCTGCATGCGTGCCTCCTGCGGTGTGACGACAAAGCCTGTTCCGTCCTCGTCCACACAACTGATGATAACGGCATCCTCATTCGTCACCTCGCTGGCCCTGAACTTCACTTCAAAGGCAAAGGCATTGGTGGGGTTGCTGCTCGGCTGCTCCAGTGGGTTGAAGTTCACCACGGTCTTGGCACTGTTCTTATGTCTGAGGAAGGTGCCCATCCATCCGTCGCCACCAAAGGTGAAGCCTGTCAGCGTCGATGTGGTGGCTCCGTCCGTCCACTCCTCTCTGTTGGCATCGTTGTTGGTGCGTCCGTCGGCAGTGAGTTTCAGCTTCAGGTTGTCGGTGGGCTCTTCAAGGTTCAGGTCGCTCTTAGAGCTCACGAGATTATACGTGAATGTCGCCGCTCCCACGGTGATGGTACAGGGCAGTGTGCCTGCGTTGGCACTGCGCAATGTAAGCTGGGTGTTGCTGAAGCTCACACGGCTCTGGCTCACCACCACACCGTTCACCTTTACTGTGGCCAGTGTCGGGGTCTCCTTGGGGTTGTAGGCGGCAAAGTTCACATTGTAGGTGTCAAACTGTGTCGTCTGAATATAAGGAGTGCTGCTTGCGTCAATGATGGTTCCGTCGGCATAGTCGAAGCGTGCCACGACAATAGGCGTTGTCTTGCCACTCTCTCTTACGGCAATGCCTAAGTAGATGCTGTTACTCTTCAGCACGGTGCCACTGGCAAGCTCCAACTCTGCCACGAGTTGTATGCTGTGGGCTCCGTGAGTGAGGTTCAGGGTAGACAAACTGAAAGCACCTGTCGATGTCGATGTGGTGATGCTCTTGTCTTGGCTCTGCACTCCGTCAAGATACATCTTCAACGTCTTGGTACCTGAGCCACTGAGCGAGTAAGGTATGCTGATAGTGTCGCCTCGGTTGATTACTGAGGCAATGTTGAATGTCGATGTCAGCGTGAGCTGCACCACGTTCACGTTCCATGAGATTGTCTGCGACTGGATATAGTCGCCTGCGTCCACACTGGCCTTCACCTTCACTGTGTTGTTACCCAGTCCAAGGTACTTGGTAACATCTATCGTGTTGGTGCTGCCTGCGGTGAGGTTCATGTTGATGGTGTTGCTCGTCGCTCCGTGCACGATGGTGACAACGGCGGTGGCTGCGTTACCTGTGCTCTCGCCTGTGTCGGTGCTCACATGGTCGTAGGTGAAGCTGAGCTTTACTTGGTCGCCACTCTTCACCGTCGGGTTGGCACTGAGCTTGGTGAGCTGCACTTTCGTGGTGGTGGTGCTGCCTCCACCTCCTCCACCACTGAACTCGTCGGTCTGGCTTATCTCCTCTCCGTTCTGGTCCAGAAGGGATAATGAATAGGTCTTGCTGTCTCCGTCGCCATTGGTGTTAAGCTTCAACGCTGCGCCAAAGTTGCTGCCTACCTGTTTCAGGGCGGCTGCAACGGCCTTGTTCTGCGGTGGGTTGGTACTGTTCTCGTCGATGGTCTCATCAGTCACCACTTCGGGTATCTGGAGATTGACATTTCCGTCTGCGTCCGGGGTGAGCTCTGTTGTCACAGTGCCCTGCGTGACGTGGATTTTCTTGATAACGTCCTTGGCTCCGTACTCTACCCATGATGCTGCATCGTAGAAGGCGGTGATGTCGTCCACTGAGAAGCGGTACTCCATCCATGTGCCTGCGCTGGCCTCAAAGGTGATGATAAGTCCTTGCTTTAGCTCGTCCTTAATGCTCACATCTTTCAGGGCTGCAACGGCTCGCTCTTTGGTATAATAGTCGCCGTCGCTCAATGGCACTGCCGACGTGACGTTAAGAAAGCCTCCACCAACGCTGTTGCCACTCACGGGCACAAGGGTAGCGGTGCCGGGGTCCCACACATAGAGATAGGTGTCACAGTAGAAAGGCTTCTTCTGGAGCACTGCGCCTGTGTCGTCCACATACAAGTCCATGCCTGCCCACTTAGCATAGTAGGTGGTACCCTGACGGGCATAGAAACGCTTGGTGGCGGTATCGTAGGCAATGGCTTCATAGCTCGTCACGCTGACAAGCCTGTTGAAAACGGTGCTCGTGCCACTCTCGAAAATCTCGTTGAAGGGCGACAAGCCTCCAGTCAAAGCCAGCTTGTTCACATAACTCTGCGTTTTCTGTTGGTCGCTGTCCCATATCTGGTCGCTTGTGGTGACGTGGCCTGCATTCTCGCCATTCATCCACTTCGCTACCAATGGGCCTAATATTGGTATGTAATCCATATTGCTGTTTGTTTATGATAAGACGAATGTGTATGTGCCGACTGCTATGGGATAGCTGCTGCGGTAATACTTATAGCTGTCCTTGGTGGCAGGTAGCTGCATCGGGACTTCATAGCCTCCCAGCTTGACACTGTTCAGAGACTGGTCTTTCGGGATGGCTATCCACAGATAGGCACTCTCCTGTGTCCCTAATGTGTAGCTGCCACTGGGAGAGGCAAGCACAGCCTTAGTGCCGAGTGTCGATACGTCGGTGATGTTGTCTGCATCCTCAATGGAAGCAAGTCCCATGTAGGTGGGGAGCACGCATGTGTAGGTCTTTGTCACCTCCACACTCATGTTGCCTTTGGTGGCTGTGAGCTTGGTGATATGCGTGCCTTCCGTGAAACTTCCTTTATAGGCTTCGACCTTGTTGGTAATAACCTCAGTACCGTCGTAAGTGACAGAGAATGTATCTGTGTCGTCAACGTCCGTACCGTCCTTGCGCTCCACATGTGCGGTCATGACAAAGTACACACTGAGGTTGGCTTCGACCACACCTTCGGGTGCATTGAGGACACCGACAAGGGGATTGGTTATCTCGCCTATCTGCTCGTCGATATTCTCCTGTAACTTGTCAGATGCGGTCTTGACAGACTTGTCTACATACTCTGTGCTTGCTGCATTGTCGATGGCTTTCTTGTCGGCTGCGCTCATCAGTCCGGCACTGTCCTGCGTGGCAAGGTTGAAGGTAATCTCGCCTACCGTGGTGCCCGATTCGCTGATTACGTTGTATGTCAGCTTGGCTCCAGTGGCTGTGTAGGTCAGCGTGAACGTTGTCGGGTCTGCGTTGCCATTCTTCAGCACGCTCTTCAACGTGTCTATCTGGCTCTGCATGTCGCTGATGCTGTCCACGTCAACCTGCACTGTGCCGCCTGTCTCACCCGTGGCTGTCCACTGGCCTGCGTCGGCAACATAGATGGGAGCAGGGATGTTGGTGCCAACATACGCCCACCAGCCCTGCTGAGGGTTGGGGAACTTGGTGTTCAGCTTGGCTTCGGTGAGGAAAAGACCCTTGCACGCCCCTCGTATGTTGCGTGCCATAAGGGAACCTTCGATAACAACATCTTTATTAAAGGTGCTGTCGCCTCTGGCCTTTATGCCTCCGCCGATGATAGCATCTCTTGATACGGAAATGCTACCTGCAAATTCTTCGTTGGTATTATTCATTCTTTTCTTCTTTATTCAATGAAACCTTTGGATAACTCAAAATAGTTGTTGGCATCTTCCTTACCTACGGCCTGTGCCACGAGACCAGCACAGTAGTAGATAACAGCTCGATAGCAACGCTCGTCGATGCGGATGCAATCGTACTCGTCAAGCACTGGCTTCTTGAGGTACACGGCATGTATGACGGTCGCATCCTTGCTCTTGCAGGAATAGAACTCCAGCACCTTGCCTTCTGAGCGCATGACGATGGCACACACGGGGTTGCTGCAATTACCACGGATACCCTCAAAGTCACTCTTCTGTTTGGAATAGTCGGGGTCGTCGTGGGTGATGGTAGCATACACGGCTTTCTTCCAGTCACTCATCTGAAACATGATGAGCTTCCAGAAATCATCGGGTAGTATCGTCCACCCGCTGTTGTGGTCGTCGTCGTCCCAGTATATCTCATCAGCGAAGTTGCTGCCACTATCAAGCATGTGAACAGGTGCCTCCAGCTCCACCTTCTGGGCTGCGTCCTCAACCTTGCTGCGGATGAGCTCGTCAACCATGAGGGTGTCTACATCGTCGTTGTTAAGCAATGCGTCGCTAATCTCGTTTAGGTTCAGCGCAATGCGAACATCTTTCTTTATGTCTTTCAGCTCGTATAACATGCCTACCTTATTAGAAGTTCAAATGGTTACAGGTCGATACCAGTAAAGACAAAGCCTTCCTTCTCGGCTGCTGCCTTGATAGCTACCTTGCTGCGGAGCTTCGTGCGGCTGTAGCCCTCGAAATGCTCACAGAGATAGTCCTTGGCCTCGTCGAGACTGTTCACCATGATTTTCTTTACCTGTGCCTCCTCGTCGTCAGCCTCGGCATCGTCCTCTTCGGGCTCTTCCTCAGCCTCTTCGTTGTCGTCGGCAGGCTCCTCCACGGGCTCTTCGGCCTCCTCGGTGGGGGCTTCATCAGTGCCGGGGTCCTCGGCTCCCTCGTCCTCTTCGGGCTTCACGGGCTCGGCAGGCTTGGGGGCTTTCTTGGTGGTCTTGCTTGTCTTGGCAGGTTTCTTCGGGTCGATGGTTTTCTCCAACTTGAACAGTCGCCCGTACTTCGGGTGTGCCTCCAAAGCGGCCTGTAACTCCTCGTCGTCAGTATAGAGCACGCTGCCCCCACCCGTTAAGGCACTGAACGACACATGAACACTCTTGCCTGATTTAAGATAGACGCTCAGGGCGATGTCTGTCTTGGCAGTATATTTCTTAGTCATATCCTTATTGCTTTTGATTGTTGATATAAAAAAAGTAGGACGGGCAGTGGGTGCCCGCCCTACGGTGAAGATTTACATATTGACAGTAAATATGAAGTAGTACCTTGGTTATGCGCCAGTGGTAGGTGCAGAAGCCAGCTTCAGACGTGCGTGTGCCTTGGCATAGCGCAGGTAGAGGCATGCAACCTCCTGAATGACCACAGCGTCTGTGTTGCGCACACCTGCTTTCTTCAGGTCGAGGATATTGCGGCTCCAGCTTACGTGGGTCTTCTTGGTGAGATATTCGGGGTCCATAGCGAAAGCGCAGTCACTCATGCCGTTGGCATCGAGCAGCTCGTGATGGATAGTCAGCACCTCGCCAAAGTCGGTGTCCCAGCTCTTGAACTTCAGGTTCCATACCTCCACGGTGTCTTTGAGGCGGAACTTCTCGCTCTTAATCTTGGAGAAGGCAGAAAGCATATCACTACCACAGAACAAAATCTTGCGCTTGTTGCCAATGCCAGTGCCAACGAAGAGGTCTTTGGTGATGTCAACAAGGTTGTCGTCACTGATAACAGCGCACTTCTTGTCTGCATCCCACTCACCTACCTCGATGTCCTTGCCTGCCATGTACCAGATACCACCAGTGAACCATGTGGCCATACCATTCTTCGAGGTATGGTAAATCTTGTTCTTCACACCAAAGAGGAAGGTGTTCTCCTGAGAGAGTCGCATGTCATAGATACCGTCCTCCTCTATGTCGGAGAAGTTCCAGTCCACTTCCTTGGCTGCAATCTTGTCGAAGGTAGACTGCTCCACCTGTATCATGAAGTTCTGGCAGTACTGAACCTCAGCAGTAGGAATGTTGTTGAAACGGCCTGTCTGCACGTCGAGCTCACCGCAGGCCTTACCCATACGAACAAGGGTAGTCCCGGCAGGGATGGCAGGAACCCATGTGGTCTGCTTGGTGGTGTCGATGTTACCATTGACAGCATAGACGGTAGGCATGGAGGTGTCAGAGTTGCGGCCACACACGCAGAGCACAAGGTCAGGTGTGTTCTCGTCGTCTGCATCGTAGGCGTTGCCCTTCTCGTCGTGCGTGCCCTTAACGCCTACCACACGGATAGTGTCGTCAAGAGTGAACATGTTGGCATCGTCAACAGGCAGGCTGATACTTGCGCCACTGGTCTGTTCGGTAACAGTCTCACTGGTCTTGCAGCTGATAGGTCGAGTGCCCACGCTGTAATACTTAACCTCGAAACTGTCGGAAGGCTGTGCCTTGGCGTAACGGCTAATCTGGTCGATAGGAGTAGCCATAGGACGTATCTTGACAATACGCTTGTCGATGTCCTTGGTGTAGAACTCAGGGTCACCGTCCTGTCGGCCCTGACTCTCGGTAGCGATACCATCGGGGCTGTTATTGCCAGCACCTGAGTTGGTCTTTCCTGCATCGGGCAAGTCGCTGGCTGCTGCCATCACAACACCCGAAGACGCTCCTGTGAGGAACGTCAGCAACGTGAGCAGTAAACTGAACACGAAGCTCGTCGATTTCTTAATTTTCTTCATTGCTAAATGAAATTTGATGATGATTATTAATTTGATTTTTATCGTTATACGTTGGCTCTACGACGTTTCTCGCCACCTCGTGTCCAGATGTCGTCGCCCTCTGCAAAGTTGTCAAGTGCTCCGAGGCTCTTACGGGGCTGTCTGCCACCGCCTCTGTTGTTCTGTCCGTCAAGCTGTGGAGTGCCGTCACCACGCTTGCCCCTGCGCAGGGTCTCGTTAATCTTGCTGTTGCGGCCTTTCACCTCACCTGCGTGCGCTGCATCCTCCACATCGGTGTCGTGGTTGAGTGCCTTGATAGCCATGTCAATGGTCTCAGGGGAGAACTTGCCGATGATACCGTCATGGACGATACCTATAAGGAACTCCATTGCGTCGTCTATCTGGTCGTCAGCGAGCTTGCGTTCTTTCTGCAACTGTTCAAGGTACTCCAGTGTGGCCTTGATGTTCTGGTTGTACTCCTCATCGAGCTTCTTAGACTCGGTGACACGCTCCACATACTCCTTGTTGGCCTCGGCAATCTGCTCCTGCATGCCGGGGTCGTCGATGGCTTCTTTGATGTCGGTACCGAAACGACGGATAAGACCAATGGTCGGGTCCTCACCTTTGCGCCAGTCGGTGATGAAGCTGGCACTACGGGGGTCGGCAGTGAACATGTCTGAAAAGGCTTTCTCCCTGTCCTTGTAACCTGCCAACTCTTTGCCGTTTGCGTCGAAATCATCGGAGATTTGACCGAAAAACGCTTCGTCGTCGGAAAAGTCCTTGTCTGGGTATCTGCCCTGCAAGCGTTCTCTCAATAAATCACGTTTGCTTTTAACTTGGCTATTATCATTCTTTTCCATTTTCGATGGGTTTTAATTGAATTATTTTCTACAAAAATAACCTGTATTTTCTTAGTTTTACTTTTATCTATTTACTCTTAATTTATTATCTTTGTAAAGGCATAAGCCTCTATATTCTAATGATTTGAAGAAACATGGCAACACTTTTGAATATGAGCAGGAGCGCAATGATGAACTAATCAAAGCCTATCGTGAAGAGATAGCTGCTTGTAAGGTGATACGAATGGATGATATATTCAGGCGTATCGCCAATCGCAGCTGCAAACGTTTCTGGGTCTCGGAGGAGAGGGCGGCAATAGTCGTCGCACGTATGATGAGGGGTGACAGGCTCAGGAAGATGCGGCCACTCAAACGTGAGATGTTCTTTGAGATATTCAAGGTAGTGAAGAGGTTAAAGGAGAAAGAGCCGGATATGCCTATCTATAAGCTGAGCTACAAGGCCGTGAACACCCCGGCACCGAAGTTCTACATGACACCCCAGTCTATCAAGGTTATCATTTACAAAATCAAGAGAGGATGGTACGAAGAGCGAAAGAAAAAACTGCGGTTCTTATACTGACCGCTTTGCTCATTCTGTTCTATCTTCTTGCTGATGTCGGCAAAACGATAGGACTGTATGCAGGCTGCTCGTGGGGCTGTCGGCTGGCATACCCGTTCCTGCATGCCTCCTTGCTCCATGTGCTGGGCAACTGCTGGTGCCTGCTCTCTCTCGTGTTCATCTATGATGTGTCGTGGCTCTCGCTCCTGCTTGCTTATGTCGTGGCCATAACCTATCCTGACGCTTTCCTCTCCAGTGCCAACATAGTGGGATTGTCGGGTTGTGTGTTCTTCCTTTTTGGGAGGGTCGCTCTGCAGGTGCAGCGCAAGCTATACTACCAGTGCTGCATGCTGTCGTTCATCGGCATCGGCTTCCTGTTCACCAACGTGGCAGGATGGTTGCACCTGTATTGTTACGCTGTCGGCCTCGTCGTGGCTCTCCTAAACACGCCATTCATAGAAAGGAGGCGGTTATGACTAAGGAGCAACAGAAATATTTCAATGACATCCTCGTGCCATTGGTGATATACAACATGCTCATTGAGAACAAGCGTCGCAATGATGTCATGACTGCATATTTCAACCCTGTCACGGGTGAGGGGTCCATACTGGAGCGCACACGGGTAGAGATAAAGGATTTCCCCATTCCTGTGGAATACCTTCCCAACGACATGCTGAAAGTGCCGTTGGTGAAAGGTATCGTCAAGGCTGGCTCCATAAAGGAGTATGTTGTCAAGGAGCTTGAAGCGGACTTCGATGAGGCCACACGCCTGAAGGTCGTCGATGAGCTTGTGCGCATAAGGTATCGCTACGACTTCTGCTTCTGGTGTGCCGTGCTGGTGTTCATCAAGAAGAAGGGCGGTGGTGACGACATTCGTTTTGTCCTCAACCGTTCTCAGCGTCGCCTTGTGGAGCGCTTTGAGCGTAAGCGCATGGCAGGAAAGCCTATCCGTCTTATCCTGCTGAAAGCACGACAATGGGGCGGCTCCACCTGCACGCAGATGTACTTCGCTTGGCTCCAGCTCGTACATAAGGTAGGCCTCAACTCGCTCATCGTCGCACATGTCAAGGACACGTCCACGGAGATTAAGGACATGTTCGACCGCATGATGAACCATTACCCACTGGAGATGCTCTATGAGATGGGGGCATCATACAATGTCAATGAGCCTAAGATGGTGGGTGTGGGTAACTCTGGGAACATTCACCGCATACCACAGCGCAACTGCAAGATAAAGATTGGCACGGCTGAGAAGCCTGAGTCTGCCCGTGGTGGTGACTATAACCTCGTGCACTGCTCGGAGGTGGCGATGTGGAAAAAGACTGATGGCAAGACACCACAGCAGATTGTCCGCTCTGCCTGCTCTGGTATTCTCCTGCGTCCCTATACGATGATTGTCTATGAGAGCACGGCCAACGGCACGGGCAACTTCTTCCACACGGAGTATCTGGCGGCAAAGGAAGGCAAGTCCCAGTTCACGGCTCTCTTCATTTCATGGTTCGACATTGAGCAATATTCAATGGATTTCGGCAAGGAGAATATCATACTCCCCGGCATACCAACGAATATCATTGACTTCTGCAAGTGGCTCTATAAGAACCGCAACAACCGCAATGTCAACTCCAACCGTGAGGAAAGCGGGCAATATCTCTATTGGCTGTGGGAGAAAGGGGCTACACTGGAGGCTATCAACTGGTATATCCATGAACGTGCAGGCAAGTCCGACCACGGGGAGATGGCTTCTGAATACCCGTCCGACGATGAGGAGGCATTTGTGCACTCTGGCGCACGGGTGTTCGACAAAGCCAAAGTCAACAAGCTACGGAAGGCTTGCAAGCCTCCTAAGTTCATCGGTGATGTGTACGCCAAAGGCGACGAGGGCGAAGAAGCTCTTGATGATTTGCACTTCCGTGAGGACAGTCAGGGCTTGTTGTGGATATGGGAGAAGCCTGAGATATTCGAGGATGAACAGGTGACGGACCGTTACCTCACCATTGTCGATGTCGGTGGCCGCACAAGCAAGGCGGACTGGTCTGTTATCGTCGTCCTCGATAGATACTGGATGATGGAGGGCGACAAACCTACCGTCGTGGCTCAGTGGTATGGCCACATAGATATTGACTTGCTGGCATGGAAGGCGGCACAGATAGCCGCATACTACGACAACTCCCTGCTCGTGATAGAGAGTAACACCATAGAGACGCATGACAAGGAACGACATATTGAGGGTGGCGACCAGTCACAATTCATCCTCAACCAACTCAAAGAAGTTTATCCTAACCTCTATGCACGCAAGCAGAGTGAGGAGGAAATCAATGAGGGGTGGCCAGTGAAATACGGCTTCCATACCAACGTTGCCACAAAGCCAATGATTATCTCCACGCTCGTGAAGGTTATCCGTGAGCAGCTCTATGTGGAGCGTGACGAGCGTTGCCTTGATGAGTACATCACCTATGAGAAGAAACAGAATGGTGCCTACGGTGCCATTGCAGGCAAGCACGACGACTTGTTGATGACTCGTGCAATAGGGCTGCATATCTGTTTCTTTGAGATGGACTTGCCACAGCGTATCAAAAGGAAAAGTCTGCGGCTCAGACGGAGAAAGGCTGTCTCTGCTGCATCATTCTAATAATAACTTAATCAGGACGATTATGAACATTTACACCAAGTTTGTTGCACGTCTGCAACTGGACAAAGCAATCCGTGAGGCTGAGGAAGCCCACCACAAGGACGGGGACCGTTACTATGTCATGCCAACATTCAACGGCACGAAGGGCAAGCCAGTGCTGATTATCCTCAACCGTTTCAACTTCCGCAAGCTGCGTCACAAAGGTTACATCAAGCCACAGGCGAAAATCATTGACCTGCTCAATGAGTGCTTCTATTTCACGGCACAGCGTGATGGCAGTGGCTACATGGACAAGCACGCCAAGGAAGTCAAGCGTGCCTCTTACTTCTCATGGTACGAGGCGGAGCGCAAGGCAATCAAGGCGAACAAGAAGAGACTACGCAAGAATAAGCGATAGGAAGGATAAGGGGAGACAGCTTCACAGCTATCTCCCCTTTGTTTTCATTGTATGAAACTTAAAAAGAAGGTCTACGCTACTTTATGCTGACCACCGACACTGAGCATGTTGTATGCTCGGTTCACGGCGTTCATGTCGGAACCCTGCTGCACCTGCTGTTGCAGCTCTGGCGACAAGCCTTGCGGCTGCTGCCCGTTCTGCATCTGCTCCTGCTGGCTCTGCAAGCTCTGTAACAGCTCGTCGGCAAATGGGAAGTCGCCATGCTCCAGTAACTGTTGCAATGTGATTTGTCCACTCTGCCATATCTGCATAAGGAACTCGTTTGCCATCTGGCGGTATGCAGGTGTTGATGTGCTCTCCACGATGCTAAGGTCAAACTCAACATCACGTATCTTGTTCGGGTCGTACTCAATCTGTGCACCACTCTTCCCAGCGATGTTGAACACTCGCTTATCATCGTAGAACTGCTGCATGTTCTTAACGTCCTTATAGGCTCCGTCAATGACAAAGCCACTGAAGCTGTCGAGGAGGTCGAGCAAGGAGACGGTGGCGTTCTGTGTCTGCTGACTGTACAGGGCGGCACTCATACCACTGTAACCGGGCTTGCCCTGCAAGCTGCCGTTCACGCCACTGATGTCCTCAACAAGTTTAAGCTGGAGGTTAAGAAGCTCGTTGATACCGATATTCGTTGCGTTGTTAGCAATCTGCTGCGGTAGCTGCTTGGCTCCCTTGCGGATAACGATAACACCATTGAAGCGTGCCCACTCGTCGGCAATGTCGTTGAGGTCCATTCCCTTGGGCAGTGCATCTTCGGGGAAGATGAGCACACCCTTGGCGGTGGCTCGCATTATCCAGTCGTACATCGTGATAAGGCGGTTCACATATCTCTGCTGGTCGATAACGTCGGCCACGAAGCTGTGTATCTCTCCGTCGATGAACGGGTATGCCTTGAACACATAGGGGTGTCCCTTGTGTACATACGGGGTCTCGCCCTCCTTGAGTATCTGACCGAAGGGGGTGAGATAATAGAAATACCAGTAGTCGTCCATGAACCACTTAGCCTGTATCAATGGAATGTCGTCCTTGTCCATGCCTGCCTCTAAGCCTTGCTGCATGCGTCGCTCGTTCTCCTGTAACACAAGCTCGTCGTAGTCCTCAACCTCAATCTTGAAGATGTCACCGTTGTTGTAGTCGTGGCAACGGTAACGGGGCTTGCTCTCCTTGCGCCACACCTCAATGACACGGCATCGGGTGGGGTCACTGGTGAACAGGAAATCGTAGTTGTCGATACGGGAGTAACCGAAGTTGTTGCAGTTCTCGGCTATCGTGGCACGGCTGTGCGCAAGGTTGTAGATATGCTTCAGGCGTTGGAAGTCCTGTGGCGTGTCGGCAAACTGGCGGCATAGCGTCTCAAAGCTGATGTCGTGCACCTCACCAAGCAGGCTAACGTCCCAGCCACGGAAATCACGCATATTGTTGTCGATGAAGAAATTGTTGGGTTGCACATAGTCAGTCCAACAATCGCACTTGTCGTTTCTCCAGCCAAACCACTTGCGGTGCACCACAAAGCCACTGATGAGGAACTCCTCCATCGTTCGTGCGTACATGTCGCTCATGCGGTTGAGCTGCATGTTGCACTGGAGGATGGTGCTCATCGTCTCACCCAGCTTCTGCTCGTCACGGTCTCTGGCCGTGCAGGTGGGTTCCTTGCTCTGGCTGCGGTACACGCCTAAGATGGTGCGCACAAGCCTGCGGATGATATTGTTCTTCAACGGCACGTTGCCTTGGCTCTTGATATACTCCTGCTCGCTCATGGTCTTGCCATCGACGGTGATGATGTCGTCCCACTGGTAGCCGTATGTATAACGCTTGTTACGCTCACGCTCCCTGCGGAAACGGCTCATGTTATCCCATGCTCGTTGAGCTTCCATAAGGACACCAAAGGCTCGGCGGTCGCCAAACTGCTTCTGCTCTTTCACGCTGTCCATCTCGTCTGCCGGGAGGACTTTGCTCAAGGGTATCAATTTAAGTGTTGTCATATTATAGTTCCTTTATGAAGTTCTGACCATGCAAAGATACAACCTTGCACGGCCAGAACCGTTTTATCCATTTATTTTTCGTCCTCATTCCATTCTCCACGTGCTATGGCGTTGGCCTGAGCCTTCAAAATCCATATCACACTCTCCAATTCCTTGTCGTCGGGTGCCTTGCGCTGCAACTCTCCAAGTTTCTTTATCTGCTTGTTAAGTGCCTCGAACTCCTGCATGTCCTTATACTGGTCGCTGTTGCGGAGCTCATCGAGCTTTGCAGCCCATTCGGCCTTCTCCTTGTCGTCGGTCTTGGGTGACATGATTTCCTTCTTGTAGCCACTCTCACGCTGGTTCATCACACCGAGCTTGTCAACATAGGTGAAGTACTCCCTGTTGATAGCTCGCTTCTTGGTGTTCTCGTCACCACTCTTGATGAGTCGGTTGCCGATGGGGACGTTACGCCAGTCGAATGGCATCTGTCCTGTGGCCATATCCACGGTGTTGCTCATCTTGTTCACAAAGGTAACGGCACCACCGAAGTAGCCCTGCACGATGCTCTCCACGATGGCGGGGTTCAGGTCTATGGTTCCCTTCTCGAACTTGTCGCCTCCAGTGTGGTTGTTCAGCCATTCGGCAATATCCACGAGGTGGCGGTTGGTACGTCCGAAAGCCTTGGTGTAGTCGGGCATGTTCTGGTTATAGCCATTGTCATGGTATATCGGCATTCCCGTCCAGTCCTTGTTCTCGTGTGCCTGATAGAGAGGTGCAGCAAGGCTGGGAACGAAGGGCGACAACATGCCTGTGCCCTCACCTTCCAAGAAGTTGATAGGCAGTGCCTGTGTCACCTGCTCACTCATAGCTCTCGCAAGCTGTGGACCAGTGTAACGCTCTTTGCCTCTGAGCACCTGACTGCAAAGCTCGCCCATACCATAGAGGGTGCGGAACTCAATGGGCAACGGCAGGCTGATGTAGCTGTCCCCGTCAGGGTTCTTGACGATGAGGTTTGTCCTGCGCACGTAGTCGGGCAGGTCGTCATAGTTTGTGTGGTTCTCGTCGTCGTCCCCGTCGTCCCCTCCCATGAGGAGGGGAGCAACATAGCCTAACAGGAAGTACACGCTGGCCAACGTCATGAACTTGCCTTTGTTGTTCTTGGCAGCACGCACGATGTTCGTTGTACCCTGCACACCTGCATTGAAGAACACATACAGTGCCCTGCATGCTGCGCTGGTGCCTGCTGCAAGGTTGCCTAACTTGGTCTGTCCTGTCTTGCCAAAGAATGTGCCTCCAGCACCTTTCTTGTTGAAGTTCACGCTTATCTCCTTGGCATCAAAGACTGACTTCTGCACGCTGCGTCCCTCCTCACGGCTCGTCATGTACGCTGCGAAACGGGCGGCATTCTCCACACCTCTGTTGATGAGGTCGAGGCGGTCAAGCAAAGCCTTCATCTGATGGAGCTTGGTATTCTTCAAGTCCTTGGTGAGCTGTTTCTTCAGCTCCTCCAGCTCCTTCAGGTTGCTGTAACCTGTCTCGCCACCATTCATCATGAATAGATAGAACTCTTTCTCAACGGGGTCGTTCTGGTTCAGTCGGCCGTGGTTGTATTTATGGAAGAGTCTCATCATGCGAGAGGGGTTGAACTTGGCGAAGTTCCTGTGGAACTTCATTGCGTACCTCGGTCTCTCCTTCACCCATACCATGCTGTTGGAGTAGATGGCATCACGTACAAAGTTACTGGCCACAAAGTCGGGGTTACGGGTGGTGTAGAAAGCACTCAACTGTCTGTTGGTGTACTCTGCACTACGTTTGAAGGCTCCCCCCACGCCTGAATAGTCGCCGTGGGGGTTGGTCTTTCCGTTCAGTGCCATTGCAGCACGGGGGTTGCCGTTGATGGTGAGCACGTATTCACGTCCGCCACGCTTCACGACAATCTGATGCTCGCTCATCTCATCATGGAGCAGGCGGTATGGTACCTGTGGCTTACCCTTGATACGCATGACGGTCTTGTCTGCAACATCAAGGTCTTTCTCGTTGTCCACGATATTCTGCATATCCTCGTTGAACTGCTTCACGATGGTGTCCACATCATCGGCTGTTGCGTCGTCGGGAATGTCGGGGAAGGTGGTCTCCCACTCGCCCGTTGCCGGGTTCTTGGTTATCCACATGTCGCTGACGCTCACAAGGTCGCTCGGCCTGTTCAGCACGAAGTTGAGGAATTTCAGCTTCATAAGGTTGCGGTTGCCCTGCACGATGGCACTGTTGGCCATGCTTGCTATGTATGCAAAGGGGTTGTCGGCACGGCTGGTACGTCCGTTAGCACGTTTCAAAGGTGTGGTGAAGCCACTCTTCTCATTGCGGATATAGGCGTACACCTCCTCTGCTGTGGTCTCGTCAAAGCCTCTCAACGGAACATAGTACTGGTACATCTGTTCGATGTTGTCGAGGGTAGCCTTGTCGATAAGCCCACTTTGGAAGAGCTTATGCAATGTCGCACGTGTGGCATTGCGAATGTCGTCCTGAAGTTCATCGGTGTCCGTTCTGTCCTCAAAGCTCTCTACATCATTGTAGGCTGCGGCAACAACGTCCTGCATGTCGTCGTAACCATCGAAGAAAGAACTGAGGCCAGAGTAGTCACGGCCATACAGGTCTGCGTCAAACTCGCTCTCAGCCACATTGTCGAGGGCTTCTTGCTGTGCTCTCCATGTGAAGAGTGTCGGGTCGTTGAGCACATCGGCCTTGCGCTGGTTCCATTCTTGGAGCCTTGCCACGTCTATGACACCTGTCTTGGGGTCGGTGAGCGCACGGCGCACAGCCATTTCCCTGTTACGCTCCAGTCCGTGCTTAATCATCACATGGTCTGCAACGTCCTGCTCGGTCCATCCGCCACGCTTCATCAGCTTGCGAATGTCCTCAACAATCGGTTTGAGGTACTGGCGGTTGTATTCGTCGCCCTCAGCCTTGTTGCGGCTGAAGAGTGCGTTTTCTGCGGTGTAGGCATCCTCCCAGTCCTCAACCTTCTGCTGGCCACTGTGCTTCTGTATGATGTCCATGAGCTTCTTCAACGAAAGCATGCTGTCCTGCATAGCCTCCTGTGCTTGGAAGCTACCCTTGGCAATGGTGCGGTCGTATTCATCACGCAAGCCACGGACAACATCTTCAAGGTCGTCGGTGGTGGGCTTGTCACCATCACGGAAGCGTGACTCAGAAACATTGCTCGGCTCTGCTGCATC
>LAHS01005702.1_pt1 | contig 21152 bp, 18 predicted proteins | sample 329651 | NCBI WGS metagenome assembly LAHS01 (sample SAMN03275699, study PRJNA271635) | activated sludge metagenome | isolation source: sample C-1 Sludge from hydrolytic chamber (first chamber) of Anaerobic... | reverse complement strand
CAATTAGCCGAGATGAACACACACCGATTTGCCGTAATGAACACAGCGCCAAGGATGGCGCTGCCCAGGATACACCCGACAAAATCCCGCGAGAACTTCGTCTCGCTCTGCGAGCCGAAGTTCTCGCAGAGTTCGATTGCCATGGATGGCAATCGAACGACTTACATTTTATCCAAGTACGGCACGAGCACGAGATACATCGCGTTCTTAAGCACGGTGAGCGTGCTCTCCGCAAGGAACAGGCGCGCGCTCTTGAGCTTTGCGTCGTCCGCGCTGAGTATCGGGCACTGCTGGTAGAACTTTGCGAATAATTTTGCAACGTCGTAGAGGTATGCTGTCATTACGCTCGGGTCGAGGCCGTCCGCAGCCTTTGCGACTGTCGCCGGGAATTCGCCGAGCTTCTTAATAAGATCCCATTCTTCCGGCGCGGTAAGAAGAGCAGCTGCGTCTTCCGAGCTGTCGACTTTTACGCCGTCTGCTTCCGCTTTGCGCAGAATTGACGCGATGCGCGCGCCCATGTACTCAAGGTACGGACCGGTATTGCCGTTGAACGAAAGGCTTTCTTCCGGATTAAACAGCATGTCTTTGATAGGTGTAATCTGGAGCAGATAGTAATGAAGAGCTGCAAGCGCAACTTTTTCTGCAACAGCGTCCGCGTTTCCTACATCGCCCTCGCGCCCTTTTTCTTTTATCTGCGCAAGCGCGTCTGCATGGAGGTTGTCGATAAGGTCATCAGCGTCGACGACAGTTCCTTCGCGGCTCTTCATGCGTCCGCTCGGAAGATTAACAAGGCCGTAGCTCAGATGATAGAGTTTGTCAGCCCAGTCGAAGCCGAGCTTTTTGAGAATGTAGAACAATACTTTGAAGTGATAGTTCTGCTCGCTTGCAACAACATACACGAGCTGATTGAATGCCCAGTCGTCGTGGCGGCTGATTGCCGTTCCGATGTCCTGCGTAATGTAGACTGATGTTCCGTCTTTGCGGAGAAGCACTTTTTCGTGGTCAGTGCCGTCCTTGTCTTTGCCAACGACGTCGGTAACGTCGATGCGAACTGAGCCGTCGGGAGCCTTGAAGAATATTCCTTTCTCAAGTCCTTTTTGAATTTCAGCCTTTCCTTTGAGATATGTTTCGCTTTCAAAATAGAGCTTGTCGAATGAAACGCCGGTGCGGTCATACGTTACTTTGATGCCGTTGATTGTCCAGTCGTTCATCTGCTTCCAGAGCTTGCGGACTTCGGGGTCGCCTTTTTCCCACGCGACGAGCATGTCCTCTGCCTGCTGGTCTGCTTCCGGATGCGGATGATCCTTGTCGTGCGCATACTTGTCGAACTCAACGTAGCACTGGCCCACAAAGTGGTCGCCTTTCATGTGAAGCGTTTCGGGAGTCTCGCCCTTCGGCTCGTGGAACAGTTTGTATGCAATCATCGACTTGCAGATGTGAACGCCGCGGTTGTTGATGATGTTTACTTTGTAGACTTCGGCGCCTGCTTTTTTGAGAAGGCGGCTTACGCTCTCGCCGAGCGCATCGTTTCTCATGTGGCCGAGGTGAAGCGGCTTGTTCGTGTTCGGGCTTGAATATTCAACCATGACGCGGCGGCCGGCGAACGGAGCTTTTCCGCTTTCGTCGAACGAACCGTAGCTCTCGCCTTCCTTTGCAATCTTGGAAAGAATGCCGAATGCGTTTCCTGCTTTTTCGAGCTTGACGTTTACATACGGACCGACGGCGAGGAATGTGCCGATTTTTTTCGAGTCGATGCCGCCGAGCATGCCTGCTTTATTGATAATCTCTGCAATTTCTTTTGCGATTGCGACAGGCGCCATGTGAAGCGACTTTGCGAACACGAACATCGGCATGCCGATATCGCCCATTGAAGTGTCGGGCGGAGTCTGCGTCTGAACAGAATCAACTGCCACATCCGCAGCAGACGGATCCTTTGATTTTATGAACTGATTCAAAGCGGCGCACACAACGGTGCGGCTGTCATTCTTAGCATCTGACATACAAAAAACCTCGAAAAAAGAGTAAATATGAAAAGACTATACTATAAAGAAGAAAAAAAGAGAAGAATGGACGCAGATTAACGCACAGGGCGTTGCGGGATGTGCCCGCTCGAAGGGGCAGCGAAAGCGACCGGAACGAAGCGAGGACGCTGAAGCGCGGGGAAGACTTTCCCCTCCCCCTTTCTCAATATGTTTTTTTTGTTTATAATGAAAGATATTTTTGTGTGTGAGGATGTTATTTTGGATACTACTGTTATTGAAACGTATATTGAAAATCTGATGAAAAACTCTACAGCCGAGCTTCCGGTGTGGAATATTGAAAAAGCGCGCGCCGGTAAAAAATCTGGATGGGACTACATCGACGGATGCATGATTATGGCGCTTCTCGAATTCTACAACACAAGCATGGATCCGAAATATCTAAAATTCGCCGATTACTATGAGGACTACCGCGTGCATGAGGACGGCTCGATTGACGGCTATTCGATTGACACATGGAATCTCGACGAACTGAACGGCGGCAAAAACTTCTTCCCGCTTTTTATGCTTACAAGCAAACAGAAGTACCGCAAGGCAATCGACATGCTGTTCAAGCAGGTTGAGGGACAGCCGCGCACAAAGGAAGGAAACTTCTGGCATAAAAAAATTTACCCGAACCAGGTGTGGCTCGACGGTTTGTACATGGCGCTTCCGTTCTACATGGAGTACGAGACTGCGTTCGACGGCGGAAAGAAAGCTGATGATATATACAAGCAGTTCTTCAACGTATACGAAATCATGCGCGATCCGGCGACAGGTTTGTACTATCACGGATACGACAGCTCGAAGTCGATTTTCTGGGCGGACAAAAAAACAGGTCTGAGCAAGAACTTCTGGCTCCGCGCGCTCGGATGGTATTCAATGGCGCTTCTCGATACGCTCAACCATGCGCCGAACCGTGAATGCGCGGAATGGAAAAAACTGCGGCAGATATTCATCGAACTTTCAGACACGATGCTCAAATATCAGGATGAAAGCGGCATGTGGTACCAGGTGCCGAACTTCCCCGGAAAAGGAAAGAACTACCTTGAGACAAGCGGCTCTGCGATTCAGGCGTACTCTCTCATGAAAGGCGTTCGCACAGGAATTCTTGAGGGTGACAAATACAGGGATGCCGGCGTAAAGGCGTTTGAAGGAATCTGCAGCAAGTACCTGAAGACAGAAAACGGCAAGCTTAGTCTTGGCGGCATTTGTCTCGTTGCAGGACTTGGCCCTGAAAAAGATCCGCGCCGCGACGGCAGCTTTGACTACTACATGAGCGAGCCGATTGTGCAGGATGACGCAAAAGGCGTTGGCCCGTTCATTCTCGCGTACAACGAATACAAACAGATTAAAAAATAATTACCGCATCCAGCCGCACCACGCGGCCTGAACGGTAAACGATTTTAGCATGACATCATGAGGAGTTCCGGCCGGAAGACTCATTGTTTCGCGGCGCGAGCTTCCGAATACGAATCCGCCGCCAGCAAACGCTGCGCAGCTTGTGCAGTCTGACGCGCACACGATGTTTTCATCACGGACGCCGGATTGCGCGAGCACCGCAAGATTCGCCTTTTCAAGCGAAAGGCAGAAGCGGTATTTTTTTACAGAATCATCAGCGCCATTTTTTATTTTCTCTGCAATCTGCTGTTCAGTAAGTTCTGTTATGCATTCCGCCGTAAAGTTCGTGCGGAAATACACGGCGCGCTCTTCGTCGACGTTGTAACAGCAGCTGTGGATATGCGGGCCGAGCGCAACGCAGATGTCCGCAGGATTTGCACCGTAGTTTTTTTCTGCAAGCGCAATTGCTTCGCTCACAATCCCCGTACCTTTCCACCCTGAATGGAGCGCGCCGAAAACTCCGGTAACAGGATCATACAAAAAAATCGGCATGCAGTCGGCGACAGTAACAACCGGCACAAGCGTCTTATTAATTGTAATCATGCCGTCGCCGCGTTTCTGGTCTGTATCTGCTTTCTCGCGCACATCGTATACTATTTTTGAATGAAACAGCTCTAGCGGAACAGGGGCAAGCGGTGACGGCGAACTTGCGCCGCATGACGAACCTGCTTCGTACGGCGAGCTGCACAACTTGTTAAGAAAATCGATTCTGTTCTGATTATGCTCGTTCCAGCGGAACCGCATGCTTCCCGCGGAAAGAAGGCTCATGCCCCACACAGGCCCGTCCACAAGAGGCTCGCCGCTGTGATAAAACGGAAGCTGTATGCAAGAATCATTGCGGGAGACGCGGCAAGTACTTACTGCTGAAATTGACTTCATTGTTATTTTGCAAGGCTCGGCGTGTCTACCGGCTCAAGTTCCTTAACAAGATCATACGCGTCGGCAAGAGAATGTTTAGCTGCCTCAATCTGCTTGCGGAACTCTTCGTTGTTCTTTCCCTGAATCGTTGAAAGATTAGAAATCGTGTCATACCGTGTGTCTTTTTTATCACCGAGAATTCCTGTAAGCACAAGATCCATCTCTCTGCACGCAGCGCCGAATTTTGAAATCATGCCGCCGATTTCCGTTTCGGCACCGAGAATAAGAGAATCGACTTTCGCCTGCCCCTGCAGCGTGCGCAAATGCTCGTTGGAAAGCTTTGCAAAAACAAGTCCCGTTTCTCCGCTCGGAAGCAGGCGCTGTGTAAGCCCATCCATTGAAAGCGAAACACCGATAAGATCGTTGTATGCATCGGTAAAATCAAGTCTATTCTCTTTCTGAACGAAATCGCCCTCAAGCATAAGCGTTTTGAGCGTGAGTTCGTATGTAGGAAACTGCTCGCGGAAATACCAGAAAAGAAATCCGCCTGTAAGTTCATAGCGGAACGGAACTCCTCCCCAGATTGTAGACCACGGACGGTCAGGAAGAAGCGGAAAGGCTATCAGATCAAAATACTCCTGAAGTTTCTGACGGAGCACTTCCTTTTTGCAGTCGTGCGACCACGCTTCCCATTTCTGATCAAAAAGCTTTTTCCACTGAGCTTTGTATTTAACGAACCAGTCTTCCCCGCCGCCAAACTTATCGGGCTGCCAGTGAGCATTTTCATAGACAACACATCCGATTGAACGGAGCGGCACTGTCGTAATGAACATGTGCATCATCGCAACCTGCGCACGCGCTTTATCCATAAATTCACTGGCACTATTTTTTGAATCAATCGTATCGAAATTCTGCGCGTTGTAATTACGAACACTGAACAAATAAAGCGCCTCGAGCACCTCTTCAGGCAGAATCTGTCCTGAACAAAGAATGCGCGCAAAATCGCTTACTTCGTCCTCAACCTGACCGAACGGACACGTATAGTTGTCGCTGATAACAGATGTAAAAAGCGCAAGAAAATGAGAAAACGGCAGCTTTGTAAACTGATGCAGCCATTCAGAAGAACGGGTTGCAGCATACATCGCGTTGCGCTGATCCTGAGGAATCGTGTTAAGCACCTGGTCAAGTCTGCGCATAAGCTGCGCCCGAAGTTCCGGTGTGGCGCCGCGTGTTAGCGGCATAGAATACGGATCGATCTCACTGTCCATTGTAGCCGCAACCTGAGGCATCATCAGAGAACCAAGAAATACGATATACGCGCCAGTGTCTTCTTCTTCAGCCGCAAAGTATGGCTTGAAAAAATCAGCGCAGAGCTTAAGTTCGTTCAGTTTTTCATAAAAAAGTGACTGAAGAAACCCGCGTTTGCTGTCAAGAAGACCAGGGTATGTATGCTCAATATTGCGAGCAATAGAAGAAATCAAGTGTTCATTGTAAATCTGCTCGATTGAAGTGTTTGAAAAAATTGATTTTATCCAAAGTAAAATGCGAAAGAAAAAAGGCTCCTGTTTGATCCGCGCTGATAAAGTAGTCGCGCCGTCATCAGAATCATCCGTATCAATAGAAGCAAGAGATTCCTCTTCAGGATCAGACGCACCGCCTTTCATTTTAGAAAGAAGCGACTGCCGTTCATCAACCGATAATCCTGAAACAAGCCTGTCAAACGAATTAGGAGAATCCATATCTTTTATTTTAGATTATTGCACTCGTTTAAGCAATAAAAAGTCCGCCGTTATGCATCTTCTTCTCCACGAAAGGAGAGTCGATTATCTGTACAAAAGAAGAATCATTGCCATAAAAAAAGGCTTGCGCAGCAAGCCTTTTTTTATTTTTTTATTTATATGTAAACTTATCGTTATTTGTTAAGGTAAGTCACGACAAGCTGACCCATCTTCTTTGTTCCGACGAGTTTGCCGCTTGCCTTGAGCGCATCGCGGTCACTTCCTGCGATGTCGCCTGTTCTCCAGCCGTCATCAAGAACTGCGTTTACTGCGTTCTCAATTGCCTTTGCTTCCTTCTCAAGCTTAAAGCTGTAGCGAAGAAGCATTGCTGCTGAAAGAATCGTTGCCAGCGGGTTTGCAAGGTCTTTGCCTGCAATATCAGGAGCAGTTCCGTGAATCGGCTCATAGAGTCCCGGTCCGCTTGCTCCGAGAGAAGCAGACGCGAGCATACCGATAGAGCCGGTAATCTGGCTTGCCTCGTCAGAAAGAATGTCGCCGAACATATTGCTTGTTGCAATCACGTCGAACTGGCGCGGATTGCGCACGAGCTGCATAGAAGCGTTATCGATGTAGAGATATGAAAGCTCAACATCAGGATACTCGCCCTTTACGCTCTCGGCAACTTTGCGCCAGAGGCGGCTTGTATTCAGAATATTTGCCTTGTCGATAACGCACAGTCTCTTCTGTCTTTTCTGAGCGAACTCAAATCCCATGCGCACGATGCGCTCAATCTCTTCCCAGCTGTAGCGTTCAGTGTCGAATGCGCTGCGTCCGTCTGCAGAAGTTCCTCTGTCGCCAAAATAAATGCCGCCCGTAAGCTCGCGCACAATCAGAATATTAAGACCTTCACCGACGATTTCATCTTTAAGAGGGCACGCAGCCTTGAGCTGCTTCCACATAACCGCCGGGCGCAGGTTCGCATAGACTTTCATGCCGCCGCGAAGACCGAGCAGCGCTTTTTCAGGACGAATCTCCGGCGCAACATTGTCCCACTTCGGACCGCCGACAGCACCAAGCAGCGTTGCATCGCTCTTCAAGCAGATGTCGAGCTGATCCTGCGGAAGCGGCTTGCCCCATTTGTCAATAGCAGCGCCGCCTGCAATAACTGTTTTATAGTTGAACTTGTGTCCGAATTTCTTCGCGACAGCATTCAGTACGTTTACACCTTCTGCAACAACATCAGGACCGATGCCGTCGCCGGGAATCAAAGCAATGTTCTTTGTCATAAAAAACTCCTTACAATCCAAAGTACGCGGCACACAGCCGCAAAACCGGCGCAAGCCGATTTTTAGTATCACTGTTTCAACTTAAGTTATACTAAAGTTGCTAACATATGTCAACACACGGAATTCCGGTTATTTTCATAATTCCGTGATAAACTACTATATAAATCTTTTACAAAATGAAAATCTAATTTTTATGTAATCGAGGGTCAAATGCAGCTTTCTCAAAAAATCAGTATCTTTTCAATAGCACTGTTCATGCTAATTGCGCTTATTTCCAGTATTTTGTATCGAAGGATCACAATTGGAGTTGCAGGTTCAAGTGTATCGCAGGATCTCGAAAAACTTGCCCTCACCAAAAGCCTTTCTCTCAACAGTTCCGTTAAACCTGATATTGCGCTTGCTGTCAAAATGGTGCAATCTCCGCTTCTCGTACAGTATTTTAAAAATCCCTCGTCACCACAATTCAAAGACATCGCAGTGAACGAGCTGAAAGGATACCAGAACTCTTTCTCTGCAAAAACAATTTTCTGGATTACAGACGCCGACAAAAACTATTTTTTCAATGGTGCATATTCATACACGGTAAATCCAAACAGTCCCGACCAGGCATGGTACAACCAGACGCTGAACAGCGGAAAACTCTACAGTTTTTCTGTTGATTACGATATTGGCATAAAGACAACAAGCCTTTGGATCAATGCTCTTGTCTTTGATGAGAACAAAAAACCGCTCGGCATTGCCGGTACAGGAATCGAACTCGATGATTTTATCAGCCAAGCATACAAAGATCTTGATCCGTCTGTCTCGCTCTATTTTTTCAATACAAAAGGCATTATTTCGGGAGCAGCAGACAAATCGATTCTCGACAAAAAAGTGACTGTTGACTCAATATATAATAAGATAGACATAAGCTCCCTCACCTCGAATCTGACAGAAGGAGAAATCCGCCACTTCATGTACGGAAACGAACAGGGAGTCATCACTTCAATTCCCGCATATGACTGGTATTTGATTGCGACACAGCCTGTAGTAACAGGAAAAGGCTCAAATCAAAAACTGCTGCTTGCCATCTTCATTGGTTTTATTGCGGTATTTGCGCTTGTTCTTATTATTGATTCCATATTTTTAAGATTTATTCTTACACCTCTCAATAAACTCCGTATCGCTATGAACCGGATTGCTCAGGGAGATTACACAGTCCAGGTCGCATATAAAAATAAGGACGAAATCGGCAGTCTGTGCACAAGCATTTCTTCAATCACGGAATCATCATCAAAAATTATTAAGGGAGTCCGCGAACAGGCAAAAAAGGTCGGCACCTCAACAAACGAACAGCTTGAAAACATGAAAAAGTGTCAGACTCGCACATCAGAAATAGTCACGTCACTTGAAGCTGCAAACGCATCCGCAGACGAAGAGCAGGCTATTCTGCAGCAGGCATCGGAAGCAGTAAACAAAAATGTTGAAGACATATCCGACTTCGAGCAAATGATACATTCTCAGTCAGAGTCAATTACAAAAGCAAGCGAAGACATCGAACGGCTTTTGTCATGCGTCCAGTCAATGAATACGCTTAATGCAGAAACAAGCAGAACTGTTGAAGAATTGTACAATGATTCAACGACAAGTGCCCATGAATTTGAAAAAGTAACGGAACTTCTTAAAAAAGTTGCGGGCGAGACGGCAAAAATGCTTGAAACAAACGCAATCATACAATCGATTACTGAACAGACAAATTTGCTCGCCATGAATGCTTCAATTGAGGCTGCACACGCAGGAGAAGCAGGGAAAGGATTTGCTGTTGTTGCCGGTGAAATACGAAAACTTGCCGAGCAGACACGAAAACAGTCCGAAGGCGTCAATTCGGTAATAAAAGACATTACCGATTCTATCACCGCCGTTTCCTCTGCTGCACAGGCAGCAGGTACTTCAATCAAAAAAAGCAACGGCAACATGGAAAAAACAAAACTGTCATTCAACAAAATCACCGAAATTATCGGAACTGAAAAGCAGCTGAGCGGCAATATTTCCGACGGACTCAAGACAGTTACAGGTTCTTCAGAAGTTGTATCGTCCGGCTTCTCAGAAATGAAGGAAGATAACGGCGTCATCGTTACAGGCACAAAAGAGGCTGCAAAAAAAATAGAGCAGCTGACCGAAAAAATCAGCACTATTGCGGGAAATGCACGAGAAATAGATACCTTTGTCGAACAGCTTTCGTCAGTCACGATACAGAACAAAGACGGCATCGCAAACTTAAGTACGAGTCTCGATTCATTCACTTTGAAGGAATGATTTTTGAAAAAAAAGCTTGCATTCTAAAAGAACTGTGTTATTATTTTGGTTGTGGGCAGGGAGCGGAAATCAAGGAACCGAGACCTTACCGCACGCAAGGGAGGCGTACATGAACATTCCGGCAAAAATGACAACCCCGTCGGGGGCACGAGCATGACCGAGTTTGTTGGCGAAAGCCAATCACGACCTGCTTCCCATGCATCCACGGGAATCGGGGACAGGTAAGCCGCAGGAAATCCTGCGGCCTTTTTTTTGCTTACATCACTTTTCTAAAGTGCTTTTCGATATCCTTAATCAGCTTATATTCAAATGAGTCTACAAGCGCGAGCCACGACGCTTCGGTCAAGTCTTCAGACACGCCGACTGTCGTCCATGAGTCTGTGCCGTCAGTGCTTTCGATGAGTACACGGACGCGAGAAGCTGTGGCAGATTTTCCGTCGAGGACACGGACTTTAAAGTCTGTCAGGCGCATCTGCTCGACTGCGGGATAAAAGCGGCCGAGCGCTTTGCGGAGCGCGATATCGAGTGCATTCACCGGACCGTCGCCCTCGCCCGCCGTCACTTCAATCTGTCCGTCTACTTCAACTTTAAGCTGCGCGCATGCGTTCACGCCTTTTTCGGGACGCGGGTTCATGCCGCTCGTTGAGTAATAGTGGAGCTTGAAGAACGGCTGGTACTTGCCGATTATTTTGCGCACAAGAAGCTCGAAGCTGCCATCGGCGCCCTCAAACTGGTATCCTTCAAACTCTAGTTCCTTCATGCGGTCGACTATTTCTTTTACGACAGGATTGTCTTTCTTTATCGACGGCTCGAACTTCTGTATTTTTTCTATAATCATGCTGCGGCCAGCAACTTCGCTCATCAAAAACACGCGCGCGTTTCCGACTGACTCCGGCTCGATGTGCTCGTATGCAGCAGGATTCTTGAGCACTGCATCGATGTGCATTCCCGCCTTGTGGGCGAATGCGTTCGCGCCGACATACGGCATTCCTGCCTCAAGCGAAATGTTCGTAATCTCAGCAATCCGCTTTGCAATCGGTGTAAGCATTTTAATATTTTCTGCAGGAATGCATTCATATCCCATTTTTATCTGCAGGTCACCGATTATCGTAGAAAGGTTCGCGTTCCCTGTCCGCTCGCCGAATCCGAGGAACACGCCCTGCACGTGCGTTGCGCCTGCCTGAACTGCAAGAAGAGAGTTTGCAACGGCAAGCCCGCAGTCATTGTGCGTGTGTATTCCTATAGAACATACTTTGCCGAACTGAGTGACAACAGCGGCTGTCATCGCCTTGCACTCTTCGGGCATTGCGCCGCCTTTTGTCTCGCAGAGATCGAGCACAGTGGCTCCTCCGTCAACGGCAGCCTGCAGCGTGCGCATCGCGTATTCTTTATTTTCTTTGTATCCGGTAAAAAAATGCTCGGCGTCGTAAATAACGTTGCGTCCTTTTTTTGAAAGATATGCGCACGTGTCCTTTATCATCTCAATATTTTCATCGAGCGTTGCATGCAGAATATCGGTTACCTGAAAGTCCCACGATTTTCCAAAAATGACGACATCGGCTGTTTCCGCAGCGAGAAGACTCTGGATGTTCGAGTCTTCGGCACAGCTTGAGTCTTTGCGGCGCGTCGAGCCGAATGCAACAAGGCGGGAGTTTTTGAGCTGGAGCTTTTTTGCTTCCTGGAAGAACTCCATGTCTTTGGGGTTGCTGCCCGGGTTTCCCGCCTCAATGTAGGTGATTCCGAGCTCATCGAGCGCCTGCACAATATGAATTTTGTCCTGAACTGAATAGCTGATGCCTTCGCCCTGGGCGCCGTCTCTGAGAGTAGAATCAAGAATTACGATTTTTTTTGCATTCATACTGCATAATTATGCAGATATTAAAGTTACTGTCAACGGCAATAGCCATACGTTGACATGCAGCACGCCGTCGAGTTATACTATGCTAACTCGAAAGGAGCTCATTGATGAACCTGTCTGAACTTAAGCCTGGAGAGAGCGGAATAATTTCCGCAGTCGCCGGCGAAAAAGCGCTGAGGCGCCATCTGCTTGATATGGGTCTTACACCGCACACAAAAGTTATGCTGCGCAAAGTCGCGCCGCTCGGTGACCCGCTTGAACTTACACTCCGCGGCTATGAGCTGACGCTCAGAAAAGACGACGCGGAAAAAATCGAACTATTCAAAACAGAAGATCCCTACAAATGCACATCATGCTCGGCAGCAGGATGTCCGTACTGCTCCGGCACACTCAAAAATGCATCATGCCCAACAAGCAGCACTTCAAATACAGGCGTTTCTTCCAATACAAAGGCGGCGCAGAAATGAAAATTACTATTGCACTTGTAGGAAACCAGAACTGCGGAAAAACAACGCTGTTCAATCAGCTCACCGGCTCAAGCCAGCACGTAGGAAACTTTCCCGGCGTTACCGTTGAGCGCAAAAGCGGATTCATCAAACAGTCGTATATTCAGACTGACGAAGGAAGCGAGCGCAATGTCGTTGCCGAAGTCGTTGACCTGCCCGGCATCTATTCGCTCTCACCCTACACGCCTGAGGAAATCGTAACGCGCGACTTTCTGATGCACGACAAGCCTGACGCTATTCTGAACATTCTTGACGCAACTAATATAGAAAGAAACTTGTACCTGACTCTGCAGCTCGCGGAGCTCCAGATTCCGATGGTGCTGGCACTCAACATGATGGACGAAGTGACTGCGGCAGGAAACTCTATCAATGTGGAAAAGCTTTCTGAAGAACTCCAGCTTTCTGCCGTGCCAATCAGCGCGACAAAAGGCGACGGCGTGACTGAGCTTGTGAACAGAATTGTCGACGCTGCGGTGCAGAAAAAGCGCCCCGCAAAGATTGACTTCTGCGCGGAAGGAAGCCCGGTGCACCAGGCAATCCACTCGATTGCGCACCTTATTGCTGACCATACAGACTCCCGCGGACTGCCGAACAGATTCTGCGCCACAAAGCTCGTCGAGGGCGACGACCTTCTCGTCGACCAGCTCGGACTCAACACGAACGAGCGCGACATTCTCGGCCACATCACGCACGAAATGGAACAGGACGCAGGAACTGACCGCGAAGCAGCTCTTGCAGACATGCGCTACGCGTACATCGCAAAAATTACCGAAGGCACCGTGCACCGCGTTGGCGACACAATCGAGCAGAAGCGCTCTGTAAAAATCGATGCTGTGCTCACGCACAAATTTTTTGCCATCCCGATTTTTCTCGGCATCATGGCGCTTATATTCTATTTAACATTCGGTCTGATCGGAAAATATTTAAGTGACGCTTTCTCCGTCGGAATCGACTGGACAATCGGAAAAATCGATCTCGCGCTCACTGCGTACGGACTCAATCCCGTCGTGCACTCGCTGCTGATTGACGGCGTATGCGCGGGCGTTGGAAGCGTTCTGAGCTTTATGCCCACAATTCTCGTGCTGTTCTTTTTTCTGGCGCTTCTTGAGGACACCGGCTACATGGCGCGCGTCGCATTTGTTATGGACACAGCTCTGCGCAAAATCGGACTCAGCGGAAAATCATTCGTGCCGATGCTTATCGGATTCGGATGCTCTGTTCCGGCTATCATGAGCACGCGCACACTCACAAGCAAGCGCGATAAAAAAATGACAATTTTTATTCTGCCGTTCATGTCGTGCTCGGCGAAGCTCCCCGTCTACTCGCTGTTCGCAGCTGCATTCTTCCCGGCTCACGCAGCGCTCGTCATGATATTCCTGTACATTTTAGGATTTGTCGTTGCAATTCTTTCCGCGCTGCTGCTAAAGAACACGGCGTTCAGCGGAAAGCCCGTGCCGTTCGTGCTTGAGCTTCCTGCATACCGCATGCCGTCGATAAAGAACATGGCGCTCGACATCAAGCAGAAGGCGTGGGATTTTCTGCGCAAAGCGTTCACAATCATACTTGGCGCTACAATCGTCATCTGGTTTCTGCGCAACTTTGACACGCGCCTCAATGTAGTTACCGACGCCGCGCAGAGCATGCTCGCAGCGATAGGCTCATTCATCAGCCCGATATTCCGCCCGCTCGGATTCAACGACTGGAGACTTTCCACTGCGCTTGTTACAGGACTCACCGCAAAGGAAACTGTCGTAAGCACGCTCGCAGTCCTCACCGGCTCAAACTCCGCAGCTGCACTCAATGCAGCAGTCACAACGATGCTCACAACACCCGCAGCGCTTTCGTTCCTTACGTTCGTGCTTCTGTACATGCCCTGCGTTGCTGCAATGGCTGTTACAAAGCGCGAAATCGGCACAAAGAGCGCGATTGCGGCAATGTGCTTCCAGTGCGCAACCGCGTGGGTATTTGCATTCATCGTATTCCATATCGCGGCAATCATTTTCTAAAAAACAGTATTTTCCGGACCGCTTGCAGTGAAACTGAAAAAATGAAAAGCACTGCAGGCAAAAAAAAAGAACTTATCTCAAAGAGATAAGTTCTTTGGTTGAGTCGGGCAAGCCGGATTCGAACCGGCGACCTCTAAGTCCCGAACCTAGCGCGCTACCAACTGCGCTATTGCCCGATGGTTTATAAAAAGAAACCCACCCAGTTGTCTGAGTGGGCTATACGGGAGCTACGGGGCTCGAACCCGTGATCTCCGGCGTGACAGGCCAGCGCGATAAACCAACTTCGCTAAGCCCCCGTGATGAATCGTACTATATCAAAATTATGCGTTTTGTGTCAAGCACATTTTCATGCAATTCTGCAAAAATTGTTTTGTTATCATCCTTAAAAAGTGTATAATCAATAAATAAAAGGATATTAAAATGAAGCGGCATAAAGATGGTCAGATAAATATACGGTTTCCGATTGCTTTTAAGCTTATCCTGATTATTTCAGTTATTGTTGTTTTTTCTCTTGGTCTCCTCACCTATCTTGTCAGTTACTTCGTTGGTAACGATATACGGGTGACGGCAGAAGATAATAACCATACAGTAAACACGCGGTCTGCTTCTGCAGCTGAAACGGCAATAGATGCACTTCGTTCAAACGTGCTTCTTCTGCTCGATCTGCAGGATTCATCGTCATCGGCAAATGAGCTGCCGAAAAATTCTTTTTTCAATCATAATAATTATGTTGCAGCCGTAGCTGTGCCTGATTCTGTTTCTTTTATAAATGATTCTTTTTTTTCAAAGCAAATGGTCTCTCATCCTCAATCATACAGCAGTACATTTCTGCACACGCAAATGATTGCGGCAGAGTCAGCTCAGGAGAAAACAATTGCTCTGAATGCAGCGCCGGTCTTTGGTCTGCCGATTATTGTTTTTATGTTTCCGTAGAATTCAATCAGCGGCTCAAAATGCGCAGTGGTCTTTTTCTCTTCAGAAAAACTGACTGATGATTTCGGCACAGGCTCTGTCAACAACTCTTTTATGATTAATGACGCAGGTGACGTCCTCGTTAACGCAGATTTTGAACTTGTCTCAAAGGCCGTGAATCTTTCGAATATGCCTCTCGTTAAGCAGATGCGCGAAAACGGTGACAATAATCGTCAGATACTCTTTTTAAATGATGATGGCAAAGAATATTTTGAGCGTATCAAAAACTCAGTACAGGCGGAATGGCAGTTCTCACAATTGCGCGTAAAGATATTATGATGGAGCCTGTTACGTCCACTACAAACAGAAACTTCTGGCTTTCTCTGTCGATTCTTTCGCTTGCCGTTTTTTTTATCGGCATGTATGCCCGTTCACTAAGCCATCCGCTCCGCTCTCTTACAGATGCTTCCAAAGATATTTCCGAAGGAAACTTTGAAGTAAAGCTCAAACCGAAAACGCACGATGAACTTGGCGTACTAACGCAGAGTTTCGTAAACATGGGCAAAGGTCTTGCAGAACGCGAACATCTCAAAGATTCCTTTACACGCTTTACAAACAAAGCTGTTGCAGAAAAAGCCGCAGCAGGCGAGCTGAATCTCGGCGGAGAAATAAAGGTTGTAACTATTTTCTTTTCGGATATACGTTCATTCACAGCTATGTCTGAAAAACTTTCACCTACAGAAGTCGTCGAATTTCTGAATGACTATATGACGCGAATGGTTGAATGTGTGAATAAGACGGCTCAAGTCACACAAGCCAATTATCAGAATCGGCTGCGGTATCAATACAGGCTCTGTCATTTCAGGACAAATTGGTTCCACATCACGCATGGAGTATACATGCATAGGAGACGCAGTAAACTTTGCGTCAAGGACAGAATCTCTTAATAAGCCGCTTCACACCGATATTCTCATCACTGAAGACACATACAATCTTATTAAGGACAAAGTTCTTGTTGAGGAGATGCCAACAGTAACGGTAAAAGGAAAAGAAAAGCCGCGGCACATGTATGCAGTTATTAACATTCCTGACGAAACAGAAATTCCTGGTGCCGGTCTGAAAGGACCTCATACACTTGCTCAGGTGCGCTCAATAATCGGAACGCAGCCGCCAGACTTGTCGTCTGTTAACTTGGATGAAGATGAAAAAAAATACAAAATTCAAAGCAAGCAATATTTTCTTCATCATATGCCTTTTTCTCGAATTCATTTTCACATGGAAATTCTATGCGGTGCTGACTCAGTCGCTTACGAAGGCTGGCGAATCTCCGGTTGCAGAAATAACACAGAAGCAGCGGACTGTGCAGAGAAAGTTTACTGACGGCGGAGCATTCTTTTTTCTCGGAAAAGAAGATTCTACTGCGTTTTCCATTGACGGATCCGCTGTTTCAATCATGAATAATACAGCGTCTTATGGCGGCGGTATGTGGTTCCAGACAGGTTCATTCTCAGTAGGTTCTGTCTCCGTTCAAAGCAACAATGCAACTTTAGGTTTAGGAAGCGCAATTTATCTTTATAAAGGAACGCTATCAATTGATGGTTCTTCCGCAACAATTACATCAACAGGCACGACCGCAAATAACATATACCTTGCAGCAAATTATTTCATATCATTAAAAGCTTCAATTGATAGTTCTCATTCACTTCTCATTTTTCCAGCATCATATCCTGCAGCATCCGTAAACGGGCAAGTCGTCATTAAACCTGATGGAACAAATTATTCCACGCTTACACAAACAGACTGCGACAATTGTTCTGTATATTCTTCAAGTACAACCTATTCCTATTACGTAAAGCTCAGCTCAAACTCTGGTGTAATATACCAAAATTAAGGAGCACTGACCTTTTCTTCTTCTCTTCATCTTACTCACCTACTTCACAAACACGTGACCGAGTGGTAAAATACTCTCACGTTTATTTCGATAACAAAGGACGATTTTTATGAAAAAAACTTTGCTGTATGTCGGTTCTATCATTATTCTTATTCTTTCAGCCATTACGTTCGTGTTCATTCCTGCAATGGTACAGGATGTAGGACGCGGCTCAAAACTTGAATTTGGCAAATACAACGGAAAACCGATTGTTCTTGAACAAGGTTCCGATTTTGCTAACGCCGTTTCTCAGTATAGCGAAATGTACAAGAACCAGGGCAAGCAGCTTGATGAATCAGCGTATTTCTATATCTATAATTACGCATTCAATTCTACTGTTACAACTATGGCTTACACAGGTGCTGTTGAGGCTGCCGGTTTCTCTGCCGGAAAGAAAGCCGTTAACCGCGCGCTTCTTCCTTATTATTCAGATGCGAACGGTAAATTCTCGCAGAAGGTTTACAATTCTGTTTCAGAAGCTGACCGCAGCACACTCCGCAAAGATGTTTCCCGCAATATTCTGTTCCGCCGTTACTATGAAGATCTTTTTGGTTCTTCAGACACAGTTGGCGGTGCACAGCTTTTCGGTCTCAAGAGCGCAACTGCAGAAGTTCCGTTCCTCCGCGAGATGGGTGCCAACGAGCGCTCGTTCGACATGGCTTCATTCGATACAACAACATATCCTGACGATCAGGTAAAAGCATATGCAGAAAAGAATCCTGCATTGTTTACAAAATACGCGCTTTCTGTCGTCACTGTAAAAGATGAAGCAAAAGCAAAGGATTATCTTAAGCAGATTAAGAATTCACAGCTTACATTTGCAGATGCTGTTACCAACTATTCAGAAAAATACTACACGGGCAGCGATGGTAAAGTTTCCGGCAATTATCAGTACCAGATTAAAGGCATCATTCCGGACGAAAAGAATCAGGCATCTGTTCTTGCGCTTGCTAAAGATGCATACAGCGATGTTATTAAGACTTCAAACGGCTATTCGATTTTCCGCGGTGACGGTGCAAGCACCCCTGCAGACTTCTCTGACGCTGCTGCAATAGATGTAGTACGCAAATACATCACAGCAAATCAGTCAGGCGTTATTGAAGATTACTTCACAAATATAGCAAAAGACTTCTCTGCAAAAGCTCTTACAGACGGTTTCGACAAAGCATGCAAACAGTTCAATGTCGAAAAAACTGCAGTTTCATCATTCCCGCTTAACTACGGCAATGCTTCTATCTTCGGAAAAGTTCCGGGAGACACAGTAAAAGAACTTGCAGATGCTGACCGCAACGAGAACTTCCTCAAGACAGCATTCTCTCTTAAAGACGGTGAGATTTCAGCACCGGTTGTTGTTGGTAAAAATGTTCTTGTTCTTAAACTTACTGAGTCAAAAACAAATGATGTAACAGATGAAGAAGGCGCAAAGACTGTATCAAGCGACCTTTCTGAATACGATCAGTCTTCTGCTCAGACAGTACTTTTCAACGACAACAAGAAAGTCGTCAACAATGTTTCTGACGTATACTTCAACAAGATTCTTGCTGTAAACGATAAAAACAAAGATTCTTCTGGAACAGAAAAGAAATAAGGAAGCTGATTCAACTGTTTCTTTCTAAAAAGGATGTTCAGTGTCTGAATCAAAAATGAACTGCGAAAGCGGTTCTGAAAAGCCCTGTCTGGTTCCTGCCGGTCAGGGCTTTTCTGTTATGTACAAAAACAGAAGTCTCTATTCGCGTTACGATCCAAGCAAAGCAGTCGTACAGGCTGTTATGGCGATTGACGCACAGCAACAGCTGCTTCCGGGAACACAGCAACAGCTGCTTCCGGGAACACAGCAACAGCTGCTTCCGGGAACACAGCGCAAGCTGCTTCCGAGTACATTGGTCATCTGTCTTTCCCCTTGCTTGTGGTACGGTCTTCCCGAGCTTACAGCGCGGCTCAGTACAGACTGTTATGTCATCGGTATTGAGCTTGACGACAATCTGTGCGAGCTTGCAAAAAACAATCCGCTTAAAATGACAATTCCACCGCTTCTCTGCGGCAACGAATCATCGCTTCTTCCGTCGCTTCTTTCGATTCCCAGCTTTACTACACCGTCAGGATTCACACTTCCGCCGCCCGGCACATTCAAGCGTGTCCGTATTCTCACAATGAGCGCGGGAACACAATTCTATTCTGATGAATACAAGCGGATTGCAAATGCTGCTGAACAGACTGTTTCGCAATTCTGGAAAAACAGGCTCACGCTTGTAAAGCTCGGCCGTCTTTTTTCACGCAATCTGTTCAAAAATATTGCGCGCATTCCTTCTTCTGTTCCGATTCAAAGCAAAATAAATTCTGTCGATAAGCCGGTTATTGTTGTCGGCGCAGGAGAAAGCGCAGAGAAGACTGCCCGTATTCTGAGTGATAAAAACCGCGCTTCGCTCAGATCTTCATTCTATGTTCTTGCTGTAGACGCCGCGCTTCCGCTTCTTCATTCTTACTGCATTGTCCCTGACGGCATTGTGGCGGTAGAAAGTCAGTTTGCAATTGAACAGGCGTATGTTGGCACAAAACCAATGACTTCAGTCCTCTTTGCAGACACGTCTTCGCGGCCTTCTGTTATCCGCCGGGCAAAAGGAGACGTTTGTTTTTTTTCGTCCGCATATACAGAATCATATTTTTACAGAGATCTTCTCTCCCGCTCAATTCTTCCTTATAGCATTCCGCCGCTCGGCTCTGTCGGCTTAACAGCTTCATATATTGCGCTTCTTTTGCGCTCTTCTCCTGAAGTTCCTGTGTTTGTAACAGGACTCGATTTTTCCTTTACACAAGGCACAACACATGCGCGCGGAACGCCTCACGTGCTCACGCGGCTCCGCACATCGACGAGAGTCAAACAGCTTCTTGATTACGACTCTTCGTTCCGTCCCGGCGCTCACGCAGTATGCGCACCTTCTCCTGTTTCGCAAAAAAACATTTCTTCATCAAATAGCACCCATGTGTACACAGATACTGCTCTTGAAGGATATGCGCTTTCTTTTGCTTCTGTTTTTTCGGGCACAAAAAATCTTTTCGATGTAAGTTCTACGGGACTTCCGCTCGGAATCCCGTTCTGCACACTAGATGAATTGCTTCACACATGCGAATTTTCAAATAAACAGAGGTCAGCAGATTCTTCATATGGCTCATTAGATAAACATACAAATCAGACAAGACAAGAATGCAAACAGGCTCACCTGCCAGATAAAAATAAAATCCGCATCTTCTATGAAAATGAAAAAAAAGCACTTGAGCGCATAAAAGAACTTCTTGTTAAGGGCACAAATGCAGCGCCTAATATGAGTAATGGCAAAATTATCGCTACAGAAAATGATGTGCGCGTTGAGCTGAATGACTTGCTTTCCCGCCGGGAATATTTATATCTTCACTTTCCCGACGGGTATAAATGCGATGTTACGAACATCAGCTTTTTAAAACGAGTGCGCGCAGAAATAGATTTCTTTTTAAAAGACATCAACAGAGCGCTTTCAATCGTCCTTTTCTTTTAACACGGCAAGGAACGCTGACTGCGGAAGCTCTACGTTTCCAACCATCTTCATGCGCTTCTTTCCTTCCTTCTGTTTTTCGAGGAGCTTGCGTTTTCGCGTAATATCACCGCCGTAGCATTTTGCAAGAACATCCTTGCGCACAGGGTTTACTGTTTCGCGGGCAATAACCTGGCTTCCGATTGCACCCTGTATAGCAATTTTAAACTGCTGTCTGCTGATTTCGTCTTTAAGTCGCTCAACAACTTTGCGCGCATGATCCGCAGCCTCTGGTTTATAGGCAAGCTGAGAAAGCGCATCAACAGGCTTTCCATTAATAAGAATGTCTATCTTAACAAGATCAGTCGGCTGATAATTAATTATTTCGTAATCAAATGAAGCATAGCCTCTGCTGTAGCTTTTGAGATGATCGTAAAAATCAAACAAGACCTCAGCAAGCGGCATTTCATACGTAAGCTCGACACGCTTTTCATCGAGATACTGCATGTTCTTCTGCACACCGCGCTTTTCTGTGCACAGCGCGATGATTGAACCGAGGTATTCTGAAGGCGTAATGACAGAAGCTTTTATATACGGTTCTTCTGCGTCTCTGATTCTTCCTGCCGGATACTCTGAAGGATTGTCTATAAAAACATCCTCGCCGCTTGTAAGATGAAGCTTGTAGCGGACGCTCGGCGCAGTAAAAATAACAGCCTGGTCATAGTCGCGTTCAAGCCGCTCTTCTATGATTTCAAGATGAAGAAGCCCAAGGAATCCGCATCTAAAGCCGTTTCCGAGTGCAAGTGAATTATCTTTATCGTATACAAGGCTTGCATCGTATACGATAAAGATAATTCA
>LAHS01002726.1_pt1 | contig 21274 bp, 13 predicted proteins | sample 329651 | NCBI WGS metagenome assembly LAHS01 (sample SAMN03275699, study PRJNA271635) | activated sludge metagenome | isolation source: sample C-1 Sludge from hydrolytic chamber (first chamber) of Anaerobic... | reverse complement strand
TATATGAACCTGATGGCTGCCGGCCGCAAACCGCAGGAGGCCCGCGCCGTGCTGCCCCTTGATACCAATACCGAACTGGTTCACACCGCCTTCGTGTCCGACTGGCGCCACTTCTTCGATCTGCGTGCACTCGGCACCACCGGTGCCCCCCATCCCGACGCCAAGGTGCTGGCTCAGCCCCTCATGGAGGAGTTCAGAAAGCTGGGATACATCTAAGTCATAGTTCCTTCCCGCCAGTTCAGACATCAAAAGCTGCCGACAAAAACACGTCATGTTTTTGTCGGCAGCTTTTGTTTGGGCTATGAAGGGCAGCTCAATACTCCGTCTTGTCGGTCTTCTCCCGCCACATATCGAACGCCTTGCGCCCCTCTTCGGGCAGCAGCATCTCGATGGGGCGATGCCGTTCAGCCATCGGGCGGTCTATCTCCTGATAGATAAAGTCGTCGTCAAATCCTATGCCGGCGGCTGCCTTGCGGTCGTTGGCGTAGTAGATACGGTCCAGCCGGGCCCAGTAGATGGCACCGAGACACATCGGGCAGGGCTCGCACGAACAGTAGATCTCGCACCCGCTCAGATCGAACGAGCGCAGACGCGTGCAGGCCGCACGTATGGCGTTGACCTCGGCATGGGCCGTGGGGTCGTGATCGATCGTTACACTGTTGGAGGCTTCGGCAATGACGGCACCGTCTTTGGCAATGACAGCACCAAAAGGTCCGCCGCCGGTTCTCACGCTATTCTCGCTCAGGGCAATGGCTCTGCGCATCAGTTCTTCTTGATTCATGGTCAGAGGGTTTATCGTTTATGTTCAGGGGCGGAGGACAAAGATAGCAAAAAATATCCTATTGGCAAATCTTATGTCAAATCAATTGACAGTTTAGGTGGTTTTTTAGTATCTTTGTCATCTTACACTCACATCATTATCGTATATTATCCTACAAGCTAAAGTATGACACAGATAGAATATGGATTTGCCGAGAGTCCGTTTGGCGAGATCATTGTGGCCCGCACCCTGCTCGGCGTGTGCGACCTGCAGTTCCTGGATCACAACAAGTTGGAGACCATTCACGAGCTGGGTACGCGCTGGGGCGTCTATACCCCTACGGTGCTGAGCAACGAGATGGCCGAGAAGATAGAGAAGGTGGCGTTTGAGGGATCGACCCACGAGGTGAACCTCGACCTCCGCGGCACCGAGTTTCAGAAGCGCGTGTGGCATGAGCTGCAGCGCATACCCTTTGGCACGACCGTTTCCTACAGTGAGATAGCCGGGCGCATAGGGCAGCCGGAGGCCGTGCGTGCCGTAGCTTCGGCCATCGCCCAGAACCCCATAGCCTACCTCATTCCCTGTCATCGCGTGATCCATAGCGACGGCTCGATAGGGCAGTACCACTGGGGCAGCGACCTCAAGCGGCGCCTCATTGAGTGGGAGAAGAAGCAATTGAGAATTGAGAGTTGAGAATTGAGAATTGAAAATTGATAATTGAAAATTGAGGATTCCCGTCCTATCGACTCTTTGATTTATTGAATATATTCAACTCTCAATTTTCAACTCTCAATTTTCAATTATCAACTCTCAATTCTCAATTATTAACTCCTAACTCCTAATTCCTCACTCCTAACTAAAAAAGATGTCCTTCGTTACCGCCTCCGAGCTTTACGATCAGGTGCGCTATATCCTCGACGATAGCCGCATAGCACCCGATATGGTGAACCGCACACTGCACACCACCCTCGTCACCGTGTGTGCCACAGCCCTGCGCGACACCCATCATGCCTTCGGCGACCTCAACTCACAGTTGGAGGCCGTCATTCGCCGCCACCACATCGACCGCGATGAGGCCAACGCCATGCGCCAGATGCGCCGCCATTCCAACCATAGCGAGGTGCTCCCGCCCGCCGACCGCCTTGCCGATGCCCTGGCTCTGGCCCGCCTCGTGAGCCACGTCATGGCCGAACCGCTGCCTCCCGACCTCACCCGCCTGCTGTCGCACGGCCCCGTACGGCGCAGGGAGACGGTGCGGGCCAACACGCCCGACCGCCGCTGCATCGTGTCATCGTGGGACCGCGACACCATCAGGGTGGTGGTAGATGAGGACGGTGCCGACACCGATATGACCGTGCGCTATACCGACGCAACCCAGCACGCCGACATGGGCTACCTCTTCGACCTTCTGAAGGAGGGCATGCACCTCAACCTGCTGGGCTGCGAGCAGGAGGGTGACGTGCTCCGGCCGCGCATGATCATTGTCGAGCCCGACTGCCTTCTCGACATCAGCACCATCGCCTCGTGCTTCGAAGACTATGGCCATCACCCGTTGTTGTACCTCGTGAGCCGCATGAGGGAGAAGGCCAACAGCCAGGCCATACTCCTGGGTAACTTTGCCGGCAGTGCCCTCGACGACTCGATCAACAACCCCGACTTCTCGCTGGCCCACACGCTGATGAGCAATTTCCGCGAGAAGGCACTGGAATACAGCACCTGTCCCGATTTCGACGCAGAGCAGTTCAAGCATGATGCCGCCACGCAGACGCAGAACCTGCGGCAGGTAGTCGATGAGCTGCGGCAGCATTACGACATGGACCGTGCCATACTCGAGCCCTCGTTCATCTGCGAGAAGCTGGGCATTCAGGGACGTGTAGACCTCATGACCACCGACCTGAAGCTGCTGGTGGAACAGAAATCGGGGCGGAATATCCTGCTGGAGCGCAATGTTCCCAACCGGCATGGGGCGCGCGTGGTGGAGAAGCACTACGTGCAGGTCATGCTCTACTTCAGCATTCTCTATTACAATTTCGGCCTGTCGCATACCGACGTGCGTCTGCTCTATTCCAAATATCCCCTGCCCGGCGGGCTCATAGGGGTGGCACAGCTCATGCGCCTGATCTACGAGGCCGTCCGCTTCCGCAACGAGGCCGTCGCCCTGGAGTTCTACATGGCCGAGCACGGCCCCACGCGCCTGCTGCCCCTGCTCACCGCCGACCATCTCAACGTGGCCCACAGCAGCGGCTTTTTCTACGACACCTACCTGCGTCCGCCGCTGGAACGTACCCTCGCCCCCCTGCATCAGATGTCGCCTACGGAGCACGCTTATTTCTGCCGTATGCTGCAGTTCTCCGTCCGTGAGAACCTCATGTCGAAGGTAGGCGTGGTCGAGGGGGTGGGGAGCAGCGTGGCCAACCTCTGGAACATGCCCCTCGCGGAGAAGCGGGAGACGGGCAACATCTATACCCATCTCACCATCACGAAGAAGGAGAAGAGCGGGGGCGAGGACGGATACAACGGCTACGACCTCATCACGCTGCACGTGGGCGATCAGGGCGACGACTTCCTGCCCAACTTCAGGCGCGGCGATATGGTCTATCTCTACGCCTATCCCACGGGGCAGGAGCCTGACGTGCGCCGTGCCCTGCTCTTCAAGGGTGCCCTCTCCGAGATCCGCACCGATGCCATTACCGTCATGCTCGCCGACGGACAGCAGAATGTTGCCGTCTTCGATCATCTGCCCTATGGTGGTCTGCAGCTCTCCAACGACCCCGGTGCCCGCCCGGAGCAGCACTTCTCCTGGTGCGTGGAGCATGGCGGAAGCGATGTGGGCGGCAGCGCGGCCATACGTGCACTCTACGAGCTGATAACGGCCCCGCAGTCCCGGCGCGACCTGCTCCTGGGACAGCGGGCCCCGCAGGCCGATACCACCCTGACCCTCTCGCGCAGCTATGACCCGCAGCTCGACCCCATGCTGCTGCAAGCCCGCCAGGCCCGCGACTTCTTTCTCCTCGTGGGTCCCCCGGGAACCGGCAAGACGAGCCGTGCGCTCCGGTTCATGGTGGAGGAGGCGCTGGCGGGCGAAGGTGGAGACCTGCTCCTGCTGTCTTACACCAACCGCGCCGTCGATGAGATCTGCGGCATGCTCGAGGAGGCGGGCATCGACTATATCCGCCTCGGCCATGAGCTGAGCTGCGCGCCGCAGTTTGTGCCTCACCTCGTGTCCCACGTGGTGGGCGAGAAGCCCCGTCTCGACACCATGCGCCGGCAGTTGCTCGGGGCCCGCGTGGTGGTGGCCACCACGTCGATGCTTCAGGCGCGTCCGTTCCTGTTCAGTCTGAAGCATTTTGCGCTGGCCATCGTCGATGAGAGCTCGCAGATCCTCGAACCCAGCATCGTGGGACTGCTCGCCAGCCATCGTGCCACCGAGGGTGCGACCGACCCCGACGCGTGCAACATCGACAAGTTTATCCTCATCGGCGACTATAAGCAGCTGCCCGCCGTGGTGCAGCAGAACGACAAAGATGCGGCAGTGACCGACCCCCTGCTGCAGGCCATCGGCCTGGACAGCTGCCGCAACAGTCTCTTCGAACGGCTCATCAGGCAGGAGCAGCGCAGCGGCCGCACGCAGTTCGTCGGCACGCTTCGTCTCCAGGGGCGTATGCACCCCGAAATAGCCTACTATCCCGGGCATGAGTTCTACTTCAGCGAACAGATCAAGCCCGTGCCGCTGAGCCACCAGAAGGAGACCACCATAGGCTATGACCTGCCGGCAGAAGATGCCACCGACGAGCTGCTCTGCCGGCACCGCCTTCTCTTCTTCGCCTCGCGCGACTGTCGCCAGCCCGAGCTGTCGGATAAGGTCAACACCGATGAGGCGCGCATCGTGGCGGATATGCTGCGACGCATACACCGTTTCTATGGGGCAGGGTTCGATCCCGAGAAGACCGTGGGCGTGATTGTGCCCTATCGCAATCAGATTGCCATGATCCGTAAGGAGTTGGAGCATCTGGGTCTGCCCGAGCTCGAAGGCGTGAGCATCGACACCGTGGAGCGCTATCAGGGGTCGCAGCGCGATGTCATCATCTATTCGTTCACGGTGCAGCAGCGGTATCAGCTCGACTTTCTCACGGCCAACACCTTCGAGGAGGACGGTCATGTGATCGACCGCAAACTGAACGTAGCCCTGACGCGGGCGCGCCGCCAGCTCATTCTCACCGGCAACCCCCGCACGCTGCGCCATGCCCCCGTCTTTGCGCGGCTGATGGAGTATATACGTGGCATAGGAGGGCTCGTGGAGGCGAAAGAACAGTAAGAAAACAGGTTTAGGCTCTGTAACGTTTCGTGAAAATCCTCTGTGCCTCTGTGTGAGAGTGTGTGTGCCTTAGATGTACACAGGTTGGCTCTCACACAGAGGCACAGAGGATTTTTCACGAATGAAGTGAGGATTTTCACGAAACGAAGTGAGTAACAGGAATAACTGAGTCTTTATACTTTTCTCATTGAGTGATAGAGGAGTCCCTTGGGCACATGGTGTTATGGGAGAAAGCAACAGTTTACCCACGCCATTCGTTATACAGCCAAAGTCCTCCATCCTGCCAGAAGGCTGGGGGCGGAACTGTAGGGGCGGGGTCTGCCCGCCCTCGGAACAACAGGCCCACCCCCGCCCCTCCCAAGGGAGGGGAGAGCCAATACCTGAGGCAAGGCACGAAGCTCACTCTTCTGCGCTGCTTCACCCCTCCCCTGGGAGGGGTCGGGGGTGGGCCACAGGTAACCACAATGTAAGCAAAAGTACGATTTTCGTGACACTTTGACTTTAACATATGATCGACCCGGAGGTGCATTCCAGCTCGTCGGAGAGGCGAAAAACAGGGGTGGAGTTGCGATTCATACTGATTCGCTTTGCGGTTAATAGCTCATGACAATGCGATTAATACTTATTCGCAATGCGAATCATGCTGAACTGCAACGCCGATAAACACTACTTTGACCCTAAATCAGGCCAAAAAGTGGGGATTTTCGGGCTTTTTGAGGGGTAATTTGGGCTGAAATCGGAGTAAAAACAAGGATAATTTGATGTAACTGTTTGATTATCAGTGGATAGTAAAAACCTCGAAATTTAGGCCGATGAAACGCACAAGGACCTAAGTTTTTGTAAAAACGCGATTTCTGAGAGCTATTGATTTTTCAAAATGACAGGTTTTTGGACAAAATGGTGTGCAAAGTGTCACTTGCCCTCTCACGTGCTATCGGAGGTAAGCCAGCAGCCTGGGGCTATAGGGTACAAGGCTTTCGGCACGACCTATACCTGTGCACAGGTTGTGAAGCTGTATTTTTAAGATTGGGGGTGAGCCCTTAAAAATGAATGATGCGGCTTATCTTTTCAGTGTTTCGTTTGTCATTGTCAAATGGAATGCCTATTTTTGCAGATACGGTTTGTATTTGGAAAAATAACAACATCGACCGATAAGATCAAGGACAAACGATATTTTTAACCCTCACTCTTATGAAGACAAACATGAAACGGACCCTGCTGGTGGCAGGACTCTCGATGCTCGCCATCGGAATTTTTGCTGCTACGCCCGTAAAATCGAAAAAGAAAGTAATGACAACCACCAATCCCCTCCTGCAGAAGAGTACCCTGCCCTACGGCGTGCCCGACTTCAGTAAGATCAAAGATGCCGACTATCTGCCTGCCATCAAGGCAGCCATCGCCCATAAACGTGCGGAGGTGGCTCGTATCATCAACAATAAGCAGACTCCCACCTTCCAGAACACGGTCCTCGCCTATGAGAAGACCGGCGTGACGCTCGACCGCGTGACAAGCACCTACTTCGGTGTTTCGGAAGCCCATAAGACGCCCGGGATAGAGAAGGACGAGGCGCAGATCATCTCCCTGCTGACGGCATGGGACAATGAGATGAGCTTCAACGAGAAGCTGTTTGCCCGCGTGAAGTACGTGCACGACCACGAACTCGGCCGGCTGCAGGGCGAAGACCGCAAGCTGACCGAGGAGATCTATAAAGGCTTCGTGCGGTCGGGAGCCCTCCTCTCACCGGAGAAGAAAAAACGCATGGAGGCCATCAACAACCGCCTGGCCAGTCTGACGCAGGAGTTCGGCAACATGCTTCCCAAGGCCTCTGCTGCCTCCACGGTATGGGTCAGCGACGTGAAGGAGCTCGCAGGACTCGACGCTGCCGGCATAGCGCAGTGCAAGAAGGACGCGGAGAGCCGCGGCGGCAAGGCTCCTTACTGCATCGTCATCGTCAACACCACGCAGCAGCCCATTCTGGCTCAGCTTGAGAACCGGGAGCTGCGCCGCAAGGTTTATGAGGCCTCGATCCATCGCACCGACGGCACGGGAGAGTTTAACACCTTCCCTCTTGTGGTGGAGATAGCCAGGCTGAGGGCCGAGAAGGCTGAGCTGATGGGCTACAAGGACTATGCTTCTTACTCGCTCGATGAGACCATGGCGAAGACTCCGGAGGCGGCTTACAGCTTCTTGCGCAACCTGATCGCTGCCTATCAGCCCAAGATCGCGGCCGAGACCAGGGAGATAGAGGCCTACGCCCGCCAGAAGGAAGGGGCCGACTTCAGGCTCGAGCCGTACGACCGGTTCTACTATTCGGCCAAGATGAAGCGTGAGAAGCTGAACTTCTCCGACGACGATGTGAAGCCCTACTTCAACATCGACACCGTGCTGGTCAAGGGAGTGTTCTATGCTGCAAACCGGGTTTATGGCCTTACCTTCAGGGAGCATAAGGGAATACCCACCTATCACCCCGATATGAAGGTGTACGACGTGATGGATCGCGACGGTAAGCAGCTGGCCATGTTCTATACTGACTACTTCCGTCGTCCCACGAAGCGGGGCGGTGCATGGATGAGTGCCTTCATGAAGCAGAGCCGTCTGCGCGGTCAGCTGCCTATTATATATAATGTATGCAACAGTGCCAAGGCTCCCGAGGGTCAGCCCACGCTGCTCACCTGGGACGAGGTGACGACCATGTTCCATGAGTTCGGGCACGCCCTCCACGGTATGTTGTCCGACTGTGAGTACAACACCCTGAGCGGAACGGCTGTGGCCCGCGACTTTGTGGAGATGCCGTCGCAGTTCAACGAGAGCTTCGCCAGCATTCCCGAGGTGTTCAACAACTACGCCCGTCACTATCAGACCAACGAGCCGATGCCTGCCGACCTGAAGGAGAAGATGCTGGGATCGCTCAATTTCCAGTCGGCCTACGCGCTGGGAGAGAACCTCGCTGCCACCTGTGCCGACATGGCATGGCACTGCCTCAAGCCTGCCGAGATCCCTGCTGCCGACAAGGCTCAGGACTTTGAGACGGAATCGTTGCGGAAGATCGGACTGCTCAACGATCAGGTGCCGCCCCGCTATTTCACCTCCTATTTCAACCATGTGTGGGGTGGTGGCTATGCCGCCGGCTATTACAGCTATCTCTGGAGCGAAGTGCTCGCTGTGAATATAGCCAACTATTTTGCCGAGCATGGCGCACTGACGCGTGAGGTAGGCGATGCCTTCCGCGCTAAGGTGCTGAGCCGGGGCAACACCCGTGACCTGATGTCGATCTTCACCGACTTCACCGGCCTGAAGTCGCCCGATGCTGCTGCCTTGCTCAAGGCAAGGGGATTGTAACGGCTGTAAGCAACAAAAAAAGTTCTTCCGCCGACAAAGTGAGGTTATGGAAACCTCCTTTTGTCGGCGGAAGAACTTTTAAAAGATGGCTCTTCTCCAATAAACGGATAGAGCCAGACTGTCTGCTCGTCCATTCGCTATGGGCAGATGAACAACCGTGTATGAAGCGTGGGGAGCTTATTCCTGGTATAGCTCAGTCAGCTTGGCGGCGAGGGCAGTTCCCCTTGCGTTCTCGCCTGTGGCGATGACCTTCATTGTCCGGGCATCGATGAGATACATGGCGGGAATGGCCCGCACCTGATACACATCGGCAGCACCGAGGTCATCGTGGAAGCTCGGCCATTGCAGCTGCTCCTGCTGCTCGGCTTTCTGCCATGCCTTGAGGTCCCGGTCGATAGAGATGCTGATGGGTTTGAACCCCTTGTCCTTATAGAGGGCATACTGAGCCTTGACATTGGGGATCTCCTTGCGGCAGGGCACGCACCACGAAGCCCAGAAGTCGATGAGCAGATAACGGCTGTCCCGAGCCAGGTCGGCGAGCTTCAGCACATTTCCCTTGGCATCTCTCACGCTGAATTCCTTAGCCGGTTCGCCCGTCTCTCCACCGGGAAAGACTTCGCTTTTTACCTTCATGCCGTACCAGCTGTTCTTGGCTTCCTCGGAGAAACTGTTATACATTGCAGCCTGATCGGGCGTGAAATAGGAGTAGAACTGCAGGGCAAGCAGCGGTCCCCAGTAGCTATCCTTGTTCTCGTTGATGGCGGCGCTGTAGGTCTGCTCCACCGTGTCGAAGAAGCGTTTCTCCTCGCTATTGGCGCGTCTGCCCTCGTCAGAAGCCATGAGCTGTGCTGCCAGCACGCTGTCTTTGTCGTTGCGGGCCTTATAAACCTTCTGCCAGAAGGGCTTGAAGGGATCGTGGGTGGCACTGTAGAGCGAGTCGAGGTAGGCACGTTTGCCGAGGTACCCCTCGAGCTTTTGCGTCAGGGGTGATCCCTCTACCGTAACCTGTTTCATCTCGTAGGCAGGCGTTTTGTCGTCTGCCAGGGTAGAAGTGGCGGTGCCATTGACCCTGATCGAGGTGTTCTCGAGCATCAGTTCACGACCACCATAGCTGTTCTTCGGACGAAGGAACACCGCACGTGGAAAGGCGACCTTGCCCCTGAACGTAAAGGCTCCGCTCACGACGGTGGCAGAGTCGATGGCCTTCTCGTTGTCGTGGCTCATGGGTATGAGCACGAGGGTGGTACCGTCGGCAATGCCGCCGATACGACCGGTCAGTTCATATTGCTGTGCAGAGATCTGCAGAGGCACTGCCATGAGCACAGCTCCGAGAATAAATGTTTGCTTGTTCATTGTTATTTTCTGTTTGAAGTGATATTTGGTTTGTATTCCTCGATGGGCCGGAGAATCGACGGATCGAGGCTGCGGCAGGTCGGGACGACGCTGTTCCGACCAGCTGGTTTGCCTGCGCAGCGATGCCTCTGATCTTACTTCTCTACGTTTTGGGTCACCGTTCCGTTGCCGGCATTGCTCACAGCACCCTGCGGGAACGGCATGGTCCACATATAGGCGTCGGGTGCAAGGCTCACCGTCTTACCGTCGATGGTCTTGGTAAGCGTCACGGCGTAGTCGGGTTCCTGATTCAGCCGGCGTGCGTCGCAGAACGGAGTCTGCGTCTGAATCAGTGCATTGCCCTTGACCTGACGGATCTTACGGATAGCCTCGGCGGCCGAGGTGGTGGTGAAATCCTGATATTTATCGGCGAGGATACGTGCCCTGCGCACCTTGTTGATGATGGCCACGGCACCACTGACATCTCCCGTTCGTGCCATACATTCGGCCTTGATGAGGTACACCTCGGTGGTGGTGATGCCGCCTTTGTTGTTCATGCCCGTGAAGAGAGCCTGATAATAGGTCTCGCTGCCTACGGTACGGAGCTTCCAGCGCGAGAGGAACGAGGCATCACCCTCCTCGAAGGCTTTGGCGCGCTCTATGGTGACGTGGGAGTCTTTGTCTGAATAGGACGACTCACCATGACGGAAATCGTAGTTCTCCACATAGTCGTAGCCCATGGGCGAAGAAATATTCTGATAGGATCCCTCCTTCTCGATCACGTCCTTGTGCTGGGCATAGAAGGCCGTCCAGTCGAAGAGCTTGTCGTTAAGAGCCAGAGCCTGGTCGGCAAAGGTCAGTGCCTGCTTGTAGAAGCCCATCTGCAGATAGAGCCGTGCGGCAAAGGCGTAGCCTGTGGCACGGTCGGCATAGAGCACATTGGCCGACTTCTGTGGCAGGTCGGGCAGAGCCTTCGTCACGTCATCGACCACGAAGTCGTACACCTGCTGCACGCTCGGCTGCGTATAAGCAGCCCCCACTTCTGCCGAAGTGATGAGCGGCACACCTCCGTCAGTGGCGGCTGTCGATGCATTGTAGGTTTTGGCGTAATAGTTGAGCAGTACGAAATAGCTCTCTGCTCGAAGCATACGGGCCTGCGCGGCGAGTTCTTTGTGGTCGGTATCCGTACCTCCTGTGGCTGTCTCCACATTCTCAAGGATCAGGTTGGCGGTGGAGATGGCACCATAGGTGGTGTAATAGGTGCTCTCGTCTGACTTGTTTTCCTTCACGCGGTCGATGGTAGTGTCCCAGTTGTAGTTGGCCTTCCACAGCGGATAATAGTTGAGGTTGGCGGGTGTGACGTAGCTGTCGTTGAGCAGAATGACGGCCTGCGTCACTGGCACGCGCTGGCAGTTGTATTCGTCAGCAATCATCGCGCTGAAGTCGGTGAGCTCGGTTGGCACCTTCTTGCCCTTCGGCAGGTTGTTGAGATAGTCGTCACACGAGGTGGTGAGCAGGGCGGAAACCGTGGCGATGGCCATTCCGCCGATATATGTCTTGATCTTCATGATGATGTTGCGTTTATAAATCGATATATAATCCTAACACGTAGCTGGGGGCCTCATAACCTCCGAGCATATATTTGGCATTCTTACTCTTGGCGAAGGTGCACACATTTTCCACGTTCAGCTGCACTCTTGCGCTCTTCATATACACCTTGCTGACCCACTGTTGCGGCAGGCGGTAGGCCAGGGAAAGGTTGGCCAGGCGTAGGTGGGTGGCACTGATGACATTGATGTCGCTGTAGTAGTACATGTCGCGGAAGTCAGAACTGAAGGCCGGATCCTCGGCAAACACGTTGCGTGGAATGTTGGTACGCATCTCGTCGCCCGCCTGCTGCCAGCGTGAAGTGATATCCTTGTTGGTGGCACCGAGGGTGGTGACATAGCCGTTGAGAGCTCCGTTGTAGCTCGTCTGGAGGAGCGGAATGCTGCTGTTACGCATCTTATGACCGCCCTGGAACACCCATAGACAGGAGAAATCCAGATGTTTGTAGCGGGCGTTGAGCGTGAGTGAGGCCATGTCGGTAGGCTCGCTGCTGCCGGCATAGAATATTGCTGCGAGGTTGCCGGGCTTCTGGGTAACGGCCTTTCCATCTATATCGTACACCTGTGGAAGGCCTTCGCTGCTGAGTCCGGCCCAATGATAAGCATAGATGGCGTTGTAAGGATCGCCTACTATGGGGTAAGCATCGGGGTAATCGAGTTGAAGATAGTACACGGGAGCCTCGACATTGACGTATTCCACCTTGTTGTAGTTATGGCTGTAGGTCATAGAGGCGCGCAGACCATAATTTTCTTTCTCAACGATACTGCCGCTGAGGCTGAGCTCCACACCACGGTTGCGCATGCGTCCGTTGTTGATTTGATAGGTGGTGTAGCCGAAACCTTCGGTAGGAACACCCATCGTATTGGCCAGCAGGTCTATGCCATGCTTGTCGTAATATTCCACGGAGCCGTCGATACGATGGTGCAACAGCGAGAAGTCAAGACCGATATTGGTGGTGGTGGTCTTCTCCCAGCGCAGGCTGGGGTTGGGTCGCGTGGCAATGCTTTCGTATATACCGCCCACGTGAGTGTTGTTGAAAACGTTGGCCGTCATGTAGGGCGCGGCGTCCTTGGCCACGTTACCAGCGATACCATGCGAGAGGCGAAGCTTCAGCCGGTCTATCCAGTCGGCATGGAACCAGGCCTCGCGGTCGATGTTCCAGCCTGCTCCCAACGACCAGATGGGCTTTTTCTGATATTTCGAGCTGGTGCCCCAGAGGTTCGACCTGTCCCATCTTATACTTGCCGATACCATGTAACGGTCATCGTAGGTATAGGCTGCATTGGCATAGACCGACACGTACCGGTTGTCGATGAATCGGTCCTGGGCAAAGTCGTAGGGCTGCAGGCCGTAGCCGCCGAGTAGCCCGTAGGTGTTGCTGAGCACATTCTGGTCCATCAGGGTGTATGAGAGGATATCGGGGTCGTAGTTGTATAGCGTGATGCTGCTATAGTCCACGGTATTCTTGCGCACCTCATGGCCGAGCAGAGCGGTCACGTTATGCTTGCCGCCGAAAGTATCATCGAAGTTGAGCTGCTGACGGAAGGTGTAACTCTTGGCGGTCTGATAAGTACGGTCGAAGATGTTGCCGTAGGGCACGTTGAAGGTCGTCGTGCCATTGTCGGCCGTGGCATACTGATCCACAAGGTTGCGCACATAGTACGAATCCTTCTCGTAGAGCATCCGGGTGCGGTCTGATCCGTATTCGTATTGGAACATGACGTTGTACTTCAGCCATGGGGTGAACTCGAAGTTAAGCTTGCCGTAGGTACGGTTGGTGAAGTAACTCTGATGGCTGATGTTACGGCTCATCTCGTCGATCGGCGTGATATCAAGGCTGTAGAGTCCGTTGGACGAGATAATATCCTGTGTGGACTTGGACAGTCGGTCCGTCTGTGTGTAGGTGTAGGGTGTCCCGTCGTCATTGACCAGACGGTCGTAGGGCATATAGTTGTAGGTAGGTGACATAGCATCGAAGCTCTGTTGCTTGCCCTTTTTATAATAGGTATAGTTGCCGAACTCGAAGGTAAGCCACTTCGTTACGTTGAGCACGTCACGCAGATCGATACCAAAGGAGTTGTCGTTGGTATAGCGGTCGTTCATCTTGTTGTTACGATAGGTGAACGAAAGGCGGAAGTTATTGTTTTTCGATCCGTTGCCCACACTCACGTTATACTGCTGATACAGCGCAGTGCGCTTGGCATATTTCGCCACATTGTCGTAGTAACGGTACCCTTGTGAAGCCAGATCGGCGAGTCTGCTCTCCATCTCTGCCTCGGAGATTTGGCCTGCATAGCGGCGGAGTATGGCGCGTATGCCCTGGGAAGGATAGGCGTTGTTGTCGAGAAGCGATTGGGCATAAGTCTTCACACCGTCTCCCTTGAGGTTCGGATTGGTGTTGGCCCACTCTCTCTCGATCTGGATCATATCGGCGGCATCGGTGAAATGATCCTTCGGAAAGCTGTAAGGGTGGAAGGTGAGCGAACTGTTTACCGACACCGTGGTGGCATTATGCTTGGCCTTCTTCGTCACGATCACCACCACACCGTTGGCTGCCCGCGCACCGTAGATGCTGGCAGCAGCGGCATCTTTCAGCACGGTGACGCTCTCGATGTCCTCCACGTTGAGGTCGGGCACGGCATCCTGGAGCGATCCGGTGGAAGTATAGCGTGTATTCTCCACGGGGAATCCGTCGATGACATAAAGCGGCTGGGATACGCCGTTCATGGAGGTCACGCCACGGATAAAGCCCGAACTGGTGTTGAATCCCGCTATTTCGCCCTCCAGCATCTGTGAAAGATTGCTGAAACGCTTGCTCTCCAGCTCCTTGGTCGTTACCTTGGCGAAGCTTCCCGTGGCACGCTCCTTCGAGATGGTCTGGTATCCTGTCACCACCACCTCGGCCAGACTGTTCTCCTCCGGAAAGATGGTGATGTCGAGGTTCGTGTATGGTCCGATCCTCATGCGCTTCTTTTGGAAGCCGATATAGGTTACCTCGACCTCCTGAGCCTGCCCGGCATCGTCGAAGCTGAAATTACCGTTGATATCGGTAACCGCCATACTGCCAGCCACAGGCCTGCCGTCCGATATCAGCGTGACGTTGGCCCCGATGAGCGGTTCGTTGTCCTGATCGTGTACCTTGCCCGTCACACGCCTGTCCTTTGCAGGAGAGTCCTTCTGTGCCGCGCGCCAGACGTCGATCATCTTGCCGTGGATACTATATTGCAGTGGTTTCTGGTGGAGGAGCGTCTGCATTACCTGGTCGATCGTCTGATTCGCGATCTCCGCTGTAACTTGATACTTTTCCACGTCCTTATAAACGTATGAAATCTTGTAACTGGTGTTCTTTTCCACCTTGCGGAAGGCTGAAGCCAGTGACTCCCGGTCGAAGTTCAGGGTGTAACGCTGAGCGTTCAAGGATAGTGGAAGAAACAGCGCCGTCAGTAGCATGACGATACACAAGAAGCGTCTTTGTTCCATTGTCGTATAATGTTTATATGATGATGTAATAATGTTTATCCGAGGATATAATGATATGTCCTGAAAATATCTGTGAAGCAGAGTTGACATGCACCCCAAGGTTCACGATTATAGCAATAACGTTTCAGAAACGGAAACGGTTACGATAATGGACAATTTTGTTTAAAATATGCAGTAATTTGTTGATATAGGATAACAGATGCTATGAAAAGAGGGCTGAGGGGCAGAAAACAGGTCTCTTTTTTATGCCTCTCCGCTTGGTAAACCAAAACATTATTGGTAATTTTACAGATGTTTTACAGATATTTATTTTACCCTTGTACTCAGATCTTCGGGCAGATACCAGCGAAACGGTAAATGCGACCCGAAGAACCTATTATGATAGAGCAGGCAGACTTCGACGACATCTTCAGGCAACACTATTCGTGGCTGTATTTCTACGTCAGGCAATTTGTGGCTGACGCAGAGGCTTGCCGCGACGTCGTGTCGTCGGTGTTCGAGAGTTTATGGATACACCGAGGGTCCGTCGAGCCGGGAGCGGTGCGCAGTTGGCTGTTCGTCAATGCTAAGAACAAGAGCCTGGACTACCTGCGGCACGAACGGCACCAGCGGGCTTATGCCGACTTCTGCAGGCATGCGCTCATGGACTATGGCGAAGACGGAGACCCATTGGAGCTGCAGGATCGCTGGCGCTATATCGGTCAGGTCATAGAAGGGCTGCAACCGCCCACGCGCGACATCTTCATGGCATGCTATGTAGAGGGTAAGAAATACAGCGAAGTGGCCGAAGAGATGGGCATCAGCGTGGCAACGGTGAAGAAACATATCGTGAGGGCGCTGAGGCTGCTGAGGGAACGCCATAAAAAAAGAAAGTAGAAATCGTACCTTTTTTCTGTTCTGTATCGTTTAGTATAATACAATGATGGAAGAAGACTGCATAGACAATCTGGTTTTGACGCCTGAAGAGGAAGAACTCCTCACCCTGATGGAACCGGGAACGGAACTGAAAGGCGAGCAAGTGGAGCGGTTGGAGAACGACCCTGCCCTGCTTCGCGACTACGTGACCCTGCAGGAAGCGACTACGTCGGTACGACAAAAGGTGGAATTTCTCAATATAGAAGAACGCCTCGCTCATGTCAAACGGCATGCCCGTCGCCGCGCCATCGCCAGAATCGTAGCGTGGACTGCGGGTGTTGCGGCAGTGTCGGTGGGAGTCTGGTTCGGCATGACCCGCTTCCAGACCGACCCCCTGATACAGGCCGAGGAGACTCTGGCAAGGGCGGAGCAGGCTACCGGCGAAGCACCGGCGGCCAATCAGGCCCAGACCGTGGTGGTGCCGGAGGAACTGAAGAACGGCCGTATCAGCTTCAGGGATCATCGTGCATTCTGGAAGGGACCGATGCCGGAGATCCTGCGTGTGCAGGTTCCCGCAGGGCAGTCGCTCGAGGTAGAGCTGGCCGATGGCTCTAAGGTGTGGATGCATCCCGGAAGCGATCTGGTGTTTGCCTCCCATTTCGAGCGGGGCAAGCGGCGTGTGCTGCTGCGCGGCGAGGCCTATTTTCAGGTGGCTCACGACGATGACCGCCCGTTTACCGTTACGGCAGGGAATGTTACTGTCACCGATCTGGGAACCGAATTTGACGTTGCCGCCTATCCCCACGAGCCTCTGGCTGTCACCCTGATCAGTGGCAGCGTAAAGGTGAAGACCCCAGAGGGCGAGCAGACGCTTGCCCCAGGCCACCAGTTCGCATGCTCCGCCGATAAGATGTGGGGGCAGCATGAAGTGGACGTGGAGCCCTATACCAGCTGGCGCGACGGATATTTCTATTTCGATCAGGCCACGCTGGGGGAGATCATCGGAGCCATCAGGCGTAACTATAAGTATGAGGTACGGACGCTACGACCCGAGAAGATGAATCTCCGTATGCACTTTGTAGCCGACAGGAAGGCTCCGATAGACAGCATTCTCAGTCGCCTCAATGCTTTCTCGGGTGTGAAGATGAGCCGAAAAGGAAAAGTAATCGTTGTAGAATAATAACGATACGGTCCGCTGACAGTCGTCTTGCGTGCCCCTGCGGGGGCATGGAGACATCTCTGTTTTGTTGTGAAAACACATGCAAAGTGTAGATATGTCTAATTGAAAGGGCATGGAGCCGTTCCTGTTCCGTCGTGGAAAAATCATGCTTGTATTTGAAATTTATTCAGGAAAACAGGGCAAAAGAGGGTGTTTTAATGAAATATTTGTTAACAAAAAAAGACTCGTTGTACTTCTTTTTCCTACTTTTGCGCACATCAAGTGAGTAAAAAGATTGGATAATAAAAGTTTCATTAATTTCTAAAGATTAGTTACAATGAAGAAAATTCTGATGACACTGGCCATTATGATGGTTACTGTTTGTGCAAGCGCACAGGTTTATTTAGGTGGAACAGCAGGTATTGCCAGTTTCGGCGGCGAGAACTCTGATGATGAGACCGCATTCAAGATTCTGCCCGAAATAGGTTATAACCTCAACAACTCCTGGGCTATCGGTACTACCATCGGTTACGCTAAGGGTACCAGCATCTCCCTTCTCGGTGCTAACTCGATGATGGATGGTGCAGTGAATGGTTTCGATGCCAAGGCTTTCGTGTTCAAACCTTACGCCCGTTACACCTTCCTTCACAGCAAGGTGGTGAACCTCTTCTTCGATCTTGGGCTCGGTTTTGAGGCAGGTGAGGTCAACAAAAACGATTTCACCGCATGGAATATCGGCATTCAGCCCGGTGTGGCCGTAAACCTGAACAGCCACTTCAGTTTTGTGGCTAAGGCTGGATTCCTCGGCTATGAGTCACTCAACCCCGATGGCGACAACAACAATACTCATGCCTTCGGCCTGGATTTGAACGGTAACAACCTCTCTTTCGGAGTGTATTACAACTTCTAAACCACACTGGGTGGCCTGCAGAAGTCACAGCAATAGGGAAAATCCCCTCATGAAGTAGGGAATTTTCCCTATCGCGTTTCTGCAAAAGAGAATATCTTTGCAGCACATAAGCCGTACAAAGGGGATCAGAAGGTAGCCCTCCGTTCTCCTCGCTTGCATGAGTGTTGCAGCGGCGTACGGCCAACATGACGCAGAGTCAAAGATATAAATAATAATCATTAAAAAGAGAATAACGTTATGAAGAAATTTATTTTGTCAGCAGTAGTGATGCTCGCATCAGTAGCATCTTACGCACAGCATGCAGTAGGTACGTTTACTATCCAGCCTAAGATAGGTATGAACATTGCCAGTCTTTCTGATGCTGACGGTGCCGATTCACGCATTGGCCTCGCTGCCGGTGCAGAGTTCGAATATCAGGTAGCCGACATCGTTAGCGTATCGGCAGGTGCCATCTACTCTATGCAGGGTAACAAAGGTGGTGGCGTGACCAACAAGCTGGACTATATCAATGTGCCTATCCTTGCCAATGTGTATGTGGTGAAGGGTCTGGCCGTGAAGCTCGGTATTCAGCCCGGATTCAATGTGAACAGCTCTGTCTCTGGTGGCGGTGCCTCTTTAGACTATGATGCCAAGAGTGTGGACTTCTCTATTCCCGTAGGTCTGTCGTACGAATATAATAATTTCGTGCTCGATGGCCGTTACAACTTCGGTACAACCAAGGTGGTTGACGGTTCCAACTCGAAGAACAGCGTGTTCCAGATCACACTGGGATATAAGTTCGCCCTGTAATTCCGATTCCTGATTGCCGCTGATGCGGCATAACCATAAATTGCCATAGGGTTCAACATCTAACTGTAGGTGTTGAACCCCTTGTTTTTGTCGGGTGACCCTAAAATACCTATACAAAAGGCTCCGACTATAAATTCTTTTTTCTAAATTTGCAGCATCTGAGTACAATCATCAATTATCTAACCCTTATAAAGTTATTATCATCATGAAAAAATTCTTCCTTTCAGCCCTCGTGTTCATGGGTAGTATGTCGTTGATGGCACAGTCAGCACCGGGTACAGTAACCGTTCAGCCCAAGGTGGGACTCAACATTGCCAACATGACCAATTCGGATGGTGGCGATCCTCGTATTGCTCTGGTGGCCGGTGCAGAGCTGCAGTATCAGATTTCCGATATGGTAGGTATCTCCGGTGGACTGCTCTACTCCATGCAGGGAGTGAAGGGTAGCGAAGAAGGCGTTACGGGAACCATTAAGCTCGACTACATTAACGTTCCTATCCTCGCCAACATCTATGTAGCCAAGGGCTTTGCCGTGAAGCTCGGCATTCAGCCGGGATTCATGGTGAGCAACAAGGCGAAGGTGAGTGCCAATGGCGTAAGTGCTGAGGTGGGGCTGGAGAAAGCTTTTGAGGCATCGGGAGAGAACGTGAGTCTCAACAAGTTCGACTTCTCCATTCCTGTCGGCCTCTCTTATGAATTCAACAATGTTGTAGTTGATGCCCGATACAACTGGGGTGTGAACAAGGTGGTCAAGGAAGTTGATACGCGCAACAGCGTGTTCCAGATTACGCTGGGATATAAGTTCGCCCTGTAATTTCGATTCCCGACTGCCGCTGATGCGGTATAACCATAATTTGTAAGGGGCTCAACATCTTATCATGGGTGTTGAGCCCTTTTTCTGTTGTCTCGTCGCCCTATCGTGTGATGTGTGTGTGGCGTCTAACCGTGGTGTTCATACCATTGTATCGTGTTGCCATCGTATTCCTCCTGTGCAGTCAGGTGGATATCGGCAGGAAGTCTGGGTGCCGCTATGCCGTTGGTGATGGTGAGGGGAGCTGTCTCCACGCGGATCTCATCGTACAGGCCACGGCCGATAAACTGCTGCAGCGTGTGGGCACCGCCCTCCACCATCAGGCTCTGCAGCTTCTGGTCGTAGAGAGAGGCGAGCATCGTGTCGATGTCGTCAAAGCGTTGAAATCTTCCGGGCACGTCTTCGCTACGATGCGAGAGCAGGATAGGCAGAGGGTCCGGGCCCGACCAGTGGCGCACGGTGAGCTGAGGGTGATCGGTGTCGAGTGTCGTCCGCCCCACGGCGATGGCGTCTATCTCTGCCCGGAGCTTGTGCATGAGCATGGCAGTGTAGGGCGTAGAGAAGGCTAAGGGAGCGGGCTGCCCATTGCTGAAGGCGGCCATCATGCGGTTGGCCGACTGTGCCCATTTCAGAATGATGTAAGGCCGGTGGTGGGTGTTGAACGTCACGAAACGGCGGTTGAGCTCCAGGCATTCCCTCTCCAGCACGCCCACCGTCACCTCTATGCCTGCCTCGCGTATGCGTTTCACGCCGCGCCCCTGCACCTCGGAGAAGGGGTCGATGCACCCACATACCACGCGCCGCACGCCTTTACGTACGATGAGGTCGGCACACGGCGGCGTCTTGCCCCAGTGGGAACAGGGCTCCAGACTCACGTAGAGGGTGGATTGGTGCAGTTTCGGCTCATCTTCAGGCTTGACGGAGGCAAACGCATTGACTTCCGCATGGCCTTCGCCGCATCTCACATGATACCCCTCGCCGATGATTTTGCCTTCGTCACTCACTATCACCGCCCCCACCATCGGGTTCGGTTTGGCATTCTGTCGGCCGTTGCGAGCCAGCTGGAGGCACCGGCGCATGTAGCGTTCGTCGGTCTGGAGCTGTTCGGGAGTAAGGGTATCAATATTTTTTTGATTTTGTATCATGATGTTTAATGTTTAGAATGTTGGTGGACAATCGTGCAGCTGTCTATGGTCTGCCGTTCGGATGTCTATGCCCTGCCATGCGAATGTCTATAGTCTGCCATGAGTGTATTTTATGGATTATCATGAGGATTCGTGCAATTCCTGCCTGAAAAGGCAGCCTCTCGATAGCCGTGGGTTGGAGCGGAGCGGAAACCTACGGTCGGTAGCCATCAGAAGGAAAGAGCCTGAGAAGGCTCCCCCCTTATTGCAGGGAGAGAGGTAGTACGTCATGCAACAAAATTCTGATCACTACGTGAATCCTCAGACGGATCCATGATCATAGCAAAGTTAGTGTTTTTTCTTGTAATTTGCAGAAAGCAGACGACATTTCCCGATATTTTTGCCTAACTTTGTGGTAATAGATCCCTATAGGGATATGCAATAACGTAATATTTTTCTGATGATGAGTTATACCAGATTGCTCTATCATATCATATTCAGCACGAAAGGACGACAGAGAACTATCGTGCCTGAACATGAGCGAGAGTTATATGCGTACGTGATGGGCATAATCGAAAATGCGGGAGGACACCTGTTCCGCATTGGCGGAATGCCCGACCATATCCATCTCGTGGTAGATATACCATCAAGGGTATCACTGGCAGATTTCGTGAAACAAATCAAGCAAGGATCAAGTAATTGGCTTGCCAGCAATCCGGATTTTGCAAATTGGAGACATTGGGAGGAAGGCTATGGAGCATTCACGTATGCTTATAAAGATTTACCCCATGT
>LAHS01002467.1_pt1 | contig 21544 bp, 21 predicted proteins | sample 329651 | NCBI WGS metagenome assembly LAHS01 (sample SAMN03275699, study PRJNA271635) | activated sludge metagenome | isolation source: sample C-1 Sludge from hydrolytic chamber (first chamber) of Anaerobic... | reverse complement strand
GGGGGTGGGCCTGAGGGCTTTCGCAGTCTCTTTACTCCCCCGGCTGCTCGCTTGCCGTACCGATGGAGTAGGGGGTGTACTGGCGGATACGAGCCTCCGAGGACACGCGGGTGGTCATGAGGCTGCCGGTGGCGCGGGCGCGGAGTCTGGCAGAGATGATGTCCTCGGCGGCAGAGAACTGCTCGTGCGAGTCCGAGCCCTTCGAATTGAGTCCGAGCGAGAAGATGGCCAGGTCGGGAATCTTCACGGCATTGCCTTCGAGCACGAGCTCGTGGATGCACGCCACCATGTCGGTCAGCACGCCGTAGATGGCACCCTGCGAGTAGGGAGTGTTGTGGTTGGCCATGTGCGCGGCCAGCCGGGTCAGGTCGTAGGTCTCGTTCACGGTGGCGCGGGCGTACCACTTGCCGTAGCCCGTGCTCTTCTTGTTCTTGTTCTGATAGAGTCTATATTTCAGCATAGTTCAGAAAGGGGTTAAGGGTTAGTATTCTTCTTTTTCTATGGTGCAAAGATAGGTCATGTTTCCCATATCCGTATGGTTTCCGCCCCCTGCCGGGACACAAGCGTTGCGGAGGTGGAGCCCCCCGCCCTCCCCGAAAGGGGAGGGAGAAGAGCTGCCGAAAACGCTGTATGGGGTGGTGCTCTCCCTCCCCTTCCGGGGAGGGCGGGGAGGGGCTCTTACATTCTTACATCTTACATCTTACAACAGGGCGCTCCGCGTGTGCCGATTTTTTTGGGTCTCGCGTACCTTATTATATTATATATTTATCATCTCTCTCCTCCCGAAGTCGGAGGACGATAAGACCATTTGTAAGGTTGTAAGATGTAAGGTTGTAAGATGTAAGTTGTAAGATGTAAGGACGGGCTCTACAGCCCACCCTGAAAAACGGCATGGGCAAAAAATAGGCTCTATAACGAATCGAGTGGGTACACCGCCGCTTACTCTTTTAACTCTATAGTGCCCCAAGGCACCTCTGTATTCTCCATTTTCAACCTTTAAAACTCCGTTTTTTATTCATCTCCTTCTGAGAGTTATAAGAGATGCCTTTGGGCACTATAGAGTTAAAAGAGTAAGCAGCGGTGTACCTACACGAAACATTACAGAGCCAAAAAATATTTTCAGGAAATTTCGCCGTTCGGCAGGGATTTTGTAATTTTGAAGGGGAATATCCAAATTATTGACCAATGAGTGATTATTATTTTTACAGATACCAGTTCAGGCCGGTGGACAAAGAGCAGACCCTGCCCTTCGGCGAGGGAGGCGCGGCTGCCCAATCACCCCGGGCTATCCTTGAGCAGAGGCTCGCAGAAGCCCGGTTCCCGGTGACGCATCTGCGCAAGGACGGAACCGCCGACAGTTTCAACAACCGCATCTACTACCACGGCGGTATCGGCCTGATGCAGCTTCAGAACAACATCATTTTTGAGCGGACAGACATCACTTTCCAGACCGACAGGGTGGAAGACCACCCCTACCTCAACGTGGTTATCGACAACCGCTCCGACAGGCAGATGATAGGCATCGAGAAAAACAGCGCGTTCAAGAAGCGCAAGGGCGACCACAATTCCACCAGGCGGGTGGCCCAATACCTGGAAGAATCGGCGTGCGTCTACCTGCGCGAGCAGGGGTATGCCATGGAGATAACTCCCGTTGCCAGGCGCGGCGAGCTGTGGCCTGCGATGATAGACCGTATCAGGACGAAGAACCAGCGCGTCAGGTCGATAGAGTATGTGTTCCCCTCGGAGGACAGCACACCCGGCTCCCAGAGCGATACGGCACTGCACCTGCTGATGAACCTTGCACGCAAGAACGGGGCCGCCGACGGCATGTTCAGGATGACCTACCGCAATGGCGACGAGACCGAGCTCAGGAATGCCGAGCGCGACTTCAGGGCTACGGAGATGTTCCTCAGCCGCGAGCACTACGAAATCAACGTGCAGTTTACCGACATGAGCATCATTCGCTCCAACCAGCTGCTCTATGCCCACCACGAGCTGCCCGAGCGCGACCTCTCCAACTTCATTGGCGGGCAGCCGGGGCTGACGGGCGACTTCGAGCTGAGCGGGTCGCTGGATAACATCTTTGAAGCACTGAAAGACTATGGACAGCAATGACGGCGCACAGCTGTGGGACATGATGGAACCCATAGCCATGAAGTGGCTGGAGGTGCACCCCGAGGTGACCGACGAGACCGTGGTCGCCCTGGCGCGCTTCGCCCTCGACCAGGTACGCGCCTCCTACGACGAGGCTGCGGCCTTCGCCCACACGGTGGCTTCGCGTACCCGCCGTCAGGCCGGCCAGATGGTGCAGGGCCTGCCCGCCGCCGACACCGCCACCCTCGCCACCATAGCCCTCTCGGTGGCAGCATGCTACGTGGCACGGCAGCAGGGTGCCGGCAGGGCAGAGCTGGCCATGGAGCTCTTCGGGCGTGCTGCCGACTATGCGCCGGATTATTACGACGAGCACTGGCAGGAGATCGCCGCACTAATAAGAGACCCCCGCCCGCTCCCTGCCGTAGAGACGGCCTCCCTGCCCATTCCCACCGCCGGCAGCCAGCCCTCCCTGCCACAGGAAATAGCACAGCTGGAAGACAGGGTGAGCAGGCTGGAGGCCCGACCGCCGGTAGTCTATAATCAGGACTTCCATGCGTCCGGCGCAAGCGTATTCAACGATTCTACAGTCAATAATCAGTAAAAAAATATGGCAGACGATAAATACGAAAGCAAATACAGCATGCATTTCGAGCCAGGCAGCAACCCCACCATCTTCAACGACGCCCACATCGAGGTGAAAGGCGACTTCTACACGACTTCCGTCAGGCGGAAACCAGCGGAGGAAGGCAAGCCGACGGGCACAGAAGAAAGCCCCAGGATTTGGGGTAAATTCGCCGACCTCTTTGCGAAAGACTGCCTCGACAGGGCAAAGGGTGTTTACGCAGCGAAGGTACAGCCCCTCATTCAGAGTGCTGACCCTGATAAAAACTTCTTGCATGCCCAGTCGTTCGTACCTTTGCAAAGATACGAGAATGGAGACAAGGTCAAAGCTGATGCCATCTACAAAGCGTTTGGCGAGCTCAAGTCATTTTTATCCGACGAGTTATCCGAAAAAGACTATGCCACCTGGTTAGCCTCACATGTCGCAGGGAAGACCTCCGTCTCCAGTTGGCAAAGATACCTGTAGCCCCAGCCCATAACGCACTTCTTATCCGTTTTATCCTAAAAATTCAGAGTAGGATAAAACGGATTTTTTTTACCATTTTCTGCCCCTATCTTTGCATCAGTCTTCGGGGAGGGCACGGCAACGTCGCCAGGCTCCTTATTCCTGGAGGCAAGCAACAATATGCAGGGTATATTCCGCATTCTCACGCTCGGCACCGTCCGTCAGTACACCACCCAGAAGGGCACCGCGTCGCAGTGCCGCGACATCACGCTCCAGGCCCTCGGAGGGCAGTGGGCCGACAAGTTTGCCGCAACCGTCTTCGACCGCGAAACCGACAAGCCCCTCCTGCCGGGCGACATCGTGGCAGCACGGCTGTCGTTCTTCGTCAACCAGTACAACGACCGCGACTACCAGCAGGTGAGCGTCAACGAGATCGTGAAACTCTAACGGATAAAAAATAATATGAAAGTAAACACCATTATTCCCGATGCCGACTACCAGCGCATCGTTGCCGCCGGGGGCCGGCGCATCAAGGGCTCCATCGCCATGATCTCGCCCGACGAGTTCGAGTTCAGGGCCTTCTCGCCCGAGTCTCCCGCCGACGGCCTGCCCCGCCGCACCCTGCGGCTGCGCCACGGCCACGCCACGGTGGCTCCCGACCGCGTGAAGATCTATATCATGGTGAAGCGCAAGGACGCGCCGCAGCCCGTCGACGTGATCTATGACGAGACCGACGACGCCGTGGAGTTCATTGCGGCAAATTGTTAGAAAAAGCCCCTCAAGCCCACCCCCGACCCCTCAGGCCCACCCCCGGCCCCTCCCAGGGGAGGGGAGACCCAGTACCCTACAGCACAACCTGCGCAGTTTTCCGCAGCTCTCTCCCCTCCCTTGGGAGGGGTCGGGGGTGGGCTTTCGGGGTCGGGGTCGGGCTTTCGGGGTCGGGGCCTCATGTTTATTATTTTTTTACTATGTTCGATTACACTTCAAACGTTCGCTCCCGTCAGACCGTGGTCTGTACGCCGGAGCTCTTCCACGACGTGCTGCGCATGACGACCGTTCAGACGGTCTGCGCTGACATACAGGACGCACTCGAGAAGGTGAAGCGCGGCGAAATGACGCGCGCCGACTTCGAGACCTGCAAACGGCAGCTCAAGCAGCGGCTGCCCGCCTTCTGCTTCCAGGCCCACTTCGCCGACCAGCAGCGGCATAACCTCTCGGCCGTGCCCAGCGGCCTGAGCATCTTCGACATCGACCACCTGCCTGCCCCCGAGACCTTCTTCGGCGAAAAGGTGAAGGGCCGCTGCGAGGAGCTCGGCATCGCCCTGGCCCACGTCACCCCCTCTACGGAGGGCCTCCGCCTCGTCTTCGCCCTCGGCTCAGGTGAGGCGCCGGCCGACGGGCAGAGGCGCATGGCCGCCGCACTCGGGCTGCAGGTTTACGACGAGGCATGCAAGGACATGGCCCGCTGCTCCTTCGCCGTGCCTGCCGACTACGTGCTCTATGCAGATGAGGAGAGGCTGTTCGGGGAAAAAAGGATAAAGCCCACCCCCGACCCTCAGGCCCACCCCCGACCCCTCCCAGGGGAGGGGAGAGCAAATGCCCTACAGCACACCCTGCAGCAGTCTTCTGCAGCTCTTCCCCTCCCTTGGGAGGGGCAGGGGTGGGCTGTAGGGGGAGGGGCTGGCCCTGAGGGGTGTGGCTCCTCTCCTGCCGACCTGCGTATCTTCGACGATGCCCTCGCCGCCTCGGGCCTCACGGCCGAATCGCTCAACAGCGTGGGCACCCGCCACAACTCGCTCATCGCCATACTCTCCACGGGCATCTGCCGCCTCATGCCGCAGGAGAGGCTGTGGGCCGTCATCGCCGAGCGCATGCCCGGCTACGCGCAGGAGCCCGACTGCCGCCAGCTGGTGAGCGACTTCTACACCAAATACACCGATCCCAACCGCCCCATGTCGCAGCGCCTGCGCAAGATCTATGCCGACTCGCTCCGCGGCAGGGGCGGCACCGCGGCCACCGGGGGCGGCACCGCCGCCGACGATCTTGAAGACCGGCAGGAGCACCGCCAGACGCTCCTCGCCGACGAGCGGCGGGAGCAGGACCGCATACTCCGTGCCCTCCCCGCAGGGCTGAAGGCCACCCTCGACGGTGTGCCCCAGGCCATGCGCATGCCCGTGCTCGCCGCCGTGCTGCCCCTGGCGGCTGCCTATGCCGACGGCGTGGAGGTGCGCTACTGCGACGGCATGAGCCAGAGGCTCAACCTCATGGCGGTCATCGTGGGGCCGCAGGCCAGCGGCAAGAGTGCCTGCAAGGCGAAGATTGACCTGTGGATGAGGCAGATGGCCGACGACGACGCCCGCGCCCGGGAGGTGGAAGACCGGTGGAAGCAGGAGCGACGACGCCGCAAGGCCAACGAGAAGGCGCCCGAAGACCCCTGCGTGCTGATACGCTCGGTGCCCGTCACCATATCGTGCTCCACCCTGCTGCGCCGCTTCAAGAACTCGCGCGGGCACACGCTCTACTCCTTCGGCGAGGAGCTCGACACGCTGCGTAAGACCAACGGAGCGGGATCGTGGTCGTCGAAGTACGACATCTACCGCCTGGCCTTCGACAACGGGCTGTGGGGGCAGGACTACAACTCCGACCAGGCCGAGAGCGGCGTGGTAAGCGTGGCCTACAACTTCTCCATTCTCGGCACCAACGGCGCGCTGCGCCGCTGCTTCATGACCGACAACGTGGAAAACGGGCTCTCCTCGCGAGTCATCATCGCCCAGATGCCCGACGTGGCCTTCGCCCCCATGCCCACCTACGGACAGGCCACGGCGGAGGCCGCCTCCAGCATCGACGACGCCGTATCCCGCCTGAGGGCTGCCCAGGGCTTCGTAGATACGCCGAGGCTGAGAAAAGCCATCGGCGCGTGGGTGGAGGAGAAACGCCTCGAGGCCATGGCCGACGGCGACCTGGTGAAGGACACCTACCGCAAGCGTGCCGCCGTGATAGGCTTCCGCTGTGGCGTGGTGGCCATGCTGCTCGAGGGCAGGGAGTCGAAAAACGTCATAGCCTTCGCGCGCATGATGGCGCAGTATGTGCTCGACGGGCAGTGCCGCACCTTCGGCGAGAGCCTGCTCGGACAGTATAAGCAGGCCGAGGGCGAGATGACCTACCGCACCCCCAACGCCTCGCTCTTCGACAGCCTCGCACCCACCTTCACCCTCGACGACGTGCAGCAGCTCAAGGGCCCCGACGTGAGCCGGCAGACGCTCTATACCATCATCTGCAGGTGGAAAAAAGCGGGGTGGATAACAAAAACGGCACAGGGCCGCTGGCGCAAGGAGAAGGCATAGACACCCGCAGCGGGGAGAAGCCCCCCCTATGGTCCTGCACCCTGCAACCTTACGCACTTACAACCTTACACCTTACAACCTTACACCTTACAAAATGACCTATGGGGGTCACCCCACCCATGCCACTTCATTTTGGGGGCTCATCAAGAAAAAAAATGCAATCGTATGGAACTGTTTCTAAAACGCAAATATTTCAGGCCCGACTACACCATCGGCCATCTCTACCTCATGGGCGAGGCCACGGGCGGGCGACGCTCGCCCGGTGCCTACCTCTGCGACACCCTCGAGCCTGCCTCGCGCGGCCTCACCGCCCGCTCTTCGCTTCAAACCATCAGGGCCGCCAAGCAGGCAGGCACCACCGCCATTCCCACAGGCCGATACCGGGTGCTCATCACCCGCTCGGCGCGCTTCGGCCGCTGGCTGCCCCTGCTGCTCGGGGTGCCGGGCTATGAGGGTATCCGCATTCATGCGGGAAACACTCCGCGCCACACCCGGGGCTGCATACTGCCCGGCATGAACCGCCGCCGGGGCTACGTGCTCGACTCCACCCGGCAGCTGCAGCGCATCATGCGGCTCGTAGAGGCGGCTATAGACAGGGGCGAGACGGTGTGGATCTCCGTCAGCGAGAATGGAGAGCGGAGGGGCTGTTTCAGAATCGGGTCATCACCTCGATGACGAATTTGTCTTTCTCGGAAACCTTGGCAATGCTGCCCTGGGGATAGAAGTATTTCTCGTAGTTGATGCGGATGTCCGACACGAAAGGCTTGGCTATGCTCAGCGTGAGGCCGCCCGTGAGCCTGTGCCGCTTATAGTCGGTGACGATGAGCCGGCCCGCGGGGTCGGCCTTGCCGTCGGCACCGTAGCGCAGTCCGTCGCTGTGGTCGCTCATGAAGTCGTAGCGTACCAGGGGCGAGAGGCTGCGGAAGAAGCACTTGCGCAGGGCGATGTCGTAGCTGCCGAACACGTCCACCGCGCTCACATTCCGGAAAGCCCCGTCGTCATAATGCTTGAAGAGGTACTCCACCTCTGCATGCACCCCGTGGCGATGGTAGTAGGCACCGGCATCATACATCATGATGCTGACATCTTCGGGCTTGATCTTCTGGGCCGAGAGGGTGAGGTTGTATCCGCCGGGGAAAAACATCTGCGCCTTGGCCGAGAAGTTGATCTGGCTGGTCCAGTAGTCCTTCTGGTTGGTCAGTCCCGAGCCGTTGAACAGGCCCGCCTCGAGAATGACGGGGAAGCCCATGTTGAGATGGTATGCCAGGGTGGCTCCCACGTCGCGCACGTTGCCCACCTGCTTGGCGATGAACGAGCGGTTGGCGAAGTACTGCTGGTGGGGCGAGCGGTGGGCATCGATGGTGAAGGGCACGCGCATCTGGCCGATGGTAAATTTCAGCCGGTCGCCCGCCAGCCCGAGGCGCGTGTAGGCGTCGAGCATCTTGATCTTGCCCTCGTCGCTCAGGTCGATCTCGGCCTTGTACTCCACGGCCTCGGCCACCTTGCCCGACAGGCTGAACCTTGCGTTGCGCACCTCGAAGCGCCCCTTGTTGTCGTCGGGCTGGTATTCGTATTTTCCGCGCAGGGTGCCGTGCACCTCGGTGGTGAAGCTCTTGCCCTGTGTCTGCTGCTGGGCATGGGCGGTGCCCAGGGCGGGCAGCAGCGCTATCATGCAGATAATCTTTTTCATTCGGTTTTGCCTGCTGCCGTGGCGGTGTATTTGTCGTTGTACAGTCCGTCAACGATGCTGTCGGCCAGACTGATGTTGGGCACTTCTATCTCCTGGCATGCCAGGGCTTCTGCCGCCATGAGGAAGATCTCGGCGGCGGGTACGATCACGTCGGCGCGGTCGGCGTGCAGGCCGTAGGTGTCCATGCGCTGCTCCAGGGTCATGGCCGTCAGCCTGGCGTAAATCCTTTTCAGCTCCTTGATGGGTCCATCTCGGCATCCTTGGTAAACTTGAACGACCAGGCCTCGAAGGTACTCTCCTTGAAGCCGATGAAGATCAGGGGCAGGCAGAACCTCACCACGTCGTCGAGATACATGATGTTGACCTGCCCGTCGTGCTGCGGCAGCGTAAACCAGCGCCCCAGCTCCCGGTCGGGCACCTTCACCACGGCATAGCCGGGCTTGCGGCCGGCTTCGCACGGGGTACGGCGTACAAGCAGGTAGATGCGGTTATCCTCCAGCTGGCTGAACTCTCTGATGTGCGACAGCCAGATGGGATTGGTCACGCCGTTGAGCCGGTCGTAGAAGAACTGGCGGAGATACTCTTTCTGCTCCTCGTCGAGCTGCGATTCGTCGGTCAGGTGTACCCCTTCCTGCCTGAGCCGTCCGAAGACGTAGTTCACCGCCTGTTCGTACTCCACGCTGTAATGTGCGTTGAGCTTGTTGATGGTCTTGATGGTGGCTCGCGCCTTCTCCCTCTCGGCCAGCAGCCTGCGGTCGTCTGTATGCAGCAGCCTGTTGAGCGAGGCCACCCTGACCTGGAAGAATTCGTCGAGATTGTTGCTGTAAATGCCGAGGAATGTCAGGCGCTCCAGCAGGGGCACCTCCTCCTTCTGTGCTTCCTGCAGGATGCGGTGGTTGAAGTACATCCAGCTCACATCCCGCTCTACATAAGTTTCAGCTTTGTTTTTCTTTTTTCTCATAACCTGATAGCTTGTCTGCACCTGATAGCTTGTCTGCCGCATTTCATTTGCAAAAGTAGGACAAATAAGTTCTAATCATGTTACAGATATGTTATGATTATGTTACAACTTGCGTTTTTGCAGGGCATAAGGGGCGGGTAGCCCCCATGATAAGATGCCCTTATTCCACACTTGGCCTTGAACCCGCAAATAGGTGTGTTATCTGTCTTTGACCGTATTAATAAGTGTTAATAGTCGATGTGCTGCTACATATTCCTACTATATAATGTTTAATTTTGCAATCCGTAGATGACAATAGATGTCAGATTGTAATGAGATAACAAACTATAAACAGAATCAAGTATGAGTCGTCAGGAAGAAACAGATGCGTTTCAGGTGGTGCATCACCCTTACTCCACGAAGGAAGCCATAGATGAGGCCAAGCGCTGTCTGCACTGTAAGGTGCCCACGTGCCGCAAGGGCTGCCCCATCAACAATAATATCCCCGAGTTTATCCATCAGCTGTCAAAGGGCAACATCGGCGATGCGATGAACGTCATCAACGAGACCTCCAACCTGCCAGCCATCTGCGGCCGTGTGTGCCCGCACGAGAAGCAGTGTCAGGGCCACTGTGTGCTCAACAAGAAGGACAAGCCCATTCAGATAGGCCGACTGGAGGCATTCATCGCCGACTTTGATACCGAGATGCACCTTACGCGCGAGAAGCTGCCGCAGAAGACTCGCGGCAGCGTGGCCGTCATCGGCTCAGGGCCTGCCGGACTTACCGTGGCGGGCGACCTGGCGCGTCAGGGGTTCTCGGTGACCATCTTCGAGGGCATGGAGGAGCCCGGCGGCGTGCTGATGTTCGGCATACCCGAGTATCGCCTGCCCAAGAATGTGGTGCGCGCCGAGATCGACAAGATAGCCGAGCTCGGGGTCAACTTTGTGACCCGCATGATGGTGGGCGAGAATGGTATCACCGTCGATTCGCTCTTTGCCCGGGGCTTTGATGCCATCTTCATGGGCACCGGTACGGCCGTGCCCCAGAATATGGACTCGGTGCCGGGAGCCAAGCTCCACGGCGTGAGCCAGAGCACCTACCTGCTGCATCAGGTCAACGCCTACAACGACGGGGCCATAGGCCGCGAGATGGTGCCGCTGCGCGAAGGCGAGCGGGTGGGAGTCATCGGCGGCGGCAACGTGGCGATGGACGCTGCCCGCACGGCCATACGCCTGGGAGCCGACGTGACCGTGATCTATCGTCGCGGCGAGGAGGATATGCCGGCCATACGGCGCGAGTACGAGGAAGCCGTGGGCGAGGGCGTCAAGTTCTGGTGGAATACGAGTGTCACCGAGTTTTACGAGGGGCGCAAGGGCCGGCTGGGCAGTGTGAAGATCCATACCGGCGAGGGTGACCGCGAGGAGCCCTTCGACCGTATCTACCTGGCTATCGGCTCGCGTCCGGCCAACCGTATCGTATCGACCACCGAGGGTATCGAGGTCGATGAGAAGGGCTACGTCAAGATTCAGGAGTGGCCGTACGGCATGACCACCCGCCGTGGCGTGTTTGCCGGTGGCGACGTGGTGCATCGGCCGCAGACCGTGGTGCTCGCCATGAAGGCCGCCAAGGAGGTGGCACAGGGCATCGCACAGTATGTTGACGCGGTCAAGCTGCTGGAGCATATCGGGGGGTAGGGAAAGCCGAAGCCCTACGGGCCCGATCCGAAAGCCCTCAGGCCCACCCCCAGCCCCTCCCAAGGGAGGGGAGAAGAGCTGCCGAGAGACACACCGCTACTCAGGGTACTGCATCTCCCCTCCCTTGAGGGGGGGTGGGCCTGTATATTTATCGGCAAGAATAGCGTATTCTTGCGAAAAAGCCTTATCTTTGCATGCGCAATAGGTTCTCCGTACAGGAGATTAAAATGGGAACCGGGTGCGAATCCCGGACAGTCCCGCTGCTGTAATCGGTATTTTGAGACATGAAATGAAGTCACTGAGCGTTATCGGGAAGACTCATGTCGGGAGCCGTAAGTCAGAAGACCTGCCATTGCTGAACCATATTCCCAGTTCTCGAGGAAGAATGAGAAAAGACCTTATTATTTTTTTAGGCTTGGTGCTCTATTCTGGCAGGGTGGAGGCACAGCGCGACTCTATATTGCTCGAAGGTGTAGAGGTAAGCGGCGTTATGCCTCGCCGAAACACCACCTCGACCGTGCCGGTTCAGACCGTTGACCGTCAGCAGATGATGCGTCAGGGACTTTTCGGCATAGAAGATGTGCTGCGGCATTTTGCGGGTGTCACCGTCAGAGACTACGGTGGGGCAGGAGGTATGAAGACGGTATCGGTGCGCGGTGTCGGTGCAAAGCATACGGCAGTGGAATATGATGGTGTGATGCAGACCAACATGCAGAATGGTGAGATGGATCTGAGTAGGTTCGGATTGGCCAATATGGAAGATGTGGTGCTCACCATCGGCGACGGCAGCAACATCTTCACCTCGGCTCGAAGTGCTGCCTCGGCCTCGCTGCTCCAGATGGAAAGCAGCATGCTGCATATGGATAAGTCGGGTCATCGTTTCCGGGTCGGCATGACGATGGGAGCATGGGGAATGGCAGAGCCCTGGCTGATGGCACAGAAGAAGTTGGGCGAAAAGGTTACAGTGGGTGTGCAGGGCGATTATCTGCATGCTCGGAATGATTATCCTTTCACCTTATATAATATAGATCTCGTGACGCGTGTGCGTCGGCAAAACAGCCGAATGAACCGTGGGCGTGTAGAGACAATGGTCTGTTGGCAGATCAGTCCTGCCAGCTTTTTGCAGGGTAAGCTCTATTATGACGACAACAATCGGCAGCTTCCCGGTATCGTCCATCTCTACACGCAGGATAATGACGAGCGTCTGCACGAGCAGAATGCCTTCGGACAGGCGAATTTCCAGACCCGTCTTTCCGACCGGCTGAATATGAAGGCTGTCGGCAAAATGGCATGGTCGTCGAGCCTTTACAGCGTGGGCATACTCAGCGGAGGCGTGAAGCACGAGAACTATTGGCAGCGAGAATACTATGTTTCTACGGCCTGGCTCTATCAGGTTGCACCGTGGCTGGACGTGGATTATTCTATAGACGGATCGCTCAACAACCTCAACAGCACCCTGCTTACCCCCACGTCATCGCCAGATGGCAGAATCGCAGGGCACCCGCATCGTTACAGTCTGCTGCAGAGCCTGTCGGTCAAGGCATCACGGCCGCGGTTCACGGCTGTGGCTCGGTTGCTGCGTTCCGACTATTTCGAGGGAGTGGAGGAGGGAACCTCTGCCGATGACGCCCATCGCTTCTCCCCCTCGGCATCGGTGTCTTACAGGTTGCTGGCCGATAAAAATCTCTTCGTGCGTGCCTCCTGGAAGTCAATCTTCCGTGTGCCTTCGTTTAATGAACTCTACTTTTACCATCTGGGCAGCATCGACCTGAAACCTGAAAAGACGCAGCTCGTAGACCTCGGACTTACGGGAGCTGTGGAGACAGGCATGACGACGGCCCGATTCTCGGTAGACGGATACCTCTCATGGGTGAGCGATAAGATCATCTCCGTGCCTTACAATATGTTTGTATGGCGCACCTTCAACGTGTCGAAAGTCGGGGCATATGGCATCGATGCCACCATCAGCATGACGCGGCAGCTGAGTCTGGGACACAGACTGGAGCTGTCGGGCAACTACAGTTGGCAGCGGGTGGAAGACAAAACCCACCGCAGTTCGCCTTATTATAGCTATCAGGTGGCCTATACCCCCGAGCACACCTTTGCCTCATCGTTCAGCTGGATCAATCCCTGGGTCTGCCTGTCAGTTTCCTTCGATGGCATGAGTAGCCGATGGGCCACCAGCGAACACGTCAGCGGTACCGGCCTACATGGCATGGCAGAGCTGGGACTTTCGGCTTTCCGGCGTTTCGATGCCCGCTGGGGGGCAGTGACGGTAAGGGGCGGATGGCAGAATATTCTGGACAGACAATATGAGATTGTGGCCAATTATCCTATGCCGGGGCGGTCGTGGAAGATTGGTGTGACGATAGAATTATAAATAACATTATTAATATTCAAATCATTAGAAAATGAAGAAAACAAATCTCTTGATGGTCGCTTTTCTGGCGATTGGTGCTTTGACACTGGCCTCATGTGGTGACGACGACAATACTAAGGGCGGTGGCACCGAGACGGAAACCGTCGTGACTGATGGCGTGTATGTGCTCAATGAGGGTAGCATGTATAATAAGGTGCCGGGTACGCTCAACTTCTACGATAACGGCAGTGCCACTTCTACGGCAAACTTCTTCCAGAAGGCCAACGGCAAGGCTTTGGGCGATACGCCCAACGATGCGGTTATCAACGACGAGGGCGAGATGTATATCGCGGTGTCGGGCGAAAACAAGGTGTGGGTGGCCGATGCCAGGACCATGAAGGTAAAAGCAGAGGTTAACATCACCTATCCTCGCGAGATAGCCTGTGATGAAAGCAACGTCTATGTGTCTTCTTGGGACGGTAAGGTATATAAGATCGACGACAAGAGCCACAAGGTGGTTAGCACGTCAGAAAAGGTAGGCGACTGCCTGGAAGGCTTAGTCGTGACTGGCGGACACGTGTATGTGTGCAATGCCTGCAACGCTGATTATACCACCTATTATACCAATGTGGTAAAGCTCACCACCGGACTCACAAAGGAGAAGGACATTACCGTGGCTGCCAACCCCAACCAGATCGTGACCGACGGGCAGAACATGTTTGTGGCAAGCTGGGGCAACTATATGGACGTGAACGCCACTGTGCAGCAGATAGACCTCCACACCGACCAGGTGACACCCATTGCCGAGGCTTCCAAGGTAGCGCTTTATGCCAACCGCGTGTACCTCGTCAATGCGCCATACGGCAAGCCGGCCACTTATTCGCTCTACGATCTTAATAGCAAGAAGACCACGGAGTGGATCAAGGGCACGGAGATTGTCAGTCCTTATGCCATGACTGTGGATCCCTCCAACGGCGATGTCTACATCTCGTCGTACGGCAAAGATCCTGCCACCGGATATGCCAGCTACACCCTCAACGGATATATGGCACGCTATAAGGCCGATGGTAAGTTCGCGGGGCAGTTCGAATGTGGCCTGAATCCCGGTACGATCCTTTTCCTGAACCATACGGAGAAAAATGCATTCTAAGCCGTGTCTTGTAAGGTTACTGGTGGGGCTGGCATGGGTCGGCACGCTGGCGGCCTGTCAAAACCATAAGGCTCAGGATAGGAACCGACAGGGCGATGTGCTCACCTATGCCCGCCTTCTGACCATTTCCGAGCACGACGGTCAGGCCGAGGTTACCGTGAGTGATCCCTGGCACGAGGGCAGGGCACTGCAAAAGGTGCTTGTGGCCGATGGCAGGAAGGCTCATCTGCCCCGTCCTTTCAAACGTGCGGTGGTGTTTACGGCTTCTCATTGTCAGCTCATGGAATATCTGGGACTGGCCGACCGCATTGTCGGCGTATGCGATGCACAATATATCCACATAGCCGACATACAGAAGCGGCTGCGCGACGGACGTATCAGCGATTGCGGGAACGCGACGAGTCCTGATATCGAGAGGATCGTCAGCCTCCGTCCCGACGTTATCATCGTCAGTCCGTTTGAGGGAAGTGGCGGCTTCGGCAAGCTGGAGACGCTCGGTGTGCCGATCATTCAGGCGGCCGACTATATGGAGACTTCTGCGCTCGGTCGTGCCGAATGGATGCGCTATTACGGTCGTCTCTTTGGTCAGGCTGGCCGTGCCGACTCGCTGTTTCATGTTGTTGCGGCAAATTATCAGCGGCTGAGGCGTTATGCCGCCCGTCTGCCCAAGGGCAGGAGCATTCTTACCGAGCGTAAGACGGGAGCCACATGGTACACGCCTGGCGGCGCAAGCAGTGTGGGAATCATCATCAGAGATGCCAATGGCCGCTATGCTTTTGCCGACGATCGACATGGAGGGAGCCTGGCACTGTCGGCAGAACAGATCATCGCTAAGGCTGGAGAGAGCGATGTGTGGGCCTTCAAATATAACGGTACTACGCCGATGAGCCGTAAGGATCTGCTCGAAGAGTATCATGGATACAGCGCCTTGAAGGCCTTCCGAACGGGTGAAATCTATGAATGTAATACTACCTCGATCCCTTATTTTGAGGAAGTCCCGTTTCGCCCCGACTATCTTCTGCGCGAGATGATCATTCTCCTGCACCCCGAAGTTAAGCTCGGCAAGCTGAGATATTATCAACGTTTATAGTCGATCTTTTATCATGAATGACACGAACGGACACGCATCGTGAGATCTGAAGGGTTGCACATGCGGGTTCCTTCGTGTCATTTGCGTTTAAAACATAATAAGGTAGATGCAGAAATCTCATGTAATTTATGTCGTACTGCTGCTGTTCATCGTAGCTCTCTTCGCTTTGAGCCTCGTGCATGGCAGTGTAGACATTCCGCTGCGAGACGTCCTTGCCATATTCATGGGCAAGGAGACGGTCAGGGAGAGCTGGCGCTTCATCGTGATGGAGAGCCGGCTGCCGCAGGCACTTACGGCGTTACTCTCGGGCGGTGCCCTTGCCGTGAGCGGACTGTTGCTGCAGACTGCCTTTCGTAATCCGTTGGCAGCCCCCGACATCTTTGGCGTAACGAGCGGTGCAAGTCTGGCCGTAGCCTTGCTCACTCTGGCTCCGGGACTCATGCTTCCTGCCACCTTGGATTACCTGTCGCAGGTCGTTGCTGCCTTCATCGGTGCCCTTGCGGTGACGGTGTTGATATGGACGCTGGGCAAGATGGTACATAGCGACGTGCTGCTTATTATCATAGGTATGATGATAGGCTATCTCGCTTCGAGTGCCATTACGCTGCTCAATTTCTTTGCTACAGAGGAAGGGGTGAAGAGTTTCGCCGTTTGGGGCATGGGCAATTTCAGTAATGTGCCGATGGAACAGATGCCGCTGTTCGCGTCGGTCATCATCATTGACACGGGGTGTACCTTTCTGATGATCAAGCCCCTCAACGCGCTGCTGATGGGCGAACGGTATGCCGAAAACCTCGGCATCAACGTCAGGCGCGTGCGCAACCTGCTGCTGGTCATTACCGGACTGCTCACTGCCGTGGTCACAGCCTTCTGCGGGCCGATAGCCTTCATTGCCCTCGCTGTGCCCCATGTAGCCCGACTGCTGCTCCACACGTCCAATCATCGTCGGCTGTTGCCGGTGACGGTGCTCTGTGGTGCGGCCATCGCCCTGCTGTGTAACGTGCTGACCACCCTCCCCGGGGAGTCGGGCGTGCTGCCACTCAATGCGGTGACACCGGTTATTGGTGCACCGGTTATCCTGTATGTCATATTAAAAAGGAGATAAACTATGAAGATTACAACCAAGACCGGTGATGCCGGCATGACTTCATTGCGCAGCGGACTGCGCGTGAGTAAAGACGATGCCCGCATCGAACTCAATGGTGAGATCGATGAGCTCAATAGTATCCTGGGGTGGTGTAAGGTGGTCTGTGCAACCTCCGAACCCTTTGAGACCCTCCAGAAGGAGCTGATGACGTGTATGACTGTCGTAGCCTGTTATGAAGAAGGAGGACAGAGCGCATCGGCATGCGAGGGCTATGCGTCGCAGATTACCGATGCTGTGGCACGAATGGAGGGCGAGATCGCACGATTAACCCCGGACGGTGCTTTCACGTTTGTGCTTCCGGGGCAGAGTGAGCGCGATGCCGTCCTGCATATTGCGCGGACAAAGGCGCGCACCTGTGAACGTCGTCTCGTTACGCTCAACCGCGTGGCAGTCGAGCAGGGCAATGGCATCGGCAGTATGCCCCAGATACTGAATCTGTATCTTAACCGTCTGTCCGACTATCTGTATTGTCTCACTCTATAGAGGCACCGTGCACGTCAATACCCTTGTGGTGCTGCCAAATTCGATGAAGAGATCCTGAATCGGTTGGTTTTGTGACATTACAGGTACACTCGCTGCCACGCTGTCGTTGACAGAGCTATACAAAGAGTTCCGCCCTTTGCTGAATGAACAGCAAAGGGCGGAACTGTTTTTTTGATATTGTAAATGCTTTAGTAAGCACTCTTAAACTCGTCAAGGAACCTCGTATCGTTCTCCGAGAACAAGCGGAGGTCGTTGATACGGTATTTCAGGTTAGCAATACGTTCCACACCCATACCGAAAGCATAACCGGTATAGACGCTGGAATCGATGCCGCAGGCCTCCAGATCGTGGGGATCTACCATGCCGCAGCCTAAGATCTCGACCCACCCTGTGTGCTTGCAGAAGTTGCAGCCCTCGCCTCCGCAGATGTTACACGAGATATCCATCTCGGCACTGGGCTCCGTGAAGGGGAAATAAGAAGGACGCAGACGAATCTTCGTGTCCTCGCCGAACATCTCGCGGGCAAAGGTCAGAAGCACCTGTTTCAGATCGGAGAAGCTTACGCCTTTGTCCACATACAGACCTTCTACCTGATGGAAGAAGCAGTGAGCACGGGCTGAGATAGCTTCGTTGCGATATACACGACCTGGACAGAGCACGCGGAAAGGCGGCTGGTGGGTTTCCATATAGTGGGCCTCGTCGCCGGAGGTGTGTGAACGCAGCAGTACGTTCTTGGTAACGTCATTCTTGTTCTGAGAGATAAAGAAGGTGTCCTGCATGTCGCGGGCAGGGTGATCGGCAGCAAAGTTGAGCATGGTGAACACATGCTTGTCGTCATCGATCTCCGGTCCATAATAGAGGGTGAAGCCCATGCGCTGGAAGATGTCGATGATCTCATTCTTGACGATGGTCAGGGGGTGACGTGTTCCTAAGGAAATGGGGTAGGCAGTACGTGTCAGGTCGATGCTTTCAGTGCCTGTCTCGGTCGTGCTTACCTGTTCACGCAGCTCGTTGATCTTGTTCATGGCAGCCTGTTTCAGCTCATTGATCTTCATACCGACCTCTTTCTTCTGGTCGGCAGCCACATTACGGAAGTCAGCCATCACAGCATTGATTTCGCCTTTCTTGCTCAGGTATTTCAGTCTGAGCTGCTCAATCTCCTCGGCATTCTTGGCCGAGAGGTCTGCCACTTCCTTGAGAAGTTCGTCTATCTTGTCTAATATCATAATCTTTTAACTTCTTTTCTTTCACTTGCAAAGTTACTAACTTTTCTTTGAAAAAGGTGGCTATCTTAAAAATAATATGTAATTTTGCGATGGTTTTACGCACGTTTTATATGAGAAATTTTTTTGCTTGTTTCGCTGTGTTAGCTCTGCTTCTCATGGTGATGATTCCCTATGGTTGTACGGATAAGAAGCCTACCGCTGCCGACACACTGCAGAGCGATAGTATTCTGGCCGACACATCAGACGTCGATTCCACGGAAGACGTCATCGCCGAAGCCCCTATGCCCAAAGCGGCCGACGAGCTCTTCGACGATTTCGTATTCAACTTTGCGGCCAACCGTAGGCTCCAGCGCAAGCGCATCGTTTTCCCACTTCCTGTTTATCGTAATGGCAAGCAGGAGAAAAAGATCGACCTATCCCAGTGGAAGATGGAGCATTTCTTCATGCATCAGGATTATTACACGCTCATCTTCGACAATGAGAAGCAGCGTGAACTGGTGAAGGACACCACCATCGACAAGGTAACGATAGAAAAGATCTTCTTCCACCAGAAGATGGTGCAGCAGTTCCTCTTCAACCGCATTAATGGAAAATGGATGATGACTTCGATCAATTATAAGCCGATGTATCAGAACCAGAATGCCAGTTTCCTAAAGTTCTACCAGCGTTTTGCCGTCGATTCTGCCTTCCAGGTACGCAGCATGGCTGACGAAGTGCAGTTCACCGCTCCCGACCCCAACGACGATTTTTCCACTATTACAGGGGTGATGATGCCTCAGCAATGGCCCGACTTCAAGCCGCGCCTCATTCCCTCGGGCGTGATCTATAACATTCTCTATGGTCAGAAATATGCGGAATCGAATCGCAAGATCTTCCTTATCCGGGGCATTGCCAACGGACTGGAGATGGAAATGATTTTCCGCAGGATCGGAGGACAGTGGAAACTCGTGAAGTTCAACAGCTGACGACCACGGAGTAAACACAGATTACCCAGATCTCACAGATGATGGATAACCACGAATTACACTAATGATCACGAATGTTGATGAGAATTCGTGTTCATTCGTGTTCTTTCGTGGTAAATGCAGCTGAGGGACGACCGTCCAGGTTCATGTATTTCCACGGGTAATGAGAATCGATTTCGTGTTCATTCGTGCCATTCGTGGTTAAAATGGATAAGCGGTTCCTGGCTGTAACTTCTAAAACAGAAAAATATGAAACGATATAAGGATTTTTCACTGTTGCATCATAACACGTTCGGTATAGATCAGCGGTGCCACGAGCTTGCCGTCTATGAGAATGTTGACGATGCCGTGACGCTCTCAGAGCTGTTGAGCGGTAAGTCAGTGCCCCTGCTTATTCTCGGCGGTGGCAGCAACCTGCTGCTCACGCACGACGTCGAGGGCATGGTCGTTACGGCCGACAAGCGGTTCGAGGTGGGTGTTACCGCTACCGATGAGTCGCGTGGAACCGTTGACCTGCGCTGCTGGGCGGGAACCAATTTCGATGAGGTGGTGGCCTACTGTGTTGAGCATGGCTACCACGGCATGGAGAACCTGAGCCTCATTCCCGGCGAATGTGGAGCCTCGGCCGTGCAGAATATCGGTGCGTATGGCGTGGAAGCCAAGGACGTCCTGGCCAGGATCGAGGCCGTGGAGCTGGCTACTGGCAACACGGTGACGATCAATGCGGCCGACTGTAACTACAGCTATCGTCAGAGTAGGTTCAAGCAGGAGTGGCGCGATCAGTATCTCATCACTTACGTCACCTACCGTCTATCTACCACCTTCACACCGCATCTCGACTACGGCAATATCCGAAAGGTGCTCGAAGAGCGTGGTATCGGGGCCGACAGGCTTACGGCATCGCAGCTTCGCGACGCGATCATCGACATTCGTCAGCAGAAGCTCCCCGATCCCGTGAAGATCGGCAACGCCGGCAGCTTCTTCATGAATCCGATGGTCGATCGTGCCACACTCGACCGCCTGAAGGCGCAGTTCCCCGACATTCGCTACTTTGAAGTGACTGTCCCCGCGCCCTCCACGGCAGAGGACCAGCCCATGCAGCAGAAGACGCAATATAAGATCCCCGCTGCGTGGCTCATCGATCAGTGTGGCTGGAAAGGCCGTACGCTCGGACGGGCGGGGGTCTATGAGAAGCAGGCTCTTGTGCTGGTGAACCGCGGTGGTGCCACGGGTCAGGAGGTGGTGAATCTCATGCAGGCCATACAGCACGACGTACTGGAGCGCTTCGGCCTGCACATCTATCCGGAAGTAAACATAAAATAGACGATCTTGAAACTTACATTCTTAGGAACGGGCACATCGAACGGTGTGCCCGTTATAGGTTGCAGCTGCAAGGTATGCAGCAGCAAGGATCCCCACGACAAGCGGTTCCGCAGTGCGGCACTCATCGAGAGCGACACCACGCGGATCCTCCTCGACTGTGGCCCCGACATTCGTATGCAGCTCCTGGCGCAGCCTTTCAGGAAGATAGACGGCCTGCTGCTCACCCATGAGCACTACGATCATGTGGGCGGACTCGACGATCTGCGGCCTTACTGCATGCTGGGCGACATCGACATCTTTGCCAACCGTAAGACCGTGGAGGCTGTGAAGCACAATTTTCCCTATTGCTTCACCGATCATCTTTATCCTGGTGTGCCCCGGTTCAACATGCACATGGTTAGTCCGCATCAGCCGTTACGCATCGGCGACATCGACATCATGCCCATCAGCGTGATGCACGACCAGCTGCCCATCCTCGGTTTCCGTTTTGGTAAGTTGGCTTACATCACCGACATGAAGACCCTCCCCGATGCCGAGCGGCCTTATCTCGAAGGGGTAGAGACGCTGATTATCAGTGCCCTGCGCTGGGGAAAGTCCCATCATAGTCATCTCATCATACCCGAGGCCATCGACTTTGCGCGCAGTATCGGGGCACGACAGACCTATCTTACCCATCTTACCCATCTCATCGGACTGCACGACGTGGCTGAGAGCCAGCTGCCTCCGGGCTTCCATTTTGCCTATGATGGTGAAGTGCTGACGTGGAAGTAGCTCATGTTGCTGGGCTCTTTGTGTGAAAAAACGGCTCTGTAACGTTTCCTGTGGGGGCTTTTCACGAAGCGAAGCGAGTAAAGAGAGGGCTTATCTCCTAAAACTCTATGTGCCCAAGGGGCACCTCTTGTAACTCTCCGAAAGAGATGAATGAAAAACTCCGTCACTCCTTTCACTCCGTCACTCCGCGTGAGACCCAAA
>LAHS01000168.1_pt1 | contig 21567 bp, 16 predicted proteins | sample 329651 | NCBI WGS metagenome assembly LAHS01 (sample SAMN03275699, study PRJNA271635) | activated sludge metagenome | isolation source: sample C-1 Sludge from hydrolytic chamber (first chamber) of Anaerobic... | reverse complement strand
ATCATTTGTCTTTCTACAGATAAAGCTGCATATCCCGTTAACGCAATGGGTACCTCTAAAGCAATGATGGAAAAAGTTATTGTTGCAAAGTCCAGGACTATATCACCCGAAAAAACTACTATTTGCTGTACAAGATACGGAAATGTAATGTGCAGCCGCGGATCGGTTATTCCTTTGTGGATTGACCAAATAAAAGCCGGTCTGCCTATAACCATTACAGAGCCTAACATGACACGCTTTATTATGAGCTTGGAAGAAGCAGTCGATCTAGTACTCTTTGCTTTTGAAAATGGTAAAAGCGGAGATATTTTAGTGCAGAAAGCTCCGGCTTGTACAATTGAAGTGCTTGCAAATGCGGTTATAGAATTATTTGACAAGCAAAAGAAAACTTCGATTAAAGTTATAGGTATACGTCATGGTGAAAAAATGTATGAAACTCTTCTTACAAACGAAGAATGTATTCAAGCCTTTGATTTAGGTGATTTTTATAGAGTTCCTTGCGATAAACGTGACTTAAATTATGATAAATATTTTATTGAAGGCAATCAAGAAAGAAGAAAATTATCTGAATTTAATTCCAGTAATACCGAATTGCTAAATGTAGAGCAAGTAAAGAAAAAATTATTATCACTTGATTATATTAAGGAACAATTGGGAATTTTGAGGTAAAGATGAAAATTTTAGTTACTGGCTCCAAGGGATTTGTCGGGAAAAATTTAATAGAAAATCTAATAAATATTAGAGATGGAAAAACTAAAAAATATCCGTTTTTATCTAATATTGTTATTTATGAATGCGATATAGATACAAGTGAAGAAGAATTGGAAAGCTATTGTAAAAATTGTGATTTCGTATTCCATTTAGCAGGCATCAATCGCCCTCAAAAAACTGAAGAATTTATGGAAGGAAATTTCGGTTTCACTACAATACTGTTAGATAAATTAAAAAAATATAATAATAAATCAAGTATTTTAATGAGTAGCTCAATTCAAGCCGAACTTGAAAACGATTATGGCAAAAGTAAAAAAGCCGGAGAAGATTATCTTCTGAGTTATGGCAAAGAAAACAATATAACCACTTACATTTTCCGCCTGCCCAATGTTTTTGGAAAATGGTGTAGACCGAACTATAATAGTGCGGTAGCCACGTTCTGTAATAATTTAGCTTGCGGTTTGCCCATTACGGTTAACAATCCCGAAACCGAATTAACGCTTGTTTATATCGATGACGTAATCGATGCGTTTTTTAAATCTATAAATAACGAGGTTCAAAAATATAATAATTATTGTAAAGTCCCGATTGAACATAAAGCAAAATTAGGTTATATTGTAGAACTGATAGAGAGCTTTGTAAACAGCAGAAGAAATAACATATGTCCTCATTTAATTAACCATAGCTTTGAAAAGAAACTATATTCTACTTATTTAAGTTATTTGCCCACGACCGAATTTTCTTACGATTTACCCAGCAATATTGATAATAGGGGTTCATTTACCGAGTTTTTAAAAACCGAAAATCAAGGGCAAACATCCATTAATATATCTAAGCCTCACATAGTCAAAGGAAATCATTGGCATAATACGAAAAATGAAAAATTTTTGGTAGTAAGCGGAAAGGGCGTAATCAGATTTAGAAAAGTAGGAGATACGAAGATTATCGAATATTTTGTGAGCTCAGAAAAATTGGAAGTAGTCGATATTCCGGTAGGCTATACACACAATATTGAAAATCTAGGGGATACTGATATGGTAACAATAATGTGGGCTAACGAATGTTTTGACTCAGAAAATCCTGATACTTTTTATTTAGAGGTATAATATGAATAAATTAAAACTAATGACGATTCTAGGCACAAGACCGGAAATTATAAGGCTATCAGCAGTAATTAAATGCGCTGATAAGTATTTTGAACAAATTTTGGTTCATACAGGTCAAAATTGGGATTATACTCTTAATAAAATCTTTTTTGAGGATTTAGAGCTGCGTGAGCCTAATTTTTACTTAGACAGTGTCGGAAAAGATTTAGGCGAAACAATGGGTAATATTATTGCTAAATCTTATAGCTTGATTAATGAAGTTAAACCAGATGCAGTTTTAATTTTAGGAGATACCAATTCAGCGTTATCCGCTATTTCTGCAAAAAGGCTAAAAGTTCCGATTTTCCATATGGAAGCGGGAAATCGTTGCTGGGATTGGAATGTACCCGAGATGATAAACCGCACTATTGTAGATCATATTTCGGATATAAATTTACCTTATACAGAACATAGCAGAAGATATTTGCTTTCTGAGGGAATGGACGGTAAAACAATATTTGTTACGGGCTCTCCTATGCGAGAAGTTCTGGATAATTATAAGGAAAAAATCGAACAAAGCGATGTTTTGAATAAGTTGGAATTGGAAACAAAAAAATATATTTTGCTTTCTGCTCACAGAGAGGAAAATATAGATAACGAAGAAAATTTTATGGATTTAATGACTGCAATAAATTCTATTGCAGAAAAATACAATATGCCTATTATTTATTCAACTCATCCCAGAAGTAAAAAATTTATTGAAAGAAGAGGGTTTAAATTTAATTCACTGGTGAAAAGCTTGCAACCGTTCGGTTTTATGGACTATAATAAACTTCAAAAAAACGCTTACTGTGTTTTATCCGACAGCGGAACTTTGAGCGAGGAAAGTGCGATGTTGAACTTTCCCGCAGTTTTAATAAGGACATCGACCGAGCGTCCTGAAGTTTTAGATAAAGGTACAATAGTCCTTGGCGGAATTAAAAAGAACGAGATTGAACAAGCCATTGAACTTTCGGTTAAAATGTACGAAAATAAAGAACCTATAGTAATGGCTGACGATTATTCAGACACTAATATTTCAGCGAAAGTTATAAAAATTATTCAATCCTATGCGAAAATAGTAAATGAAACTACTTGGAGAAAATAATGATAATTAGTTTGATTGTTCCGGTTTACAATGGTGCAAAATTTTTAGAAAAAAATTTTGAAAGTGTTAAAAATCAAATATTTAGAGATTTTGAAGTAATTTATGTGAATGACGGTTCAACGGATAATAGTTTGGAATTATTGAAAAAAATCAAAGAAAATTGTTATGATTTTTCAATTAAAGTTATTGATAAACCAAATGGAGGAGTCAGTTCAGCAAGGAATGCAGGTATAAAACAAGCCGAAGGTAAGTATCTTTGCTTTTGCGATGCCGATGATGAAATTTTACCTGAATATATGTCCTATATGTATGATCTTGCTATAAAAAACAATGTGGATATGGTTTTTTGCTCAAACAGTAATGAATATGATTATATACAAAAGCCCGAAGAAATAAAAGAAACATTTTATACTAAGAATCAAGCTTTAGCTTTATTTTTATTAAGAAAAATAAAAACCGGAATTTGGACAATTTTATGTAAAACTAAAATTTTTTCTGACAATAATTTTCTTTTCGCAGACGGATATAAATATTCGGAAGATATTCATATGCTTTGGCGGCTCTTTAACGCAAATGATAAAATTATCGGAACAACCAAAAAATTATATATTTATAATTCGGTACCGGGTTCTGCGATGGCTATTTTTACAAAAGATAGATTCCATGGTGCGGAATTAATGAAACAGCTAGAAGAATATTTCAAAGAAACAAATAAAGAATTTGCTCCTATTTTTTGTCGCTTTGGCGTAGCCAGAATTTATTGGTCGATACTTTGGCAGGCTGCGGTAAAACTTTCAAAAGAAGATTATAAAAAATTAATAACAGAGATGGATTATAAGAACAAAATAAAAACCCTTTTATTTTTCAATGATATAAAAATAAAAATTTCTACGTTTATTTTTTTATTATCGCCTTCTTTATTTAGATTAAGTATTAAAAAATATGCAACAAAATTTACACATGATTAAAGGTAAAAAAGAGGTGCTAAAATGGCCTCTTTTTATAATAGAATTATATTTGTTTATTATTTTATTTTTATTTGTTTTCGGACCTAGAAAATGGATAGGAATAAATCTTCCTTTGACTGCTTTTTATATTATTTTAAATTACTTTACTTTTGCTTTGGGATATTTAATCAATGCAAGACGCCGATTAATTTATTATAAAGAAATTATAAAAAATACAAATGCTACATTAATTTTTATTAAATATACAATAATCTTTAGTGTTATAATAAATTTCTTTGTTTTACTCAGCAATTTGCAATTAAATGAAATTAGTTTTTCATCCTTAATTAAGGCAATAATAAGAGGCTTTCAAGATCCCGGATCCGCATATTATTCTAAACCTTTAGCAACAAGCGGCACTTTCACTTTTTTTATTGTCCTTTTTTCAGTTATTGTATGGCCTGCAATTCCATTGACTTTGTGTTATTGGGGAAAAATAAACCTAACAATTAAAATTTTAGCAGTATTTAATATATTGATAGTGTTATTTAATTGGATTATTCAAGGGACCAATAAAGGCATATTCGATATAGTTTTTATGATCTTTTATGCTTATATAGTTAACAAAATAATTAATTTTTATTTTTATAACCAAAAGTGTTTTACTCTAAATATAAATTTAATAGAAAAAAGGCTTGAAAAACGAAAAAAATTAATAGTATTTTTTATAATTATGATATTTGGAAGTTTTGCTGTATATTATTTCACTTCCACAATTGTAGGAAGAACAGGTCGAACAACTATTCAGCCCTCCGCTTATTTTGAATTTGATTATGGTAATTTTCTTTGGAAAATTACCCCCGATGCCTTAAAAACCACATTTGGATTTCTGCATTCATATGTTACTCAGGGATATTATGCTGTAGGTCTGGCTTTAAAAGAACCAAGTGTTTTTATGTTCGGAATCGGAAGCTCTCCTTTTCTAATCGATAATTTCAGCAGTATATTAAATGAGGATTTGATCAAATGCACTTTACAATATAAAATTTATTTAAGTACAGGATGGCATTATTCAGTTCAATGGCATTCCTTAATAGTCTGGCTTGCAAACGATGTTACATTGTGGTGTGTGCCCATAGTAATGTTTCTATTGGGTGGGTTTATATGCCAATTAATTAGAGACTTAATTGAAAAAAGAGATTTAGTATCTGTTGTATTATTAGCATTAATGAGTTTAACAGTGTTTTATTTTTCTGCCAACAATCAAATAATGAACTCTTCAAATACGGCTTTTTGTTTTATTGTTTTCTTTTGTATCTGGTTATTTAAAAAATTATTTACGAAGGTAAGGCAATGAAAGAAAGAGTTTTTCTTAAAAATATTATTAAAGTTGTATTTTCAAATCTAACTGTGTTGGGTTTGAGCTTTTTAATAAATTTAATTCTGCCTATTTTTTTAGAAATTGCTGATTATGGATATTACCAAAAATTTATTTTATATGCTAGCTATTTAGGAATTTTTATGATTGGTTATAACGATGGAATTAATATTAGATTTGCCAGTTTTTCAGAAAACACCGTTAATAAACCGCTTATAAGAATGTTTTTTAGAGTTGCAGTAATCTGGTGCTGCGTTTTAACTTCAATTGCAGTTTGTATTGTTTTATTTCTCCCTTTGGATAAAATCGATACGATTGTCTATCTTGCTTTAGCTATAGAAATAACACTTTTCAATGTAAATGGGTTTTTTACTCATATAAATCAAATAATGGAAAGATTTAATTTGTATTCTATCGGACAAATGCTTTCAAAAATTGCTTTTTTATTATTTACAAGCCTAGCTTTAATTTTTAAACAAGGAAATTATATTCTAATACTGGCTTTATATCTATTAAGTAATTTAATATTATTAACTTTTAATTTATTTACTTCAAAACAATATTCCATTTTAAAAGGATGTAATATTAAAGATCATAAAGAGGAAATTCAAAAAAATATTAAAATTGGATTATGGGTAATGCTTTCTTCATTATTATATATGTTTATATTAACTTATCCTAAAATAATGATTGAAAAAATGTTTTCAATAAACCAATTTTCGTATTTTTCTTATGCCATTTCTTTATTATCTATATGTTCTCAGCTGTTTATTGCGCTTTCGGTTGTTTTATTTCCTATGGTTAAAAAACTGGATATAAAAAAGATTAATTTTACAAAAGATACAATAAGTAAATTATTATTTTATTTAGGCGCAGCTTTAATGTTAGCCTATTACCCAATCTTCTTTTTTGTAAAATTTATAATTGTAAAATATTCTCCGCTTTTGGAATATTTGCTTTTTATTTTTCCTCTTATTATTTATCAAGCAAGGTTAGGAGTAGTAATAATAACATTTTTCAAAACAATTAATAAGGTTAAAGAGCTTTTTATAAGTGAATTATGTTTTTTAATAATAAGTGTTTTGGGATCATTATTAGCGTTTTATTTAACGAAAAATATCTTTAGCATTATCATTTCCTTTATTTGTTTTATTATATTGGGAACGTTAGTTATGCAGTTTATTTTAAATAAGATTGGGCATTGGAAAAACAAGTGGTATGAATATTTAGATATCGCTTATGTTTTTTTATTTATAATTTTAAATTGGCAATTGCAAATTTATATAGCGTTACCCATTTATATATCTTATATTACGATAATGTATATTGTTTTACGAAAAGATATTAAAGCTTTATTTTTAAACTTTAAAAGGAAAAAAATATGAATAAAAAAATAGCTATTGTAATAGACTCAACAAATTCTGCAAATGGTTTATTAATAAATAAAATTTTACCTTATTTGTGTGAAAATAATACGGTTTATCTTTTTACTATAAAAAATGATAAGCAAATTATTGGTTTAAAAAATTTAAACTTAATACAATTGGACAGCGCTTTAAATACAATCAATAATAATATTAATAATTTGAAAGCAACAAAATTAAAAAATATAATGTTTAAAATAAATAAATTAATCAGAGGCACTTTTTCTTCATTGTTCTGGTTAGGTCAGTTTAAATGGTATGCTAGAAAAACTGAGAATAAATTATTTAAACTGGACAAAAAAAATAATTTTGATATAATATTTGCAGTATGTTACCCTTTTAGTGGTTTGTATGGAGCATATAGATTTTCAAAAAGAAAAAACAAATGTTTAGTAAGCGTAATTTTTGATTATTATAGCAAAGTAAACAATTCGCATAAGTATTCTTTATTTAAGAAATATTTTATTAAAAAAGATTTAAAAATGGAAAATAAAATTTTTAAGTATTCCGAAAAAATATTGATGTCGCAAAATTTATCTGATGAATATTTAAAAATTTATTCCAATTTAAAAATAACAGGCTTTCCAATTATTGACGAATCAATATATATTAAAAATAGTTTAAACCAATTGGATAATAATCCTGTTATGTTTTATGGTGGAGCATTTAAAGAAGGAGTGAGAAATCCTTTGCCACTACTTGAAGTAATGAATTTGTTAAAAGACCAACCAATATCTTTAAATATTTGCCATATTGGAGATTATTCATCTTTAATTAAAAAATTCTCTAAATATTGCAATATTAATGATTTTGGAGCAAGACCTTATGAATTTGTTCAAGAAAAAATTATTGAAAGTCAAATTTTGATTAACATCGGTAATGAAAACGAAGTACAAATTCCAAGTAAACTTTTTGAATATATAGCGACAGGAAAGCCAATTGTAAATTTTTACAAAAATAATATTTGCAATAAAATTTTGGAAGGATATCCGCTACATTTAAATATAGATGCAATGAACATTAATCGCGATATTGCTCAAGAAATATATGATTTTTGTATAAATAATTTAAATAAAAGAGTAGATTACAATTTTATCCAAAGCATTTATAAGAATTATACTATAAAAAATTACGTAGAAAATATTATTGAGATTGTTGAAAAAACTAATAATAAGGTTGAAAAATAACTATAAACGTGTTAAATTATGTAAAGGAGAAATTATATGACAGAAAATTACGAACTGACGGTAAAAGATATTTGGTATAAATATATTATTCCGTTTTTTAAATGGTTTGGGCGTTCGATAAAGAAAACGTTTACAAGCAAGAGGCTGATTGCTGTTGTTTGCGCTGTGGTGCTGTGTCCTTTAATAGCTTGGGGTGTATTTGAGCTAAAAATAATTAAAGAAATAGAAGCCGACACGCTTTTAAGAAGCGATTCAAGCTTTATTCTAAATATAGACGCTTCAAAAATTAATATATCTTTTGGGGAAAACGGAGCCCCTACTGTAAGTAAAGAAAGCTACGCCTTGACCGTTGCAAAGGAACAGGTCGCGCGATACGCAGATACGATTATCGGCGATGAAATTATAAATCAGTTGTATAATTTGGCGGAAATAAGAGATAACTCTAAATGTCTTTATGAAAATCTCGATTCCAATTTCTCATCCCTTTATTTAGGCAATAAGACTTCGGATGGTGTAATAAACAGAGATTATTTTCTTTGGGCTATCCCTAATTATTTTTCCGTATCAAACAAAGGAAACGGAAACTTCACGATTTCGTTAGTAAGCAACAGAGCAAGATCTTTTTCGGATTATTTATTAAGTAAGGAAACCGCTAAAGAGCCTACCACTGATTACGAAAATAAACAACTTGCCGTGAGAAAACTTTGGCCGTTGCTGTCACCAGAACTTATGAATTCTATAAACAGACACCTTCCCTCGATAATAATTGCTAAAGATTACGGTCTTTTAAGCCTGATGGATACTACTACCGTAATACAAAATAACGATGGAACAACAACGCAGGTTAATTATGTAAAAAATTTAAAGCAAATATCGTCACCCTCGACGTATACCGTCCCCGATCCTAATGCAAAAATAGTTTCCGAATATACCATAACCAACGCTATAAGTTGGGCGGTTGGCGGATTTTTCATCGGTATCGCTGTCTTTCTTATCGTGGATATGATTATCGCAGCAGTTGAAGGCGACAGAAAATACCGAGGAATTGAAACAATAGAAAAACAACAAAAGATAAAAGAAACGAAAACCGAAGGTTAAATGAATTTCAGACCGCTAAAATCCGAAGATAGAAAACCAATTTACGATATGTATCAATTTAACAATACTCTGGGAACGGAGTATTGTTTTGTTATGCTTTTCTATTGGATGCAACGCTACAACGCAGAAATTTGTATCGAAGACGAAGCGATATATCTTAGAATAACTGTTGACGGAGAAAAGTGGTATTATCCCCCTTTGGTTAAAACTAAAGATAAAATGGATAATGCGATTGCCGCACTTGAAGAGAGCGGAGCAGTTATTTTTACAGAAATTACAGAATTCACCAAACATTATTTTTGTGCCCGCGGATATAAATTTATAGAGCTTAGAAATAATGCGGAATACGTATATTTATCCGAAAAATTAAGAGCTTTAGCAGGTAAGAAACTTCACTCGAAGAGAAATTTTGTTATGCGGTTCAGCTTAAAATACAGTTATGATTTTTTAAGTTATAAAAAGGAAGATTTAATAGAAATAAAAGCTCTTTTTGAAAAATGGGAAAAAGAAAAAGCAGAAGCTATTGAAGATATTTCCGAATTTGAAAAAGAGGCTATAGAAGAAAAGGAAATAATTTTTAGCGTTTTAAGCAATCTAGAGGAAAATCATTGTTTTGCCGATATTTTAAGAGTTGACGGACATATAATCGGTTTTTCGATTGGGGAAATTTTGCCGACCGGAGTTGGCGCTGTTTATTTTGAAAAAGCGGACGTATCATATGAAGGAGCGTATCCTATTCTAAACAAGCTTTTTGCAGAAAAACATTTCTCAAAGGTTAAATACGTTAACCGTCAGGAAGATATGGGCGATGAGGGATTGCGAAAAGCCAAGCTTTCGTATCATCCCGCAAAAATTTATATGAAATTTCTTGCGGAAAAAATCGAAATCAAAAAGAATTTTGACGAGGATTTGATTATCCTTTATAGGGAAGCGTTTCCCGAGGATAAAGAGGAAACCGTACAGTTCTTTTTTAATAAAGTTTTTTCTCCCGAAGGGGTAAAGGAAATAAGAGAAAACAACGAATTGATTTCGGCTTTGCACGTTTTAAAAAAGAAATTGAAATACTTTCACAGCGAAATTGATTTGCCCTTTATCGTTGGAGTCGCTACTTTTAAAGAATACAGAGGTAAAAATTACGCGAAACAACTGATGAAGGAAACTTTGGATTGTATGCGTTTAAACGAAATGCCTTTTGTTGCTCTGTATCCGCAGATAGAAGGCTTTTACGAGACTTTGGGCTTTGAAAAAGTTTTTTCATTGCAAGAGCAAACGGAAAATTTTACTAAGGCGGAAGGCAGAAATGTGAGCCTGATAAATTCAATATATAACGAAGTGGCACAAAAGTTCGACGTCTATCTTACTAGGGATGAACAATCCACTGCGCTTAGGATGGAAGAAGAAAAGGGCGCAAACATATTAACAAAAAACGGGGAATTAATCGGATACGAATTGTACGACGAGGATATAAGCGAAGTATGTCTTAAGCGCGACTTTAAATTTAGCGAACCCATCGGAATGGCAAGAATATTAAATATTGAGAAAGCGTTTCAACTATTGAAATTAAAAAAGACTTATCGGTTTTCCTTGACGGACTGCATATTCTCCGAAAACAACGGTATTTTCGAAGTAAGTAAAGAAGAAATAAATTTAACCGAAGAACCCGAATTTTCCTTAACGGAAAGAGAGCTTGTCGGCTTATTTTTCGGAAGGGAAGTAAAGGGCGTTCCTTTGGATTTTTTGTCTGAATTTCCAAAAAATGCGTTTTTAATCGATAAATATTAAAGAGTTTGTTTTTTTACCGTTAATAATATATAATTAGTTATATGTTAAAAATTTGCGCCCTTGCCTCGGGTAGCAGAGGCAATTCTATTTACGTTTCCGATGGTACAACCTCACTTCTTATAGATTGCGGGTTAAGTTTAACGTGTTTGAAATCCGCCTCTCAAGAATTAGGTTTCGATTTAGGCACGCTTTCTTCTATTCTAATAACGCACGAACATACCGACCATATAGCAGGCGTAGCGGCTCTTTCGAACCGGTACGGGATAGAAGCGTATGCTCACGCTTATGTACATAACGCAATTAAAAAAAGGCAGGAAATTATAAACCGCCGAATTATCGAAAACGGCAGACCTTTTGAAATAGGAAGCCTTAAGATCAGCGCATTTAAAACCCCTCACGATTCTGTTTTTTCGTTAGGTTACCGCATTGAAGACAGTGATGGATTCATCTTTGCTTACGCAACCGATTTGGGTTACGTTTCCGATAGCGTTCTACGCGGATTAAGCGGAGCGGACGCGGTAATGCTTGAAAGTAACCACGATATAGATATGTTGAAAAAAGGCAGTTATCCTGAATATCTTAAAAGAAGAATCCTTTCTCAAACAGGACATCTTTCCAACGCAGAATGTTCAAGAACGGTGTTGAATCTTGTCGAAAAGGGTACCAAAACCGTTATTTTGGGACACATAAGTCAAGAAAACAATCTTTACGAGCTTGCAGAAGAAACGACCTTTAACGCTCTTATGTGCGAAGGCGCGGAAAAAGAAATAAAGCTTGTTGTTGCATATCAAAATCAACTTTCGGATATGGTGGAGATATAATGGAGAAAAGAAAGTTTACTTTATCCGAAAGCTTAAACTGTTTGCTTATAGCATTTTTTTGCAGCTACGTTATCCAGCTTATTCTCATTTTTTTCGGCTTTTCTTCAACCGATGAAGTTTATCTGTGGCTTTCGTATTTTATTAACGCCGCCTCTTTCTTTTTAGTCGTTTTGGTCTACGCAAAAATAAGGGGCGTAAATTATTTTTCGGCAACTTCGATTAATTTTAAAATAAACTATTTTTCAATTCCCGTTTTATTTTTAATTTCAATTTGCGTTATGCTGACCTCTTTATTTTTGTCGTCTTCGTTTAGCTGGCTTCTTGAAGCGATAGGCTGCAAGACCGATGTAAACATTCCTGATATTTCCTCTTGGAAGCAGGTTGTGCTTTCGATAGTTATAATTTGTATTATGGCTCCTGTTGGAGAAGAACTTATTTTTAGAGGCGCAGTATTCGGATCTTTTTTAAAAAGGGGAGTTTTAAAAGCGGTTCTTTTATCTTCATTAATATTCAGCCTTATGCACGCAAATCCCTCTCAAACCGTTCATCAGTTTTTTTTGGGTATCGTTCTGGCTATTTTGGTATTAATCAGCGATTCGGTTATTCCTGCGGTTATCGTGCATTTTTTTAATAACCTATTAGCTTTATTTTTACCGTTCATTTTTCCTGTTCTTGGCGAAAGCTTTGATTTTTCCTTTAAAATTCTTGCCATATATCTAAGCTTAAGCGTAATAGGAATAGGAGCTCTTGCGGCGCTTATACCCCTGTTTTTCGCAGTAAATAAAAACGGAATAAAACTTTCTAAGGCTTCGCTTAAGGAAGCGTTTGATATTTTTTATAAAAAAGACAATTTTAAAAATTATATAACCTCCTTTAACGTAAACAATATAATTAAAGGAACTGATGAAGAGCGAATTTATATAAAAAGCGAAAATTTTAAATTTGCTTTGATTATAACAATTTTTGCGTTATTATGGTTAATATCCTTTATAGGGGGATTTTATGTCTAAAACCTTTAAAACCGGTTTAATATTCTTTATTTCAAGCGCGCTTTTTGTGTGCGTGCGTATATTTGCTCCGTTTGTAACGGGACTGTCGGACAATTCCTCCGATTTACTTTTTACCGTTCTGATACAAATAGTATGCTACGGCTTAATCCCTACTATTTTATACGTTTTGCTTGTTGGAAAAGGAAAACCGAAGGAAAGAATAGCTGAACTCGGAGGAGATTTAAAGCTTACCGCGCCCCTCAATCCTCGCTATTTGGGTATAGGTCTTGGGGTGGGGATTATGGTTTATTTTTTAAATACGCCGATAATAATTGCTTGGAGTAAGCTACTTGAACTACTTGGATATACCTTTGTGTCAAGCGTCGGTACGATTTATGACAGCTACGGCGTGCTTATTATGCAAATATTTTTGACCGCAATGCTTCCTGCGTTTTTTGAGGAATACAGCCAAAGAGGCATCCTTGGTTTGGCATTTAATAACGTAAAGCGGGACTCGGCAAAAATACTTCTTATGGCTTTAATGTTTGCGCTTATGCATCAAAATATTGTTCAAACCCTTTATACCTTTTTCGGAGGAGTAGTCATAAGCTTTATGTTTGTAAAAACCAAAAGCATTTGGCCGGGAATAATCGTTCATTTTACTAACAACTTTTTATCCGTTATTTTTGATTTTTCCTCTCAAACCGGAGGACCTCTCAGCATAATCGAAAATTTAATTTACGGACTGCTATCTAACCCTATTACCGTTATTTTCGTAATCGTGTTTTGGGGAGCGCTTGCTTATGTCCTATTTATTACTTTAAAGAGGGTGGCTCACGATATGAAATTCGAAAAGGAATTCCGCTCAAAGGCGCATATTTATTTTGAAAATATCGCCGCATCTCAAAACGCCGCTTTTTCGGAGTTTAGTAATGAGCCTAAAGAAACGGTATATAATCCTTTTGAACTGTTTGAAATAAAAATGGACGGAGACGTTGCAGTAGCGGTAGAACCTCCGAAAAAATGGGAATACGCCTTTGTAATCGCAGCCTACGTTATGTGCTTTGTATCAACCGTATTTACGCTTATATGGGGAATTTTTAGATGAAAATCAAAATTCTCGCGGTAGGTACACTAAAGGAAAATTATTTTAAAGAAGCCTTAAGCGAATATCAAAAGAGAATCAGTCGTTTTTCGGATTTTAGCGTGATAGAAATTGCGGAGGAAAGGGAAAACGACGAGGGCGAAGCGGAAATTTTTAGAGTTAAAGAAAAAGAAGGAGAGCGCCTGCTTAAGCAAGCCAAAGGCTATATAATAGCGCTTGATAAAGGCGGCACTCTTGTTTCAAGCGAAGAAATCGCATCCTTAATTTCCGAAAAGTCGCTGATGGGTATAAGCGAATGGAACTTTATTATAGGTGGCTCTAGAGGATTATCCGAAGAAGTTTTGAAAAAAGCGGATCTAAAAATATCCTTTGGCAGAGTAACCTATCCCCACCAACTTATGCGGGTAATTCTATCCGAACAAATTTACCGAGCGATAACAATAAATAAAAATATTGCTTATCATAAATAACCTTCAAGGGTAGGCAAGCATATAATAGATTATGTTTACTTATCAAAATTTAATTGACGGAGCAAATAGTAGCGGCGGAGACACCGGAAGCATCGGAAATACCACTCTCGGTTATCCGATTCCCTTTATTCATAAGGGTAATTATGTGGGAGCGCAAGTCCTTTTCGTCGGAGGAATGCACGCGCGCGAATATATTACCGCCCCCCTTCTTTTGGAACTCGCAAAAGATTATAAAGGGCAGACGGGGATATGGTTTGTGCCTCTACTAAATATTGACGGCGCTCTTTTGGTTCAATTCGGAACCGATTCTGTCGGTAACGTGGGGCTTAAAAATTCTTTGCTTAATCTAAACGGAGGCAGCAACGATTTTTCCCTTTGGAAAGCGAATATAAAGGGAGTGGATTTAAACGTCAACTTTGATGCAAAATGGGGAACAGGCGCTCAAAATTTAAAAGAACCCGGACCCGAAAGTTATATAGGTCCCGCACCTGTTTCGGAGGCGGAAGTTAAGGCGATAATCGGACTTACGGAAAATATCCGTCCTGCTTTGGCTCTTTCGTACCACACAAAAGGCGAAGAGGTATACTGGGGCTTTTTGAATAACGATAATTTTAAGCGTGAAGCGGAAAGAATAGCAAGCACGCTAAATTATACGCTCAAGCTCAGCACAGGAAGCGCAGGAGGATTTAAGGATTGGTTTACAATGAGTTTCGGAAGACTGGGGCTTACCGTAGAATGCGGAAACGAAAGTTTCCCTCATCCTTATCCCGAAAGCGAGCTTAACAACTTATATATGCAAAACAAAAACGTTACCTACGCTTCTGCGGAGGTAGCCGAGGAGCTATGGATAAAGTATTTATGACGCTTGCAATAAAGCAAGCGAAGATTGCGGCAAAAAAAGATGAAGTCCCCGTAGGCTGTGTAATCGTCAAAGACGGAGAAATAATTGCAAAAGCTTATAATCTAAAGGAAAAGAAGAACTGCGCCAATTTTCACGCCGAGATGATTGCGATAGAGCGCGCGGCAAAAAAATTAAACAATTGGTATCTCGAGGGTTGCGAATTATACGTAACCCTCGAGCCATGCATAATGTGTGCGGGCGCGATTATAAATTCCAGATTAAAATCCGTTTACTTTGGCGCGTACGATCCCAAAGCGGGAGCGGTAGAGAGCATATACAGTATTTTAAGCGATAAACGCTTAAACCATGCGGTAAATTTTCAGGGCGGAATAATGGAAAAAGAGTGCGCTTTATTATTATCCGATTTTTTTAAGGAAAAGCGCAAAGAACGGAATTGATTTTTTAAAATTCCTGTGCTAATATACGAACGAGGAAAAAAATGCTTTTAATTATCGGACTTGGAAATATCGGGGAAGAATATCTCGGCACTTTTCATAATGTCGGGTTTATGTGCGTTGAGGCGCTTGCCGCGGAACTTAATTTAAAATTCAAAAAACTCGAGTGCAGGGCTATTACCGCCGTTAAAGAAATCGGCGGCGAAAAAGTCGTACTCGCAAAGCCCACTACGTATATGAATTTAAGCGGCGAAGCCGTAAAATCCCTTATGCAAAAATACAAAGCGGAGATTTCGGATATAATAGTGCTCGTAGACGATTTGGATTTGCCTCTTGGCACAATTCGGTTAAGAGAATCGGGAAGCGCAGGCGCTCACAACGGTCTCAGAAATATCGTGGAACTGCTAGGCAGCACCGAATTTAAAAGGATCCGCGTAGGCATAGGAAAACCTATGAGCGGAGATATAAAAGACTACGTTTTGTCAAAAATCAATTCGGATGAAGCTCCTTTTATTACCCTCAGCGTAAAAAGAGTAAAAGAAGCTTTAAGCGATTATATTAAGAACAAAGATTTTGCCGCCCTGCAGCATAAATACAACAGGCATGATGAACAGTCTAGTAAGTCTTAAAAGATTAAAGGGAGATTTTGAAGCTCTATACAATGCGGTGGAAGCGGGACAGTCTGTCTCGCTCTTTTCGCTATCCGAATTTTCTAAATTTCATATCGCAGGCAATTTAGACCGTTTTGTACTATACGTTACATTAGACCGTTTTTATGCACGAAAATGCGCCGAATATCTTTCCGAATATACCAAAAAACCTTTTGTATTTATTCCCGAAAAAGAAGACGTTTTAATTTTAAAAGAAAAATCCGCAAAATCCTCCTTAGAAGAACGAAATCTCGCTTTGGAAACGATTTTAAACGGTCAAGCTTCGGGCGCGGTTATTACCGCAGAAGGACTTCAACAGTATTTTCCCTCAATTGAAAAATTTATAGGTTTATCCGTAAAAGTAAAAAGCGGAGAAAAATTAAACGTATACGAGCTTATCGAAACGCTGATTGCATCGGGTTATACAAGAGAAGACGCAGTAGGCGAAAAAGGTACGTTTTCGTATAGGGGCGAAATACTTGACGTATGGGGAATAGGTAAAGAACTTCCTTTAAGAATAATGTTTTTTGACGATCTCGTGGAGGAAATACGAGAGTTTGATCCCGAAACTATGGTATCCGTTAGAAAAATCGGAGAAGCGGTTTTTCCTCCTTACAGCGATTTTCTTTTAAAAGATGAGCACTTAAAAAAGCTTAAAGAAAGATTAAGTAAAAAGATTGATAAAGCAGGTCCGGTGCTTTCGGATATACTCTCCGGCTTGCAAACTAAACTTGAAGAAAATCCCACCGCTCCCGAACTTAGCTGGCTCACTCCGCTTATAACCGAAGGAATGTCTACAATTTTTGACTATTTGGATGAAAGCGCGGTTATAGTTTTCGACGAAGCGAGAGCGATAAACGAAAAATGGAAATTTTATCAAAACGTCCTAATAAAACGAGTCGGCGATTTCGTTAAATCGGGAGAAGCTCTTGAAGAACATAAGGACGCAATAATTGATTCTACCCTTATTCAAACGCTTTATAAGCCTTTTAGAAAAGTAGCGTATCAACAAATTACCACTAACAATCCTCTGTTCGATCCCGAAGCCGTTTTTTCATTAAAGGCGTCTTCAACTCCGCACTATTTCAGAAACATCGAAACTCTTTTTACCGATGTGAAAAACTTCGATAAAAGCGGATTCAGAATTTTGATTTCCGCAGGAAGCGAAGCCCACGCAGAAGCTTTGAAAAAAAATCTGGAGGCTTCTTTAATAAATGCGGTAATAGTGGACGAACCGAGAGAAGACTTAAGAATTCAAATTACGAAAAAAAGATATTCTGGCGGATTTATTTATACTAAGGCGCATTTTGTTTTGATTGGTGCGGAAGACACATTAGGCCGTGAAGTCAAAAAAATGAAAGCTACAAAAAAGCAGTTGATTTTGCCGGATGCAGGGGACTATGTCGTTCACGAAACATTCGGTATCGGCATATCGGAAGGCGTTCAAACTTTAAAGACCGAAAACGGACTTAAGGACTATTACGTTATTCATTATAAAGACGACGACCGTCTGTATCTTCCCGTTGACAGAATGGATAAAGTCGAAAAATATCTGGGCGGAGAAAATCCTTCTATCCATAAGCTGGGCTCAAAGGAATTTGAAAAATTAAAAGAAAGAGTAAAAGCCGCCATTAAAGAAATGGCGATTGACCTTATGGACCTTTATCAAAAAAGAAGCCGCTCGGTAGGACATAAATACGGTCCCGACACCGATTGGCAAAAGGAAATGGAGGACGAATTCGAATACAACGAAACGGAAGATCAGCTGATTGCTTCAAGTGAAATTAAAGAAGATATGGAAAAGGGCAAGGTAATGGACCGACTGCTCGCAGGAGATGTGGGATTTGGAAAAACCGAAGTCGCGCTTCGGGCGATTTTCAAAACCGTTTTGGAAGGAAAGCAAGCGGCGTTTCTTGCGCCTACCACCATTCTTTCGGAGCAACACTACAATACCGTAAAAGCCCGCTTTAATAAATATATGATTGACGTTGCCCTACTTAACCGTTTTGTCCCCAAGGATAAGCAAAAAAATATTCTCGAAAGGTTAAAGGACGGTAAAATCTCGCTCATAATCGGTACGCACAGACTGCTTTCGTCGGATATTGCCTTTAACGATCTGGGACTTTTGGTGCTAGACGAGGAACAACGCTTCGGAGTCGAGCAAAAGGAAAAATTGAAGCTTTTAAAAACCAACGTAAACGTACTTTCGCTGTCCGCAACACCTATTCCCAGAACCTTAAATATGTCGCTTGTAGGGATAAGGGATATAAGCACACTTGACACCCCTCCTTCGATGAGGCTTCCCGTTGAAACCTACGTTACCGAATACAGTGATGCGCTTGTAAGAGATGCGGTTATTCGTGAAATCAACCGCGACGGACAAGTCTTTATCCTTTACAACAACGTATCCAGAATAGAAAGCTATTACTCCGATATTTGCGAGCTTATACCGGAAGCGAGAATTATTTTTGCCCACGGTCAAATGGAGTCGTCAAAGCTTGAACAAAGAATACGGGCTTTTTATAATAAAGAAGCGGACGTTCTTATCGCAAGCACGATAATAGAAAACGGTATCGATATACCCGATGCAAACACGCTTATAGTAACAGACAGCGACAAACTGGGACTTTCGCAGATGTATCAGTTAAAAGGGCGAGTCGGCAGACGGGGAGTGCTTGCTTTTGCATATTTTACGGTACCTCCGACCAAAAGCATAAGCGAAAGCGCGCAAAAAAGACTTAACGCACTAATGGATTATACCGATCTTGGAAGCGGATATAAAATCGCAATGCGCGATTTGGAAATAAGGGGAGCGGGAAACGTTTTAGGGCGAGATCAAAGCGGACATCTTGAAAAAGTCGGCTATGATATGTATATAAAACTTTTAAAAGAAACCGTATCCGAAATCAAGGGAGAGCCGATAAAGCGGCTTAAGGAAGTGGAATTTGTTCTCGATATGGACGCTTATCTTTCCTCGTCTTATGTCACAAGCTCGATTGAAAGAGTGAAAATTTATAAAAAAATCGCGGAGCTCCAAAATCTTAACGAGAAAAAGAAGCTTTCACTTGAAATATCGGATGCGTACGGGCATATTCCTTACGAGCTTGAAAATTTAATAAACGTCGGATTAATGAAAAATTTGGCTGCAGAAATCGGCGTGAAAAAAGTAGTAATAAACAGTAGCGGTACGGGCGTTTATTTTTACGATTCGCTATCTCCTCGTGACGAAAGAATTTTTAAAGCAGTCGGAGAAATGAGCAAAGTAGCCGCAATTTCGGGAACGGAAGCATTGATAATTTTTAAAACAAAAGGTTTAACAAACCTTGAAAGAATGGCAAATGTACTCAAATTTTTAACTCTTGCAGTATAATTTTACCAATAAATATTTCAATTTAGACAACTAATAAATATAAAAGAACAGTTGATTATATTTTCTTGTTGCGTTATAATAATTTCGCTTTAATTATATTTAAGTATATAAATCGGGCTGCTTAGGAGTATATATGAAAAAAACCAAATTGCTTATTCTTATCGTTGCTTTTGCCTTGCTTCTTTCGATAGCTTTGACGGGCTGCACTTTTTTCAAGGTAAACGAAGACCGCGAAGCTAATCAAACGTTTGCTACCGTAAATTATAAAAACTGGTCGATGACCGTTTCGCAAAACGAAGTAATCGACCTTTATAATAACTATTACGCTCAATACGTAAGTTACGGTTACCTCGACGCGAAATCCGCGATTAATTATTCTTTGGAAAGCAAAATTCAATCCAAGCTTTTGGTTATGAAAGCTATGGAATACCTAGGAAATACCGCAAATCTTTCTACCGAAAGAAAGGCAGTCGTTAATATTACAAACGTAAAGTCTCCTATCGATGTTTTGACACCTAACGAAAAGGCTTACGCAATTGAAACTACTAACGAAAGCGTTCAATCCGCAATCGACAGTTATATCGAAACAATCAAAACCGAATATTATGAAAAAGCAGTTGCAACAACCTCGATGGAAAACATCAAAAAAGACGAGGAAGGCAACTATATGGTCGAAATTATTGAACTTGACCTTACCGATATCGACAAAATAATAGCAGGACAATATGTCGAAGCCGCGACGCCTAAATATTTGAAAAGCGAATACTACGTTGACGAAAGCTTGAAAAAAGAAAATATCGGCGTACGCATCACTTATAAAGACGACACCACAGCCCTTATGCCCTTAAAAGCATCAATGTTTGGGGATATCGGAGGCTACAGCGCTAAAGATAAAACCGCTTTCGATACGGCAGGAGCGCAAACATTCAAAATTACCCTCCCCATTATCGAACTTGATGCGGATAATCAAAAAATCACTACCGATACCGAGTTTACTCATTCTTACGAAGTAGTTGAGCTTCGTGACAAGAAAGCCACCGAGGAAGAGGAAGAAGAAGACGAAATAGAAAACAGATACGCCGCAGAAGGCCGCGTGGTTGCTCCTTACGACTTTAATAAAACTCCTGCTAACGCTATCGAAAAGGAAGCTATAAGAAGACTTAAGAGCAGCTTTAAAAGCAGCTACAAGGACTATGAATATTTTTATAATTCCACGGTTGAAAGCGTAGTTCTTTCCACCGTACAATATGAAATTAAAGATAAAGCGGAAAAGGAATTTACCGTAAGCGAAAACAGCATCCAAAAGCGTTATGAACTTCTTTTAGAAAAAGATATCGACGCAATGGGCGATAATATTAACGAATTTGCAACCGCAATAGCAAAGGGAAGATTGCTTGCTTATCCAAACTATAAAGACCTTAAGGATTTTGTATACGTTTCGCAATTTTTGGTTAATTTCAGCGATGATATCAAAGATTATATTAACGCTAACAAGGTTGGCGAAGAAGTATCTAATGAAACTTACGAGTACGTAAGCCAATTTATGAAAGTTAATATCAGCAATCCCGACTACGATATGGAATATGAAGGGGAAAATCCTCAGGAGAACAATCCTATATTTACCGAGCAGGACGTGTATTTGTTTAAAGACGTTTATGTTGACCAAGCGGGAAACGAATATGACAGTGCAGCTGAAGGGAGAACCCTTAAAAAGAGTTTATACAGCCGTATAAACGAGGAACTTAAAGCCGCAACAACTGCTGAAGCAAGATTGGAGATTTTTGATAACTGGCTTTATAAAATCAACGAAGATCCGGGCATTTTCAATAACGAAAGCGGTTATTTGGTTGCACCGGAAGGCGTGGAAAACAGCTGGGTAGAAAGCTTTACCGCTCTTGCCAGACAATTGCTTGTAAACTCTAAAGAAAATGTTGAAGATACCGCTGAAACCGAACTTAAAGGCTGGTGCTTTGACAAAACCGGAAATCTTGCTTACTGCTATACAACTTACGGCGTACACTTTTTGATTATCAAATCCCTTCCTTACGAAAACTACGTCTACGATGCCGAAAAGGCATTTTCAGAGGGCGGAACCTTTGGGCTTGAC
>LAHS01001120.1_pt1 | contig 21657 bp, 19 predicted proteins | sample 329651 | NCBI WGS metagenome assembly LAHS01 (sample SAMN03275699, study PRJNA271635) | activated sludge metagenome | isolation source: sample C-1 Sludge from hydrolytic chamber (first chamber) of Anaerobic... | reverse complement strand
TGCCCATTTCGCCGAGGCTGTCCATTGCGAGAAGTCCGAATCCTTCCTGACCATCGTACATCGGGTTGATGTAGTCGATGTGAACCGTTGCAGTAAGCTCAAAGTTTTCTTTATCAGGATCGATGACTGTGTAGTAGTATGAAAGTCCATCGAAGAACGCGGTGAATTTTCCGCCTTTCTTGTCGATGTTTCCAGTATTCGGATCGAATGTGCATGAATAAAGTGTGAACTTGAGGTCATTCGGATCGAGCATGTCCATGCGGTTAAGATCAGGGCTTGTTGATGTACCGAATTCAGTGAAGTTCCATTCGCGCTCTGCTTCTGCCTTAACAAGTTTGTGTGTTACGAGAGAAGTTTTCTGTTCTTTTCCGCGGACAGCAGCAACGCTGATATCAGAATATGCGCCGGGCGTGAGTCCTGTTATTGTTGCTGCGAGATCAGTTGTCTGTGGCAGAGAAATCTTTTTGCCTTTTGCATCGGTGTACGTAAGAATATATCCTTCTGCTTCAATGACCGGAGACCATTTTGCTGCGATCACTCCGCTTCCCTTGTTAAGAAGCTGCACAGAAGTCTGCGTAAGCGGCAGGCTGAATGTGAATGTTTTTTTTGCAGAAGCATGTTTGTCTTTTTCGCCTCTGCGTTCTGCATATACGACGAATGTATAAGTTCCGCTCGATTCAGGTACGAACTCTGAGTGTTTGTCTTCTCTGCGTGTTCTGCCGATTGTGTTGCTGATTGTTTTGCCGCCTTCGCCTATCATGTCGATAGAACCCTGGTCAGCGCCGTCGTTGTTCGTGAGCATCTTGAACTGGACGGAAACTTCATTCGGGTTATCTGGTGTGAGTGCGATGCCGGTGATTTCCGGTGCGGCAACATCAGCCCATGATTTGCGGGCTGTCTGTGCGGAAAGAGAAGCTGTGCCGGCGAGGATTGCCAGAGCTGTGCAGATTCCGAACATGATTCGTGACTTTTTCATCATTGCTCCTTGTGCCTGATTTTCAGGCATGTTTTATAAAAAAAACGCAGGCTCCGGTAAAGAAGCCTGCGTTCATAGTTACCGGAATGTACTGTGATCCGGGAATTATTTTGTGATTTTAATCTGGTAAACGTTCAGTCCGCTTTTCTTTGAATAGACGGTGTATGTATCGTCAGCAGCGGCTTTGAATGTTGCGATTGTCGGTTTTGCTCCGGTCGGATCAGGATCCATGCTCAGTTCTGTAACTTCGCCTGCAGCTCCCATGACGATGAGAACACGCGCGTCAGTTTTTGAACCGCTGTTTCCGTAAACAGTTACTGTTTCACCGGCTTTTACCGGGAAAGAAATATTGCGGAAATCTGCAGCTCCGCCGCCGTTAAGTTTAATGCGCTGTGTAAAAACTTCGCCGTCATCAGCAGTGTGTGTAGGGCAGGTGTCGACTGTAACGTTTTTGTCTGCAGTTCCGAGAATAACAAATCCATCTTCCTGTTTTGATTCTGCAACAATTTCGCCTTTTTCAAGGTCGTTCGCATTGATGTATCCTTCACCAAAAGCGAAAGTACCCATCATCAGCACTGCAGCGCCAGCAGCAATGCGATTAATCATTTTATTCATACTATCCTCCATTTAGTCGTTCATAAAAAGAACAATTTTAATAATAAAAGTATACAATATAATAATCGAAAAAAAAAGGACTTTGTTTATACAAAACCGTTACATGTATTGTATAATAGAATGAAAGAATCAGATTGTTGATATAGTCTGAATGCTTCAAAATTATTAGCAACAAGTTGATATCCGGAGATTATTGATGACAGAACGTATGAAATCTGAAACTATCGCAGTACACGGCGGACGCCTTCCTGCAGTAAATACACAAACAAGACTTGAGCGACTCATGAATCTCTTGTCAGAACTTGAAGGCGGCAGTTCTTCGATGCTTGTTTATTCCGGCATGGCGGCAATTCATCAGGTTGTGATTACGTTAGCAAGAACGGGAGATGAAATTGTTTCATCAGGAAATATTCGTCCGGAAACAAATAATCTGTTCAACGTGCTTCTTCGTGATATGGGAATTACTGTTAATTTTGTGTACACAACAAGTCCTTCAGCTTTTGACGGAGCGATATCGCCAAAGACGCGGTTTATTTTCCTAGAGCTTGAAGGTTCTGTTATTCCCGAAGTGTATGATATCGCAGCAATCGCTTCGACGGCACATAAGAATAAGATTCCGCTCATAGTTGACGCAAGCGGTATTCCGCCGCTTTTGTATCGTCCGATAAATGACGGCGCTGATATCGTTATCCGTGATTTTTCGTCAGTTTTCGGTGCGTATTCAGCAATATCTGCCGGTTCTGTGACAGATGCCGGCAGGTTTGACTGGCGCGCTTCAAATGTTCCTCTGATGAAAGCTGCTGATCCGATTATGGGAAACATACGCTGGGCATTTGATTTGCCGAAAGATTTTTCAAAAGATGCATTTGCTCTCAGATTCCGCCTTGTTGTGCAGCGCACGCTGTGGTCAGAAATATCAGAAGAAACGGCAGGAGTTATTCTTGATGCGATTCAAACATATTCGCTCAGGTTCGAGCGTCAGTGCGAGAATGCACTTGCTGTTGCAAAAATGATGGCGAAGAATAAAAAGATTGCGTGGGTAAGATATCCTGGACTTCCCGAAGATGCTGCTAATAAGGTAGCTTCAAAACAGTTCGGGAAACTATTCGGCATGTCATTTGTATTTGGATTTTCCGGTCATGCGGAAGACGTAAATGTGGTGGCTGACAGATTTTTGAATGCGCTCCGTCTTGTTCAGACAGGAGTTGATCCTTGCGGCAGCTGCTCAACGGCGCGTTCGTATGCGAAGACAACGCTGCGCAGCAGCCTTTCAGTCAAACCTGCGATGCCTCCGATTCTCGAGCAGTACCCGGGACTTATCAGATTCACCGCAGGCGCAGAAAACAGCAAGGATCTGCTTGCGGATATTAATCAGGCGCTCAAGACTGTGTAGCGAAAGCAGTCAGGTCCTCTTTGCTGCGACCGCCAACATCCTGTGCAATTGCTTTTCCGTCTTTAAATACCATGAATGTCGGAATGCTCATAATGTTGAATTGAGAAGCGAGATCTTCTTCATCATCAACATTTACTTTTCCAACTTTGATTTTGCCTGCTTGCTCTTCCGAAACCTGTTCAACAATCGGGCCCATCATTTTGCACGGGCCGCACCATGTTGCCCAGAAATCGAGCAGAACAGGAATCTTCGAATCTAATACTTCACTTTTGAAGTTGTCCTTTGTAATCTGAATAGCGCTCATAGCGGCCTCCTGAACGAGTACATTTTTCCTGCACTCTAAAATAAATTGTACACAATTAATATACGCATGGAACGTTAGAAAAAGCAAGGAAAAAAAGGAAAAGGTTAGCTGTGATTCAGGGCTGATGGAATAGCTTTTACGATTTGGCTACATCGGCGCCGAACAGAGCGAAGTCGCCTTTGCACGGATCGTCGGGCCATACCTGTTTAAGAACATCGGTAAGAAGACGCGCTGTTTTTGCTGTGCCCGTGCTGTTCTGCGGGATGAGTTTCATCTTTTTTGCTACCTGAAGAACATGCGTGTCGAGCGGAATGAGTAATTCAGAAGCCGGATACCACGACCACAATCCTAAATCGACAGGCGAATTTACGCGCACCATCCAGCGTAGAAACATATTAATCCGCTTGTTTGCGGACTGTGCGGTGTGGGAGACTGCGCGGCAGCCGGGAAAACACGAAGCAATAAGGACGGACAGCGGCTGATGCGAAGAGCTGCAGTTTTGTTCATCATCAGATTCGTGCATCTCGTTGCACTGCGACTCGTATTTTTTGCGCATGTATTCGCCGAAAGATTTTTCTTCAGTCAAAATTTTTTCGAGACATGCGAACACATCGCGCATGTCGTCGTAAGAATAGAAGCGGTAGAATTTTTTTGTGCCGGAAGGAAAATCTTTTTTCCATGCGCCGCTTCGTATCCATTGCGCAGGATGAATTCCGGCAAGCCCGTATATGTGGCACGAATCGGTGCGGGGCGCAGTCTTGGTAACGGTCTGTGTTTTTCTTTGCGCGGCGTATGAACTGCACGTGCGCGTCAAATCAAAAAGATAATCAACCTTCTGCATGAACTGGTCGCGCCGTCCGAAAGAAAGGACTGATGTGACGAATGCTGCGACTTCTGTGTTGGCGTTTGATTTATAGCAGTGCAGAAGGCAGCTCGGATCGTCTTCCGCAAAGCAGCACGTTTCGTATGTGTCAGCGAGCGAGCGCAGACGTGCAACTGTTGACGGTGAAAGTTTTTTCACACTCCGCATGCTTCGTGTTTTTCGCGCATGGCAAGCACGCAGTTCCAGATAACGTCGTCGAGTTCGCGTCCCATCATCTGAGCGCCTGCTTTAATAACCTCGCGGTTGCAGCCTGCCGCGAAGTTGAGAGACTTGAATTTTTTCGTTACTGATTTCAGTTCCATGTCCATGACGCTCTTTGAAGGACGCGCCATTGCGCATGCAAATATAAGACCGGTAAGTTCATCTACCGTGTAGAGCACTTTTTCCATCTGTGCCGCCGGCTCCACGTCGCAGCAGATTTTCCAGCCGTGGCTTTGGATTGCATGAATCATTTCATCGGTGATGAGACTTCCGCCTGCGCCGTCTGGATAGTTCGCTTTTTCTGATTCGAGTATGTCTTTTGCTTTGATGCAATGCTCGTTCGGATATTGCTCGAAGTCGATGTCGTGAAGCATGCCCACGCATGCCCAGAATTCCGGATCCTTTTCGCCGAGCAGTTTTGCCCAGTATTCCATGGCCGCAGAAACGGTGACGCAGTGGCGCGTAAGCGTTTCACCTTTTACATATTTTGAAAGAAGTTCCTTTGCCTGTTCGATTTTCATGCATCAAGGGTAGCGCAAAACAAAAGTGTGGGCAAGAATCAAAACGTGCGGAAAAAGTGCTTGGTTGTTGTTTTTACATCATAACGATATGCTTGTACCGTTATGTCTGTTTCTTCTGATTTTACAAATGGCCGTATTCTCCGGCCGCTTATTACGTTTGCGCTTCCTGTGTTTGCCGCAATTTTTCTTCAGACAATGTACGGTGCTGTCGATATGCTCGTTGTCGGTCAGTTCGGAACTGCCGCTGATGTTAGTGCTGTATCGACAGGCAGCTGGATTATGCAGCTTATCACCGCAGTCATTACCGGTCTTTCGATGGGAACGACTATTCTCCTCGGTCAGAAAATCGGTGAGAAAAATGTGAAGGAAGGCGGACTTGTCGTTGGCGCAAGTATCGCTATGTTCGCAGTGATTGGCGTTGTGCTTACAGTTGTAATGCAGTTCCTGGCTCCGCCGGTTACGGCACTTATGCAGGCTCCTGCTGCCGCATATAAAGGAACTGTGTCGTACATCCGTATTTGCTGCGGCGGTGCATTGTTTATTGTAGGATTCAACTTGCTCGGAAGCATTTTCCGCGGCATGGGAAACTCGAAGCTTCCGCTGTTTGCTGTTGCTGTTGCGTGCGTGTGCAATATCGGCGGAGATCTGCTGTGCGTTGCCGTACTCAAGATGGGAGTCGCGGGCGCGGCACTTGCAACAGTCGCTTCGCAGGCAATAAGCGTTATCCTTTCATTATTAATTATTAAGAAAATACAGCTGCCTTTTACGCTGACGAAATGCGATATAAAATGGGACAGCTTTAGAATTCTCCGTGTTTTTAAACTTGGATTTCCGATTGCGTTTCAGGATTTTCTTGTAAGCATTTCGTTTATTGTAATTGCTGCTATTGTTAATACGCTCGGCGTAAAAGAATCTGCTGGCGTTGGCATTGCAGAAAAAGTGTGCGGATTCATCATGCTTGTTCCGTCTGCGTTCATGCAGTCGATGTCTGCATTTGTTGCGCAGAATATTGGAGCCGCAAAACCAGAGCGCGCGAAAAAAGCTCTTTTCTATGGAATAGCGCTTTCAGTTTCAATCGGCATCTGCATGTTCTTTTTTGCATTTTTCCACGGCGATATTCTTACCGGACTTTTCTCCCGTGATCCAGATGTTGTGCGCAACGGCGCAGATTATCTTAAAGCATACGCAGTTGACTGTATGTTCACGTCATTCCTGTTCTGCTTCGTCGGTTACTTTAACGGGTGCGGATACACGACGTTTGTCATGTGGCAGGGAATCATCGGTTCTTTCGGCGTGAGAATTCCAGTGTCGTTCATTATGAGCAGACTGGTGCCAGTTTCTTTGTTTCATATCGGGCTTGCGACTCCGTGCTCGACACTTGTTCAGATTATTCTGTGCGGAGTCTACATGACGGTAATAGAAAAGAAACAGAAAAGTAAGTCAGTGCGCGAAATTGAATCAAACAGGTAGCTGAAACAAAATAAACTGGTTTAAAAACTGGTTGACTTTTTATACAAGCAGAGTTACTTTATATTCATGGATAAAGAAGAATTGATTCTGCGGGAGGCGCCTATGCTTTCAATGTCAGTTTCTATCGGATCATTTGAAGCAAAAACAAAATTCGCGGAACTTTTGCGCAATGTGGAAAAAGGTTTTTCCTACTCAATAACGCGCAACGGTAAAACAGTCGCCGTTCTCCAGTCAACGGCAGCGAATAAGAAGTCCGCCGGAATTGCAGCGCTCAACCGTCTTTCAACAAGAGCAAGTCTCATTCAGGCGTCAGGCGTCATACATTCACAGAATCTTTCAATTGCAGACATCCAGGAACTAAAGAACGATGGCAGAAAATACTAGCATGAGCCGCAGCGAAGGCAATGGCGAAGATATAAATGATTCCGCTTCATTTGATGCCAACGGAAACGCAGAAACACTTCCCGCAGCAGTCATCGATACATCATTTTTTGCCGCATTTCTGCTCGCAACATCTGATGAACAAGGGTATGAGCAGGCAAAAAAAGAAATTACACGCATAGTCACAAACGGCGGCATGATTTTTGTGCCGCATATTTTCTGGTACGAAATTGGCAATGTGCTTCTCAATGCAACAAAAAAACGCAAGGACGGAAGCGACGCACGGATCAGCATAACAGATGCGAATGACATTCTGTACGATTTAAAACAGCTGCCGATTGTAACGAACAGCGAGAATGACTTGGACATTATGATGCGCATAAGTGAATTGGCGCGCGCGAAAGACATTTCATTTTATAACGCAAGCTATCTTGAACTTGCCAAACGGCTTGCGCTGCCGCTTCTTACATTTGATGAAAAACTGAAAGAAACCTTGTAATCAGTCTGGCAAAACTCGTCTCGTTGAGCATATCCCTTATTTTTGCTATATTTACCGCATGGTAATCGCTTCTATTGACCTCAAAGACGGACACGTTGTCCAGCTCAAAAACGGAAAAGACTTGATGCTTCAGCGCGATGATGCTGATGCCCTTATTGCTGACTTCAACAAATACGGTGAAGTTGCGGTGATCGATCTCGACCAGGCGCTGCGTCATACTGACGAAAAGGGAAACACAAAAAACACTGAACTCTTAAAGCATCTGCTCCGCCATGGAAACGTGCGTGTCGGCGGCGGCATCCGCGATGTTAAAAAGGCGCGCGAGCTTATTTCGCTCGGTGCCGAAAAAGTGATTATCGGCAGCGCCGCTTGGAATCCCGCGCCAAAAGCCGGCGAGTCGATTCTTAACACGCAGTTTCTCGAAGAGCTTAACAAGGCAATTGGCAGACAGCGCGTAATAATCAGCGTCGACGCAATCCGTGGAAAAATTGCTGTTAAAGGATGGACTGAGACTGTCGACATTCCGCTCATCGAAGGCGCCAAAGAAGCTGAAAAATATTGCTCGGAATTATTATTTACCTGCGTTGAAAAAGAAGGGTGCATGCAGGGCACCGATATGGATTCATGCAAAGCGCTCCGTGATGCGGTTCAGTGCCGTGTTGTTGCAGCTGGCGGCGTGAATTCGCTTGAGCAGATTACGGCGCTCGAAAAAATGGGCTGCGATGTGCAGCTCGGCATGGCGCTTTACACGGGCGTTGTTAATCTCAAGGATTCATTCATCAGCTGTCTTAACTGGGATAAAGTGAACGGCATGATTCCGGTGATTGCGCAGAGTCCTGCAGGCGAAGTGCTTATGATGGGCTATGCGAATCACGAGGCGTTTGAAAAAACATTCGCGTCAAACAAGCTCACGTTCTGGAGCCGCACGCGCAACGAGCTGTGGACGAAAGGCGAGACGAGCGGACATTATCTTGAAGTTATTAAACTCCGCGCAGACTGCGACAGAGACACTGTGCTTGCGACAGTTATTCCGCACGGCGGCGTATGCCACACCGGAAGCTACACATGCTTTGGTAGCGACCCCGATGCGAAGAGCTGCATGGAGCGTCTTTATGCGACAATCGCGGAGCGGTTTGCAAACCCGCGCCCCGGTTCATACACAGCAACGCTCGACGACAAGCGCGTCCGCGAAAAGGTGATGGAAGAGGCCGAGGAACTGACCGAAGCGGAAGACAAAGACGAAGTGATTTGGGAAGCTGCTGACGTACTCTACTTTATAAGCGTACTCCTCTACAAAGAAGGCGTGAACTGGCAGGATATTTACAACGAGCTGGACAAGCGTCACAAGGAAAAATAAAAAATAATTTTTCGCGCATAAAAGAATATATGGGAGATATACGATGATAAAAATACAGAAAGCTTCGGAAGTCGAGCAGTCCTTTTTTAACGGACGCGACTTCGGCGCTTCAATCGATACAGTAAAAGATGTGCTCGCCGATGTGCAGAAACGCGGCGACAAAGCGCTCCATGAGTACAGCGCAAAATTCGATGTGTCGTCTCCCGCGTCTTTTGAAATTCCGCTCGCTGTGCTTAAAGCTGCTGCGGATAAAATGGAAAAAGAAAATCCTGACTTGTACAAGTCGCTCTGCTATAGTCACGACCTTGCGCTCCGCTTTGCAAAAAAACAAAAAGAATCGTTTGATGATTTTGAAGTTGAGCTTGAGCCGGGCATGTTTACCGGTCAGAAAAATATTGCTGTTGAGCGCGCGGGCGTGTATGTTCCTGCGGGGCGGTTCCCGCTTGTATCTACTGTCGTTATGACGATGACTCCGGCTGTAGCGGCAGGCGTAAAAGAAATCGTGCTTTGCACGCCGCCTCGTGTTCATCCGGAAAATAAAGCTGCCGCTCTCAAAGCAGGTGCGATAACTGCTGCAGGCGCTCCTGTTGCGGGCAAATCATTTGCCGGCGGCAAGCCGTATGCTGACGAAGGAATCATGGCAGCCGCGTATATCTGCACGAGGGAATTTGCTGCGAAAGGCGGCGTTGTAAAAGCATTCGCATGCGGCGGCTCTCAGGCAATCGCGGCTATGGCGTTCGGCACTGAGTCGATTCCGCGCGCTGACGTTATCGTCGGGCCGGGAAATAAATTTGTTGCCGAGGCAAAAAAACTTGTGTACGGCACAGTCGGCATAGACATGGTCGCGGGACCTACAGAAGTGTTCATCATTGCAGACTCATCTGCGCGCGCAGACTGGGTTGCGGCTGATCTTCTTGCGCAGGCTGAGCACGACATTGTTGCGCAGCCGGTGCTTGCAACGAACGATGAAAAACTGGCGCACGCTGTTGCGCAGGAAATTGAAAAACAGCTCGCGGTGCTTCCTACGCGCGCTACGGCAGAAGCAAGCATTAAAAACTGCGGCCGCATTATTATTACAGAATCTCTTGAACAGGCTGCTGAGTTTGCGAATAAAAAAGCTCCGGAACATCTTGAGCTGGCAATGGAAGAAGGCAAAGAGCGCGATAAGATTATTAATCTTGTTCACAACTATGGTTCGCTCTTTATCGGTCACGCAAGCGCAGAAGTATTCGGCGACTACGCGGCTGGTCTTAACCACACGCTGCCTACATCGGGAAGCGCGCGCTTTACTGGCGGACTTTCCGTGCGTGTGTTCCTAAAAACGGTGACGACGCTTCGCACTGTTGCCGGTTCAAAAGGCGCTGTCGCAAGCGCTGAGGCTGCGGGTCATTTAGGCGATGCAGAAGGTCTTGCGGGACATGCGCATGCTGCGCGAATCAGGCTTGGCAAGAATTAGACGCAGATAAACGCTGATGCGAAGATGATAGGACGCTGATGCGGAAAGTTATTTGCTGAGGAATTATTTTTTTACGAGGTTATTGATGAAGATTTACAAACTGGGAGAAGAAGTTCTCCGCAAAAAAGCTGAGCCTGTTGCAGAAATTACAGACGATTTGCGCAAGACGTTTGACGAGATGTTTGAGGCAATGGTTGCCGCGGACGGTGTTGGTCTTGCAGGTCCGCAGGTTGGAATCTCACAGCGCTTTTTTGTTGTTATTGCAGACGATGATGTACGCCGCGTGTTTGTGAATCCGCAGATAATTTCTACAAGCGCAGAAATGGCTGATTATGAAGAAGGATGCCTTTCAATTCCCGGTGTATACGAGACAATCAAGCGCCCTGCAAAGGTGACTGTGCAGGCGCTCAACGAAAAAGGCAAACCGTTTACACTCGACGCTGATGGTCTTCTTGCGCGTGTTATTCAGCACGAGTACGATCACCTCGACGGCATTATGTATATTGACCGCGGCGATCCGAACTTTGCTGCGAAGACAACAGCACAGTTTAAAAAACGCGCAGAGCGTGCTGAGAAAAAAGAAGCGGAAAAAGAGCGCAAGCAGAAGAGTATCGCTGATAAGATTGCTGCAAAAGAAGCGAAGAAAAACGCATAAAATAGTAATTATTAATAACCATTCTGATAAAAATTATTATTTTATTCAGGAGGCGAAAAATGTCTGAAAGAAAAGTACGAATTCTGTATGCCGGAAGTCCGCTTGCGTCATCGATCGTTTTAAAAGCACTGCTTGATGAAAGTAGTCATGCGGCTTTGCCATCAGCTGATGACAGCTGCGGATATGAAATTGCCGGCGTGCTCACAAATCCGCCGAGCGCGCAGGGACGCCACAAAGAGCTGATTCCGACTGATGTTGCAAAACTTGCATCTCAGTTTTCTATTCCCGTTTTTACTCCTGAACATTTGGACACAGCCGCGCGCGAAGCTATTGCTCCGGTTCACGCTGATATTCTTGTGTGCTTTGATTACGGCCACATATTCGGGCCAAAATTTCTTGCGCTGTTCCCGCTCGGCGGAATCAACTTGCATCCGTCGGCGCTTCCTAAATACCGCGGCTGTACGCCGGTGCCCGCAGCAATTCTTGCTGGTGACAAAACACTTGGCATCAGCGTGCAGAAGCTCGCGCTCAAAACAGACGAAGGCGATCTTCTTGCGCAGACAACAATCGCGCTCGACGGTACAGAAACAACAGGCAGTTTGATGGACGGCGACGGCACGCACAGCGCGGTCACCGACGCAGGCATTGCGATGCTTAAAAAGATTTTGAGAGAAACCGCGCATTCCTGCACAGCCGGCGAGTCTGGTTCTCCGTTTACGCTTCCTGCTGCCACGCCGCAGTCCGGCGAATCAAGCTATACGCCGTTCATTAAAAAAGAGGACGGCGCAATCGACTGGACGCGCACAGCGGACGAAATCGACAGACAGATACGCGCGTATACGCCGTGGCCAGGCTGTTACACCACAAGCGGCGGCGTTCAGCTGCGGATTCTCGCTGCGCATCCGGCTCGTGTTAGTACGCCCGGCACAAGCGCTGCGCCAGGCACTGTTCTTCCTTACGACAAAAGCGTGGGCGTGCAGATTGCATGCGGTGGGGGAACTGTGCTTATTGCTACGGAACTTCAATGGCAGGCGAAAAAGGCGATGATGTACAAGGATTTTATGAACGGCGCTCGCGGCTTTACGGGCACGGTGTTAGGATGAACAGTGCGTGTTAGGGTAAGCCGCACGGTGTTAGAATGAACGACGCGTGTCAGGATGAACGTCTTGCGCATATTATAGTAAAATAAACGGCGACATGGTACACTAGTCGCCACGAACGGCAGGTTTTTTATGGTAAAAGTAAACTTCAAAGAAATTCTGGAAAAAATCAAATCATTTTTTAAAACTGTTTGGAATAAAATCCGCAGCTTCAGCTTCAAGAAAACAATTGATGATATCCGCCACTTTGACGTGCAGAAATTTCGCGTCAGTTTCGCGGATGGCATGGAAAAGCTTCAGTCTAACGGGCGTCTGCTGCCGGTCACTATCCTTTCGGCTTTTGTGCTGATGATACTCGTGTGTCTTGCGGTGTTCTTTCTTTCTGTCCGCAGACCGGAAGAAGTGATGGTGCCTGATGTTGTCGGTAAGGATTTGACAACCGCGCTGCTCGAAATGCAGGTCAAGGAACTGTATCCTAAAATTCAGCTTCGCTATACAAATAATCCTGAGGATGCAGGAAAAGTCCTTAATCAGAATCCTGATGCCGGTGCAATTGTTAAGGCAGGCCGCCGCATTACGCTTACAATCAGCCGCGGTGTCGTCATCGACCATGTTGAGCAGTATGTAGGCATGAATGTTGACGATGTGCGTCTTAAAGTTCAGTCACTTTTTACCGGCTCTTCAAAGCCGCTTCTTATTCTTGCTGACCCGGTGTATAAAGCTGATAAAGCAGATGCCGGCACAATTCTTGAGCAGGATCCGCCGGAGGGCACAAGAATTTCTGAGCCGATTACGCTACAGCTCGTTGTGAGCCGCGGTCCTGAATATGAAAAAGCAAAGATTCCGAATCTTGTCGGCATGAATATCAACGATATTTACATGGCGATGAGCCATACAAAAATTGTATTCGACTTTAAATCTCATAATGCTTCCGGTGACGAAAAGGTCGGAACCGTAACTGAGCAGGAGACGTTCAAGGAAGAATATCTCGACAACTACGAACGCATGTCAGTAAATCTTGCGTTCCCGTCAAAAAATAACAGCGCGAATATGTATGGCATTTTCAGCGATAGTCTGACTGAGTATCCGTATGCGGTAAAGATGACGCTCGATGCAGTCCCGGCAGAAGGAGACCGTTACACGCTTGTTACGTTCCTTCATACTGGCGGTTCAATCACTATTCCTTACGTGCTTCCTGAAGGGACAGTGCTTGTCCTGAGCGTTGCAGGTAAAGAAGCTAAACGGCAGGTAGTACAATAAATGGCACGTCCTCTGATTTGTCTTTGTTTAAGTGCAAAAACGCTTGCTGAAGATACGGCTCTTGTTAACCGGTATCGTCAGTATATCGACATGGTAGAACTTCGTGCCGATTTTTTGGAAGAGGACGAACGTCTGCAGATACGCGATTTTCCGTCGATGGTGAACATTCCGAGCATCTTAACAATCCGCCGTGTGATTGACGGAGGTCAGTTCAAGGAAGGTGAGGCTGCCCGTACAATGCTTTTTGCGCGAGGTCTTGCATTTGCCGATCAGGATACGCGCAAGAATTTTGCTTATGTTGATTTTGAGGAAGACTTTCATGTGCCGAGTCTGCAGGACGCAGCGCTTGCGTTCGGCACGCGCATTATCCGTTCATATCACGACATGAAAGGTCCTGTTACCGGCATTGCCCAGAGATTTTCTGCGATGCGTACAACAGGTTATGAGATTCCTAAGATTGCATGTATGCCGCTTCATTTGAGCGATGTGACTGAACTTTTCCGCGAAGCAGAGTCTCTTAAAAACAGCGAGCAGATTTTGTGCGCCATGGGCCCGCTTGGTCTTCCTACACGAATTCTTTCGGCTAAGCTTCATTCGTTCCTTACATATACGTCACCGGCGGAAACAATTAATAATTTACAGCAGATTGGTCACATCGATCCGATTACACTCGACAATGTGTATCATTTCCGCTCTGTTTCTGATACAACAAAAATTTTTGGTATAACAGGTTATCCTTTAAAGGTTACTTCAAGTCCGCAACTGCATAATCAAGGGTATAAGAATCACGGCATGGACGCGGTGTATATTCCGTTTGCTTCCGAGCATATTCGGGAATCGATTGCTTTTGCACAGCAGGTTGATATGCAGGGATTTTCCGTTACAGTGCCTCACAAAGAGGATGTGCTTGGAGAACTGCAGGATGCTGATCCGCGCGTGAATGAAATCGGCGCCTGCAACACAGTTGTCCGCACGCCGGAAGGATGGAAGGGATACAATACCGACTGTCTCGGATTCATGCAGGCAATCAGAGAATTCACCGGCACAAAGTCGCTTCATCATAAGCGTGTTGCTATTATCGGTGCAGGCGGAGCTTCCCGTGCAGTTGCATACGGTATTCATGAGCTAGGGGGCAAGGCGTGTATTTTTAACCGCACGCTGTCGAAGGCTCGTGAGATTGCCGAAAAGTTTGGGTTTGAATATGCGTCGCTCGGTCCTGAGTCGAATGCGAAGCTTGAGAAATATTCCGACATCATCATTCAGACGACGTCAAAAGGAATGGGCTCTGCAGAACCGCCGTCAGAAATAAATGACCCGATTTATTTTTACGACTTTAAAGGACACGAAATGCTGTATGACATTGTGTACGCGCCGCCGGTAACTCCGGTTATGTCGCGCGCGCAGGCTGCCGGATGCAAAGTTTCGAATGGTCTCTCGATGCTCAGGTATCAGGGATATGCGCAGTTCAAATTGTTTACTGGAGAAGATTATGGCGATGCTCAATAAAGATGAACAAAAAATTCTTGCTGCGACGACGGCAGTCGATACTCTTATTAAGGAAAAAAAGATTTTCAGCGGGATGAAAATCGGACTCGGTACAGGAAGCACTGCGCTTCCGGCTGTTAAGCGTCTTGCAGAACGGATTAATGACGGAACACTCAAAGATATTAAGGCTATCGTTACAAGTTTTCAGACAGGAAATTACTGTCAGGATCTTGGTATTCCGGTGTACAGCCTCAACGACCGTGCAATCGGCGGACATTTGGACTTAACAATTGACGGTGCTGACGAAGTTGATCAGAATAATAATCTTATTAAGGGCGGCGGAGCTGCGCTTCTTCGTGAAAAAATAGTTGCATACAATTCTACAAACTATGCGATTGTTGCAGACAGCTCAAAAAATGTTAAGACACAAGGCACAAAGTTCCCGCTGCCGGTAGAGATTATCGGCGAGGCACGCGTAAGCGTTCAGAAGGAACTTGAGAAGCTCGGCGCAAAATGCACACTCCGCGAAGGCGTGCGCAAATGCGGTCCGGTGATTACCGATAACGGAAATCAGATTCTCGACTGCTTGTGGGAAAAACCTGTAAATGCGAAAGAAATGGAAGAGAGGATAGATGATATTGCCGGAGTCGTTGAGGTGGGATTCTTTACACGTCTGCGCCCGGTAGTGTTCATCGCAAATCAAGATGGAACTGTGGAAGAAAGATAATGTTTGCACCTCTGCCAGAAGAAGCTGCTCGTAAAGAATGTGAAAAAATGATGAATGAATTTGACGCCGACCGTTCGCTTGTAGCGGGAAAAGGTGCCATGTATGGTATTCTCGTCTGCCGTGACGGCAGCGGAAAAGAAGTCGTTCTGAAATCATTTTCAGGACTTGGCAGCGGAATGCCCGAACGAAAAGGATGGGTTCCGCCGCTGTTTAATGTAAAAAAATATCAGCAAATAGTTGAGAAAAGCGAAACAAAAATTCACGACGTAATGCATCAGATTGCGGGGGCGCACACCGTCAGCAACTGCATTGAATTGAAATCACAACGCAAAAAAATACAGAATGAAGCGCTGCGTGAAGAGTGCGATTTATATAAATTTCCGTGCATCGACGGAAGCGTGAAAACATTTGATCAGATTCTCAGCGGATACAAAGAAAAGAAAGTGCTCCCTCTTGAAGGAACAGGAGATTGCTGTGCGCCAAAAGCTTTTGGCTATGCATTTGCACATAATCTCGTTCCGGTAAGCTACGCAGAATTTTACTACAACGTACAGGGGCGCGACGGCGCAATTAATCACAAATCATACGGCACTCCGTGTGATGAGCGGTGCGCAGTTGTTCTTCCGGCGATGCTTGGTCTCGAAATACTGTACCGCGATAATGATATTATTGTCGTGAACAAGCAGTGCGATCTTACAAAAGATGGTGTTGTTACGCACCTGCAGCGCTTGTTCTCCAAATGCATCAAGCAGCCGGTTGTTCACGAACTCGGCAAAGACACGTCGGGAGTTCTCGTGCTTGCGTTCAGCACAGAAGCGCAGAAAAAACTTAAGGCTCAGTTTGAGTCGAACGAAGTGAAATTTGCATACACCGGTATTATCCGTGGCAAACTCGAAGAAAGCAAAACACTCAAAGAAGGACAGACGAGCGGCAAATTCCAGATGGACAGCAACGCCGGTACTATAAGCTGGAAGAAGCTGCGTGTCCGCAAAGTAAGCCAGCCGCTCAATGCGCAGGTGCCTACAGAATTTATTACACTCGTGCAATTCACACTGCAGATTTCATCAGGCGCAGAGACAGCACAGCCGGAAATTGAAGAACAGATTCGCCGCGGATGCGCAAAGCAGATTGGCCTTGCGCTTGTTGGCGACAGCACATACGGTGAGCGGCGCGAAGGTGAAACACTTCAGCTCCGCGAAACCAGAATGGAATTTACACACCCGGTGACTGGTAAAAAATTAATAATTGAAAAAGAACTTGAGTTTTAATAATTAAAAAAAGTTTGAGTTCTAAATAATTATTTATTTTATCAGCTTATCGAGAACGAGATCTTTCTGCCGCCAGTTTTTGTCGACTTTAACCTGAAGGTCGAGGTCGATGCGGTAGTTGAATATTTTGCGCAGCGCTTTGATGCTTTCGACTCTGATTGTCTTAATCATCGAAGCGCCTTTGCCGATAACAATTCCTTTCTGGCTTTCGCGTTCAACGCACAAAAATGCACGTACCCACATCAGGTTTTCTTTTTTCATTTCCATGTCGGCTATCTGCACGTACAGTGAATGAGGGATTTCCTGCTGCAGCCGGTTAATAGCCTGCTCTCGAATAACTTCTGCGATGCGGAAGTCAACTTCCTGGTCAGTGTAATATTCTTCCGGATACAGATGAGGTGCTACCGGCGCAAGCTCATACAAAGCAGAAAGAACATCGTTCACGCCTTTGTCTGTTTTTGCGGAAATGTCGATGATGCGCTCTGCCGGAACAGCCGGAAGAGACTGTGTGATAAACGCGCGAGCCGCTTCCTTTTTTGCTGCGGGAGAATCCGTCTTGTTAATCGCGACTACGAGCTTGTCTGCATGAGAAGACACGAGTCCTACAATCAGATTTTCCTCTTCGCCGCAATCGCGTGTAGAATCTACTATATACAATATGCAGTCTGCGCTGTCGAGCTGGTCGGCTGTAAGCGTGCGCATACGGATATTAAGCTTTTTGTCTGACTCATGGTAACCCGGCGTATCAACAAATACGAGCTGCCCGAGCGACGTGTTCACAATACCCTTGATTGCATTGCGCGTTGTCTGCGGAATTGAAGACACAATCGACACCGGCTCGCCGCTTGCCGTGTTCAAAAAAGTCGATTTGCCGGCTGACGGCCGTCCGATAATGGTGACAAGCGCTGTTTTTGGCCCTGCGGGAGCCTCACCGGTAGTATCGACAAGTTCGCCGGCTGTGGGCGAAACAGATTTGCCAGCTGACGGCGAATTCGTTCCGCTATCATTCACGAAATCTTTTGGGTTTAAAGGTGTATCCATGTCTGCGAGTATATCCGAAAAGATCCCTTTTGTCCGAAAATTAGTCATAAGATATTCTGTTTTTTTGCTGTTTTGTGTTATACTTCATTCAAGAAAAAGTGGTGTTATTGTTGTCTTCTTTTGCGCAGAGCGCAATGCTGTCGTATAGCCACGTGACTATTTGGTCGGTGTCTGATAAAACGGATACCGGGTTTAAGCTTAAAAGGAGCATTTATATGAAAAGCAAAAAGTGTTTTTTTGCCGTTATTCTTGCGCTTGCCGCATTCGTATGTACAGGATGCAGCGGTCTTTTTACACCTGGCACAACGGATGTAACGGTTTGTGTAGACCGTTCGCTTGTTGCTGACCGCGCTGCTTCATCATCAATCGGAACAATAAAGCTTTTTATGTATAATGCTGACTCAAAAAAACAGATTGGCAGTGCGACTGTTGATGTTGCAGAGAGCGCAACGACAGCTTCCGCAACGTTTAGCAGCATAGAGCTTCAGCAGAAAGCATATGTTACTGCACAGTTCTATCTTACAACCGGCAAGGCATACGGTGATCTTATTACGTCTTCGACAGAAACGATCAGTACAAATACTGCATTTACAATGACTGTTTCTGTAACGACTACTGGTACAAGTTCGTTCACAACAACGCCTGTCCTTTCTCTTGCAGACAGTAGCGGCACTGCGGTTTCTTCAATTGCATATAACAGCACAGACTCGCTTACGCTTTCCCTTACCGGATATACAACATCTTCATCAACGGCTTCATATACATGGTATATCAACGAAACAGCTATTACAGGTGACGCATGGACAACATTTGTTTCTGGAATTGAGCCATCCGGTTCAGAGACGACGACAATGAGTGATCTTGTCACTGCACTTGGGGATTCGTCGCAGTATGTTAATATTGGCGGAACAAATATTATTAAGGTGACGATGACAGAAAACAATGCAGTGACAGCAAGTGCATCACTCTCATTAACAATTACCGAAGCAACTGAAACTGCTGCGGTTTCTGAGTAATGACGGAGGAGAAAACCATGAAAACAACAATGAAGAAATTAATAAGATATGCATTTTCTACAGCAGCTTTGCTCTGTGCATTTGCGTGCGTTTCTTGCTCTGGTCTTTTTGATTCATCATCAAAAAATACTTCTGCAGAAACAGGAACAGCTGTATTCAGTATAGCGTCCAGCACATCAACAGAAACTGCAAGCGCAAGTACGCGTACCGCAGCCCCTGCTGCAGGAACAGTGATGGCTCAGGTAACATCATGGACACTTGCAAATGGCGATACAACATATTCTGGAACTGCAGATACTGCAGCAGAAACAGTCACTTTTACTGGAGTTCCATGGAATCAAGCGCTTTCTGTAACACTGAGCGGCGTAAACAGCAGCAACACAGTAATCGTTACCGCAACAAAAACAATAACACTTACATCATCAGCGAATACGACATCAGTGATGCTCGAGCCGGTTGCTGCTAGCGGTACTGGAGAGGTGGCTATAACAATAACAGTCAGTGACGGACTGACGTTGGATGGACAAACGCCTTATGTGTATCTTATTCCGGTCGGAAGCGGCAGTACAACGAGCATATCCGGTACAGCAGGAACTGCGGATGCAACAACAGGTTCAGTACCATATACGTTTACCGGCAGCAGCGTAAGCGCGGGTTTGTATCAGGTATGCGTTGGCTTTAATGAAACCTATAGTGCAGATGATTCGTATACATTTATGTCAGACGATTATCTTGCAGTATATGCAGGGTGCACAAGCACTGCGTCATATGATTCCAGTTCTATTTATGATTTGAATGAACCATCAGTTACGTATTTCGTTTCGAGCAGTGGAACCGGAACAGGTTCTCTTTCATCACCGCTTTCGTTAGCCGGTGCAATAACAAAGATAAATGCTAGTACTACAAGTTTAAAATTTCGTCTTCTTGATAACATCACATACAGCGGAACAGACAGCATTACCAATAAGTGTACGATTGATCTTGGCGGGCATACGCTTACGGTAAGCGGAATAACAAGCAGCGCGTTTGTAAATTTAAATTTAACGACCGGTGTAACTGTTACATTTGAAAACGGCACGATTAAAAATAATGCTGAACAAACTTCTCCGCTGTTTAATATTGCTAGTTCGAATACTTTGTCTCTGACCGATATTACAGTAAGCGGTATGGAAAAAAGTACAGATAATGTTTATGCTCCGATTGAGTCGGTAGGCGCTGTAAACCTTACAAATGCAGATATTGAGAATGGTGACTGCAGCTATGCGTTCTATGCGGGCAGCGCGAGCGGTACGTTGTATATATATGATGCAGCAACAACATTTGATGGTACGGTAAAAGCAAACAGTATCCAGTACGATGTAACGCCGACAAAGGGATTCACGGTAGAGCCAGCTTCAATTTCGACCTCTGCAGTAACACTGTTTACGGCAAAATCAGGTGTAAGTATCGATACAAGCTTGTTCCCGCTCTGGGATACGACAAAATACTACTACACAAGCAGCGGTACAATTATGCCGGTGCAGGAACTGACATGGAGTAGCGGTGCAACTGCAAATGTATCCTACGCAGGAACCTCAAAAGATGCATATAATAGTAATACTGTTTCTGATGGGTGTATGTGTACTGCCATAGATCAGAATGGACAGATTTATGTCCTTTATTACAACAGTTCAAGTTCATATTTTATTTACTCTGCAGGTACAACATATTCTACCAGTGGTATTAGTTCGATAGGAAGTATTTGTGCTTTGAATGATGGAAATGGTAGCCTTCTTCTTTCAACTAATGCGGCACTTTATGAATTGACATTGAGTGGTACAACATATACGGCTACGCCAATAACTTTATCAGATGATACTTCACCGACGATAACATCAATGGCAGCTGTATCTGCTAGTGGGACTCAGTATGTTTATTATGCATATACTGCAACAGGAACACCTGATGTACCAACAATTGCATGTGCAGTGCTTGCTAATCAAAAATTAACAAAATCATGGTCTAAGAGTGTAACATTAACAGATGGTGGTGCTTTTAGTACAAATGTTATTATAAAAGATATGACAATTAGTTATGATGGTGATTTGTATTTGATCCTTAACGATGTATATGATGGTTTCTGCTTTATGGTAAACGATGCTTTTTATTATACTGAACGAGGTGCTCTTGTTAATGCAGGCGCTGTTTCATCATTAGAAACTTCCACAGAACCAACGATTACATTTACCTCATACGGTTGGAGAAGCAGTGCAAATGGTACGATATATAATGTATTATCTGGCTATTCTTCATATTCTGTTTCTCTCTTTGCTTCGAGTAATTCCTCTTATACAGATGACCAGTACCTTGTTGGTCCGATACGTTTTTTGGCAGTTACACCTAAGAAAATTACTCTGGCAGATTACGGAAACTATGTAGTAATTCCGAGTGACACTGGAACATCTTATTACAAAAGAAAACGAGGAACAGCAGTATTTACTTTGAGTGAAAGAAATTTTGCTGTATCAGATGAATCAACTACTGGACTATATGGTGAAGATGGAAGTGATACTGCAATAAGTTCTGTTAGTACTTACTAACTTTTTGTTTTTTAGCATTCTTTCCCTGCACAAGTCGCGCGACTCGTGCAGGGATTTTTTTTATTAATAAGATGAAGCGTCGAAATGCGTCTTTACAGCTTTTCTATTTCCTGCTCAGAAAGCCCGGTTGCCTTGGCGATTATGTCTGCGGACACGCCAAGCTGTTTGAAGCTGCGGGCATCTTCTGTTTTTGCTTTGGCAAGGCCCTGAGAGAGACCTGCAGAAAGCCCTTCTTTGCGGCCTTGTGCGAATCCTTTTTTATGTCCTTCGATTGTGGCGTTTGCCATGCGGGAATTATAGTCGATGATGTCGAGGTCGCGCGTGTAGTTGAGTTCCCATTCCTTTTCGTCTTTGCTCATTGTATCAAGTGTTGAGAGTGCCATTTCGACCTCCTTGCGACGTTTGCCGAGTTCCTCAATGAATGGCCGGTACTTTGGGTTACCGCCATACATTATTAAAATACCGCAGAT
>LAHS01000858.1_pt1 | contig 21679 bp, 20 predicted proteins | sample 329651 | NCBI WGS metagenome assembly LAHS01 (sample SAMN03275699, study PRJNA271635) | activated sludge metagenome | isolation source: sample C-1 Sludge from hydrolytic chamber (first chamber) of Anaerobic... | reverse complement strand
CGGTTGGTACGGGGCTTTGTCTTCCTGATGCATCCTTTTCGCCAAGAACCATCTTTTCACATTTAAGTCCGGTAGCTTTTTCTCCGTCACTTTCAACCAATGATGGTGCATAAAGATAAGAGAATATTACTCCTTCTTCCCTTGCTTCTTTTATTTCTATTTTTTCGGCAGGCATTTGCTCTTCGCTTCTTCTGTAAACAACTCTTACTTCTTCCGCTCCTAAGACGTATGCTTGTTCTTGCAACGTCCATTGCGGTGTTGCCGCCGCCTACCACTATTACTCTCTTGCCTATCTTAACAGGCTTGTTTTCTGCCACTTTTATTAAAAAGTCGATTCCGCCTAATACTCCCGGAGTGTTTTCTCCTTCGCATCTCATAGGCGAACTCTTCCATGCTCCTATCCCAAGGAATACCGCATCATATTTTTCCTGCAAATATTCAAGGGACATATCTTCTCCTATTTTTACGCCGTAATGGATGTTTGCACCCATTTCTTCTATTATGGCTACTTCAGCATCAACTACATTTTTCGGAAGTCTATATTCGGGTATACCATATCTTAGCATTCCGCCCGGTTTTGGCATTGCTTCAAATATATCCACCTCATGTCCGTCCGTCAAAAGATAATATGCTGCGGACAGTCCTGCTGGACCTGCTCCTACGACAGCAACCTTTTTTCCTGTTGAGGGCTTCAGTTCAGGAATATAAGGATTGCCTGAGTTTAAATCATAATCAGCAGCAAATGTCTTAATGCATGCTATTGATACAGATTCTTCCACATTTTGTCTGCGGCATGCCTTTTCGCAAGGATGAGGGCAAACCCTTCCTATACATGCGGGTAACGGCAATTTTTCTTTTATTAATTTCAATGACTCTCTGTACTGTTTGTTGGCAACTAAACCAACATATCCTTGTACATCTGTCTGTGCAGGACAATTTAATGTACATGGAGCTTTACAGTCCCCAATATGCTGAGAAACCAATAAATTAAGGGCTGAATTTCTTGCTTCTATTACTTTTTTTGTATTTGATCTTACAACCAATCCGTTTGATACGGGGGTAGAACATGCCCTTGCAATTTTAGGCTGTCCCTCTATTTCAACAATACATAGCCCACATCCTGCATATACTTCCAATCTTTCATCAAAACACAGGTGTGGAATTTCAATACCATTTTCTATAGCTGCTTCAAGTACTGTCTTCCCAGCTTCAGCAGTAATTTCTTTTCCATTTATATTAAGTTTTACTAAGGCCACGGTTAATCCTCCTTCTTAGTTTTTTTGAACAGCGCCGAATCTGCATACGCTGTAACAATTTCCGCATTTAATACATAATTCTCGATTTATTTCATGAGGATTTTTAACAGTTCCTGAAATACAGCTTACAGGACACTTTCTTGCACATAGAGTACAGCCTGTGCATTTATCCTTGTCAATTTCATAAGTTAATAAAGCTTTACAGTGCTTTGCGGGACATTTCTTATCTACCACATGTGCGATATATTCATCCTTAAAATATCTTAGTGTTGCCAATACAGGGTTCGGAGCTGTTTGTCCGAGACCGCACAATGACGAATCCTTAACGCTGTTTGCCAAACTTTCAAGTTCATCCAAATCTTCCATTGTACCGTTGCCTGAAACAATTCTTTCAAGGATGCTAAGCATTCTTTTTGTTCCCACTCTGCAAGGTGTACACTTGCCACAGGATTCATCAACTATAAAGTCTAAGAAGAATCTTGCTATATCAACCATACAGTTGTCTTCATCCATTACTATCATACCGCCGGAGCCCATCATTGAGCCGACCTTGGCGAGATTTTCATAATCAATCGGTGTGTCAAGATGCTCAGACGTCAAACATCCTCCGGAAGGTCCGCCTGTTTGAACAGCTTTAAATGCTTTGCCGTTAGGACATCCGCCGCCTATGTCGTATATAACTTCTCTTAATGTTGTTCCCATCGGTACTTCAACAAGACCTGTATTTGTTATTTTTCCGCCCAATGCAAATACTTTTGTTCCCGGTGATTTTTCAGTGCCGAAGCTTTTGAACCATTCCGGTCCGTTTATTATAATTTGCGGAACGTTGGCCAATGTTTCAACATTGTTTATTACTGTGGGTTTTCCCCAAAGACCTTTGTTAGCCGGGAAAGGAGGCTTAACTCTTGACATTCCTCTATTTCCTTCAATTGACTGCATAAGTGCTGTTTCTTCGCCGCATACGAAGGCACCTGCTCCAAGTCTCGTTTCTATATCAAAATCAAAGCCTGAATTAAAAATGTTTTTGCCTAAAAGTCCAAGCTCTCTTGCCTGATCGATTGCAATGTGTAATCTGTGAACGGCAATTGGATATTCAGCTCTGACATATATAAATCCTTTTGTGGCTCCGATTGCATAGCCTGCTATAGCCATTGCTTCCAATATTGCATGCGGGTCTCCTTCAAGAACGCTTCTGTCCATGAATGCGCCCGGGTCTCCCTCGTCGGCATTGCATATTATATATTTTTGATCAGCTTTATTTGGTGCAGCAAAACTCCATTTCACTCCGGTAGGGAAGCCAGCTCCGCCTCTTCCCCTTAGGTTAGCATCTTTCATTAATTTAATTACATCTTCCGGGGTCATTTCCGTCAATACTTTTCCAAGAGCCATATATCCGTCTCTTGCAATATATTCATTTATATTTTCAGGATTTATTACACCGCAATTTCGAAGTGCAACTCTTTTTTGCTTGCTGTAAAACTGAACATCCATCAATGATTTATGTTCTTCAGCATGTTCAACTTTTGCTTTTTCTTTAAATAAATATTTTTCTACTATTCTTCCTTTTAACAGGTGTTCTTCAACTATTTCGTCTACCCTGTCAACCGTCATTCTTGAATAAAACGAGCCTTCGGGATATACTATGACAATGGGGCCTTCTTCACATAAACCAAAGCAGCCTGTTCCCACAACCTGAACTTCTTTGTCCAATTTAACTTCTTTAAGCTTTTCTTCAAATCTTGCTCTTACTAATTGAGATTTAGAAGAAGTGCATCCGGTTCCCCCACATACTAAAACATGAGATCTGAAAATCGCCATGACTTTACCTCCACTTTCATTAATGTTATTTAGCTGTACCAATTGTATATTCGTTTATAACAATACCGTTCACTAAATGCTCGGCAACAATTCTTTTAGCCTTTTCCGGATCAACATGAATATACGTAACTTTCTCCTTGCCGGGAGTGTATATTTCAACAATCGGTTCATATGTGCACATACCGATGCAGCCTGTTTGAACAACTTGCACATTATTTAGATTTCTTTTAGCAACTTCCTCAACAAATGTAGAAAGAACCGGTCTTGCGCCTGCCGATATTCCGCAGGTAGCCATACCTACAACAACTCTTATATCTTTATCGGTATTTCTCATTTCTACATTTTTTATTGCTTCTTCTCTGATTCTTTTTAATTCTTCCAATGATTTCATGCTGCACCTCCTATTTGTACTTTTCTAATATTTCTTTTATTTTTTTAGGTTCCATTCTTCCGTAAACATCATCATCAATCATCATAACCGGAGCCAATCCGCAGCAGCCTAAGCATCTGGTTGCCTCAAGGGTGAATACCCTGTCTTCCGTAGTTTTACCTACCTTCACGTTTAATTCTTCGGCAAGTTTATCCATAATTTCCTGAGAACCTTTTACATAGCATGCAGTTCCTAAGCATAATCCGATTTTGTGTCTGCCTTTTTCTTCAGTGGAGAATTGTGTATAAAATGTCACAACGCCGTAAATATCAGCTAATGGAATGTTTGTTTCATCAGAAATAAACTGTTGAACTTCAAGGGGTAAGTACCCAAATATACCTTGAGCTTTTTGCAATATTTGCATAGTTACTCCTTGTGAATTTTTTACCGAATCTATATAATTTTTCAATTCGGCAAATTCACTTTTTTTTGATAGTATAAACTCGTTCTGCAATTTGCTAACCTCCATAATTAATTAATTATAAAAACATAAACATAATTATATATTCGAAGACTGTAAAAGTCAACCAATGGTATCTTATTTAATAAAATGTTAAATAATTAACACCGTCAAAATACAAAAAATCCTCAGGATTTTGAGGATTTTTTGTATGTTTAAATTCTTTAGAAATTATTGTAAAATGTTTTGTAAGCCTTATAAGTCATATAAACATCCGTCTTAGAAACTATTTCGTACGGTGCATGCATGCTCAATACGGGAACACCCAAATCCACTACATCCATATTATAGTTCGCCATAATGTATGCAATTGTTCCTCCGCCGCCCTGGTCTACCTTACCTAATTCGGATGTCTGCCAAACAACATCATTTTCATTGAATAGCTTTCGAAGCTTTCCTATATATTCAGCATTTGCATCATTGGCTCCCGACTTACCTCTGCTGCCTGTGTATTTAACAAGTGACACTCCCTTGCCCATAATTGCGGCATTTTGAATTTCGGTAACCTGAGGATATGTAGGGTCAACTCCCGTTGCCACATCCGACGAAAGCATATGGCTGTTTTCCAAAGCCCTTTTTAACAACAGCTCACTGTAATTTCCATTATTTATAGTTGCAATCAGTTCGGCAATCATATTGTTGAAAAACATGGAATGCATGCCTGTGTTGCCGTTGCTTCCAACCTCCTCCTTGTCGGCGAACAATGCAACCGCTGTTTTTTGAGGAGAGTCTAATTCCAATATAGCCCTTAAGGATGTATAGGCGCAAACTCTGTCATCATGACCGTATGCCATTATCATTCCTCTGTCAATACCGACATCCCTTGCTTTTCCCGCGGGCACTATTTCCAATTCGGCAGTCAAGAAATCTTCTTCAATCATGCCGTATTTTTCATTTAGTATTTTTAACACATTCAATTTGAATTTTTTTTCATCTTCTTTGCCCTCTGCGGGAAGACTTCCGATTATAACATTAAGCCCTTCACCCTCAATTGCTTCTGATAATTTTTTGTCATTTTGGTCTTTCGCTAAATGAGGAAGTAAGTCGGTTATATAAAAAACAGGATCATTTTCATCATCACCGATTGCAATGTCAATAACCTCTCCATTTTCTTTAACAACTGTTCCGTAAAGAGCCAAAGGAATCGCCACCCACTGATACTTTCTGATACCGCCGTAATAATGAGTTTTCAAAAGAGTAATTCCATGATCTTCATACAATGGATTCTGTTTTAAATCTATACGTGGGGAATCTACGTGACTTCCGACAATATTCATTCCTTTTTCAATATCATCCTTACCCACCACAACCAAGACGGCAGCTTTTTCCTTATTTATATAGTACAATTTATCGCCGTGTTTTATTTTATCTTGGTCTTTAAAGTTTTTAAAGCCTGCTTCCTTTGCTTGTCTTATTATTTCATTAACAGAAAGTCTTTCGGTTTTTGAAGCATCAATAAATTTTTTATAATCACCGGCTACCTTAAAAACTTCTTCTTTCATTTCTTTATTAATTTTTTCCCAAATATAATGCTTTTTGTAAAATAGAGTTTCCATCTTAATCTCCTAATTGTCGTTTAATATCATTAATTTCGCTATATAAATTTGTTCATCCTGCTCAATGCATTTGATATCGTAATTTTTTATTAAATTGAATTCTCCGTCATAGCCTCTCATAAGCCAATTCAAATCCGCATTAACATAATATCCGTCGCTGATCATTTCTATACTGTTAATTTTATGTACTTTCACATTCATTGCTAATTCATAATCCGTAGGACAATCAATTACCTTATACAGGATATCCAAGTCATTTTCCAGCAAATTGCCGGATTCAATTTTATTCAATTTCTCTTTCAGACGGTCCATATCTTTGTAGCCGTACAGAAATCCGTTTATTATCTTTATTCTCTCATTTAACAAACATTCAATAGTGTTTATTTCTTTATGGTATTCATTGGCGCTGATTGAATTATAACTAAAAAGAAGCAATAATATCATTGTAAAAATAAATCTCTTTTTCATTTGTAATCCCCCTGCAATAAAGATAGTCCTTTTATTATAGGGGGATTATGCTGATTTTTTTATCAATAATTGTCGTGTTAATTGTTAAATTAATCGTTTAATTTCAACAAACTTTGCAAATGCTAAACCAGTTTTTTTACGCTTTTTCTTTTTTCTATGGTAAATGGAAGCTCCATACGGCCTTGTTTTGTTTTATCGCCTTTTATCATCTTTATAAGCATTCTCATGCCTACCGCTCCCACATCATAATATGGTTCTCCTATTGTAGTAAGCTCAGGTCTCACGAATTTTCCTTCGCGAATATTTCCAAATCCAACAACGGAAATATCATCGGGAACCTTTATTCCGTTGTCGATAAAGCTATCCAATATTCCGATTGCTATTTCATCGGAGCTGCAAACACAAGCTGTAAATTCTTTAGCCTCATCGATTACGGTTTTCCCGAATTCATAGGCATGGTTGTACTTATATCCTCCGATAGTATAAATTTTTGAAAATTTTAGCTCATTGTCTTCAACTGCTTTTAAGTATCCGTCAATCTTTTCATTTTCGACTGAAGTTTTGTCTTCATAGTCGGAAAAATATGCAATTTCCTTATGACCCTCTTCAATCAAATATTTTGTAATTTCATAGATTGCGGAATTGCAGTCAATAGTTATATGATTCATCTTTTCATGTACATCTCGGGTAAAAAATACGGTGGGTTTATTAAAACTTTTTGCCAATTGAATTATTCCTTCATCAAATTTGGTGCCTACAAGAAATAAACCTTCGGCTTGCTTCCTGTCCAACAGCTGTAAATATTTTTCCTGAGTTTCCTTGCTTGAATAGCTGCTGCAAAGAAGAATGTCATATCCGTACATTTTCCCTATTTCTTCAATTCCTCTTACAACATCGGCAACATAACTTTGAGCTAAATTGTTTACTATTACTCCTATCAAATAAGATCTTCTTGTTACAAGGCTTCTTGCAACATCATTTGGTTTATATCCCGTTTCTTCAATAACCTTTAATACTCGCTTTCTTACTTCGGGACTTACGGGCTTGGAGTCGTTAATTACTCTTGATACGGTTGAAATTGATACTTCCGCAAGCCTTGCAACATCTTTTATTGTTATCATTTTTTCCTCCTGTTTTTTTCGTGGGAATGTATTCCTAAGTTAATTATATTATATATGTATTTCACAATAAACGCAAATGTTATTTTCCTGTTTTCCTGAAAAATGTATAAAAAATAAATCCCACTGCATTTTTCAGAAAACCCACCTGAATGGTGTATAAAAAAACAATCCCGCTGAAGTTACAGCGAGATATACATAGCGCAGTTTCGTTCACCAAAATATTTGCTCCTTACGTCGCATATTTTGGGAACTCATTGCGGTTGACCTACCATCAATTTTTCAGAAAAAAGACTCTGAATTGTGTATAAAAAAATAATCCCGCCGAAGTTACAGCGAGATATACATAGCGCAGTTTCGTTCACCAAAATATTTGCTCCTTACGTCGCATATTTTGGGAACTCATTGCGGTTGACCTACCATCAATTTTTCAGAAAAAAGACTCTGAAAAATTGGGTTAGGTCATACCCGCGAGTGCCGCAAATCCTATAATTCATACCCGCACCTAAGCAGGTGGGATTTCTGTCAACTGTTTCTGGCGTCCCGTCACAGCGGGCTTGTCATAGGCAGTCAAACTTGAATTCCCTTTTACAATATGTCGGTTGAATTAAAAGATTTCCGTACACCGCAGGCAGTTTATTTAATTAGATTATACCAAAAATCCGTCATATTTTCAACTTATTTTTAATAATCACTTTTTAATAATAGTATTTTAACCTCTGGTTTATATAATATTCAATATTATTTTTATAGTAAATTATCCAAATCATCTTGATAAATAACTTCTTTTTCCATTAAAAGCTTGGCTGTATTTTCAACTTTTTCCTTGTTGTCCTCAATTAATTTAACCACTTCTCCATATATTCCGGAAGTCAGTATCTTTACCGATTCTTCAACCGATGTCAACGGTATTCGAAGCATGTCCGACAGCAGCTGATAATTGATAAATGTTGAATCATTCATTCCATACCTCGAAATATAATCAACAGCCAATGAAGTAGCTTTTTCAATATCATTTTGCGCTCCGGCAGTTATATTGTCACTTCCGAAGAATACTTCTTCCGCTGCCCTTCCTGCCATCAGAACAGATAAATGATTTTTGATTTTTCTTTTGGTCAAAATTTCCTCAGAGTCGGGAGTGCTTAATGTGTATCCTCCCGCTCCCTTGCTTGTGGGAATTACGGAAACACGGATAATTTTATTGTCAGGAAGCAAACATCTTGAGACAAACGCATGTCCCGCTTCATGATATGAAGTAATTGTTTTTTGCATTCCATTGTCATAATCCTTTTTTTCAACTCCCGCCAAAACTTCCAAATATGCTCTTTTGATATGCTCCTCGGTTATTTTATCCGAATTTTCTCTTATTGCCAGCAGTGCCGCTTCATTAATCAAATTTTCGATCATCGCACCGCTGAAATAAACCGTCAAATCAGCAATTTCATTTATATTGACATTTTCCGCATTTATTTTATCCAAATAAAGCTTTATAATATCTTTTCTTGCATTCTTGTCCGGAAGCATTATTTCTATTTGCCTGTCAAATCTCCCGGGTCTTAACAATGCATTGTCCAAGGTATCGATTCTGTTTGTGGCCGCTACCACAACCGTGCCTGAATCATCGGCAAATCCCGACATTTCGGTTAAGAGAGCATTTAAAGTTCTGTCGCTTTCATCGCTTCCTTTAATGTTGCCTGCCGCTCTTTTCTTGCCGATAGCATCTATCTCATCAATAAAAATAACGCTTTTACCTGATTTCTTTGCCTTTTTAAACAAGTTTCTGATTCTGCCGGCACCAAGACCCGCGTAAACTTGCACAAAATCCGAACCTGATACCGCAAAGAAAGGAACCCCCGCTTCTCCTGCCAATGCCTTTGCCATTAAGGTCTTCCCTGTTCCTGGAGCACCGTAAAGAAGTATGCCTTTTGGCATTCTTGCATTAAACCTGCCGTATTTTTCGGGATTCTGAATAAAGTCTACCAATTCAAGAAGACTTTGCTTTGCTTCATAGTTTCCTGCCACATCGTCAAATTTCATTCTTGATGAGCCTATATATTCAATTTCATTTAAATTATTGATTTCTTTTTGTGCAAATTTTTTATTTCTAAAAAATATGAAATATATAAAAATTAAAACACCTATAATCGCTATTATCTGATAAGGTTCCATGCGATCCCCCCTAAATGCAATGAATAATGAAAAGTATTCATTCACTTAAATTGTTATCTTATTTTAACATAGGGATATACATATATATATACTCAATATATAGCTTGGATTCATATATTTTCCTTAGCTTCCAATAAGCATATGCATTGAGCCGCAATACCTTCTCCTCTTCCTTCAAAGCCTAAACTTTCGGTGGTGGTTGCTTTTATATTAATATTTGAAATATCAGTTTTTAAATCAGTGGCTATATTCTTCTTCATTTCATTAATAAATGGAGACATCTTTGGTTTTTGAGCAATTATTACAGCATCCATATTACCTATTGAAAAGTTATTTTCATTCATTAATTTATATACTTTTCTTAATAAAAGACGGCTGTTTGCATCCTTGTACTCAGTGTCCGTATCGGGAAACAACTTTCCTATGTCACCTTTGCCCATGGCTCCCAAAATGCTGTCCATAATCGCATGAATTAAAACATCCGCATCCGAGTGACCATACAGACCCTTTTCATAAGGGATGTCAACCCCTCCGATTATTAATTTTCTGTTTTCGGTTAAAGCATGTACATCGTATCCGATTCCAACCTTCATAAATTGCTCCTTAATAAATGCTTGCAATAATTTCCGCCATTCTCAAATCAAGAGGCGTAGTTATTTTTATATTTTTTGACAATCCTTCGATTGTCTTTACTTTATAACCGTAGTATTCGGCAATTGATGCATCGTCTGTAAACAACGCATCCTCAGTCATGGCATTTTCATAGCATTCCCGTATAACACTATAATCAAAAGCCTGAGGTGTCTGAACCGCCTTTAACTTTTTTCTGTCAAATGTTTTTACGACCATTCCGTCCTGTGAAACTTCTTTTATAGTATCCGCCACATCTATTACGGGAATACAAGCCTTGTGAATAAGAGCGTTTTCTATGCAGCTGCTTATTAAATTGTAGGAAACGAATGGTCTTACCCCGTCATGTATCAATACTATGTCACAATTATTACTCACTTTTTTTAAGCCCTGATAAACAGATTCAGTCCTTGTTTTTCCGCCGGGCACTACATGTGTTATTTTATCGTAGAAGGGTGCTATTTCACATTTTATGAATTCCATATCATCCTTATTAATAACAAGAATAATATCATCCACATCATTGCTTTTTTCAAATTTATACAAGGTTGTATCTAAAATGGTTTTCCCTGCAATAGTCATAAATTGCTTAGGCATTTCAGATCCCATCCTTGTTCCTTTTCCTGCCGCAACAATTATTGCGGCAACATGTTTTTTGTTTTGCATTTATTTCCTCCGATAGGGTGCAACGAAATCATGCAGCCTAATTACTATATTAACCCCTTAATATTCAAATCCTCCAATGAAACATCAGGAACTCCTAATTTTCTTGCAGGAATAAATTTGCCGTGGCAGTCCGATCCACCCAATATCATCAAATTGTTTTTTTTGCAGAAATCAATATATTTTGCGGCAGACCCATTGTTATACGGAGAAAAGCACTCAATGCCGTCAATCCCAATCTCCTTCCAGTATCTTAATTCTTCCGCGGGCATAACGGAGTTTTTATAGTGATAGGAAGGATGAGCAAGAAATATTTTTCCTCCGCTTTTCTTTGCAATATTAATTACCTCCTCAGGACATTTCAGTTTTGCTTTTAACCCTGAGTTATTAACATCCGACAAATGCTCCGGAATACTTTTGTGTATTCCTTTATCCATCATGTAGTTTGCCGACTTCCAGCCCCCTCTTTTTCTGTCATACTCATATTTTTCAAAATCTTCGGCACTTACGTTTTCGTATTTGTTTGCGGCATAATTGCCGATATATTCTTTGTTTGAGTTTAATTTGTTTTGATTGGTCCAATTCATTAATTGAAGCAAATCTTTATTATTAATATCAAAATTATATAATGTCAAATGATATTCCCTGCCCTCATATTCGGCAGACAATTCCGTGCCGGGTATAAAAACTAAATTATCGCTTGGTTTTAATATATCCTGCATATTTTTAATATTGTCGATACTGTCATGGTCTGTTACGGAAAATATATTAATTTTGTTTTCTATCAATTCTTTTTTTAATTCTGTCACATCCCACGTGCCGTCAGAAGCACAGGTGTGCATATGCATGTCAACTTTCTTCATTGTTACCTCATTTTAATATAAAGAATCCTCGTTAATTTTTGTATAGAACATTTCTTTAACTTCGTCAAAATTTTTAGTCTGAGCCATTATCCACATTAACTTGGTTATTACGGCTTCGATGGTCATGTCATAAGCCTGAAGAACATTAAATTTTTGCAGTGCCCTATAGCCGACCTCATACAAGCCCATGTCGCTTCCTTCAAACATTACCTGAGTGGCAATAATGACTATTTTACCTTTTTCTATAATACTTTCAAGCTTATTTAAAAAATTCCGCTTATCAAGAAAAGGCAGTCCTCCCACACCGTAGCTTTCAATTACTACACCTTCATATTTTTCACCAATATAATCAAGCACATCCGGCTCCATCCCCGGAACTAACTTTAATAAAAATATGCTTGGATAAATACTCTTATAAAAGATAACTTCTTTATTTAAATTATCATTCCTGATATATTTTGTTATTCGTCTGTCATCTATTATTGCCGCCACGGGAAAATTAATACTTTCAAAAGCACTGTAGCTCTTTGATTTTACCTTTCGTGCCCTCGTTCCTATAATTGCTTTGCCGTCAAATACTACATATACACCGCAAACCCCATCTTCCGATACAAATCTGAAGCTGTCCAAAAGATTCTTTTTTGCATCGGTTATATCAGCATTAATTGGTTTCTGAGCTCCCGTTATAACAATTGGTTTGTGTGAATTTTGTATAAAATAAGAAAGAGCGGCAGATGTATATGCCATCGTATCGGTTCCGTGAGATATTACAAAACCGTCATATTTATCGTAATTTTTCTCTATTGCTTCAGTCATCATTATCCAGTGTTCCGGTTGAATATTAGTGCTGTCGATATTTAGCAGCTGCATTGTATCCACATCGCAATATTCCTTAATTTCAGGCACATAGCTTAATAATTCTTCCGAATTGATTTCAGGCGTCAGACCATACTGTGTTTTTATTGAAGCAATCGTTCCGCCGGTAGCTATCATTAAAACCTTCTTATTCATTTTCACTGCCCCCTCTGTTATCGGTAGCGGGATACCTTTAAAAGCATGTCCCCCTTCCCTATTCATTTAATCATTTTCCATTCATAATTTATTTTCTGTATTTTATTCAATTGTCATTCATTGCTGTCACTCATAAGCTTTTTCATATCTTCCGGCATGGAACATGTTATTATTATATCTTCATTTGTAACCGGCTGCTTAAACTTCATTTTATAACAATGAAGTGCCTGCCTGTCTATTAAGCTGCTGTTATCTCCATATAATGTGTCGCCTACTATCGGATGACCTATATGCTTCATATGAACTCTTATTTGGTGAGTTCTTCCGGTTATAAGCTTTAGCTTAACCAATGTCATATTATTATACTTTTTTTCCGCCTTATATTCAGTGATGCACTCTTTGCCCGACGGATGAACAACCCGTATTATATCCTCCGGATTCAGTCTCAGAATAGGCTCGTTTATTGTACCTTCGTCTTTGCTAATTATGCCTTCAACTATTGCATAGTAAAATTTTTCAACAGTGTTTGATTTCATTTGATTTGACAGCCGGTTGTGGGCATATGGATTTTTTGCTATTATTACAATGCCAGACGTGTTCATATCAAGCCTGTTTACAAATCTAACCTTACGATTAATTTTATTTTGTTTATAATAATATGCAATACCGTTTGCAATGGTGTTATTTTGATGTGATCTTGTGGGATGAACAACAATATAAGGCTGTTTGTTTATAACAAGCAAATCATCATCCTCATAAATTATATCTATCGGAATATTTACCGCATCGTACTCGTCTTCTTCCTCATCAAATTCAACTGATAATTCATCTCCCGAAAAGACGCTTTTATTTAATTTAACTTCTCTTTCGTTTAACAAAATTTTACCGTTTTGCTCTAATCTTTTAGAGAGTCTTTTGGAGAATTTTAATTTTTCGGTCAATATGCTCTTTACAGTTTTGTCATTTTCTTGTATTGTATATTTAAGGATATTATTATACATCGTTATACTCCAGATTAGTTCTGTCTCAGAAAAAAGACTCTGAGAAATGGGGTTAGGGCATCTCGCAGTCTCATTCAATAATAATATAAAAAGTTAGCAAAGTAAAGGGGATTATCATGAAGGAAAAGGTAATAAATATTGCTGCAAACGATGACAGTTATACAGCTGATATAAAAAGAAAGCTCACTAAAATTTTAACTGAAAACGGCTATAGTTATTACGAAGGATTCAATCAGGATGCACAATTAAACATCACCGTAGGAGGAGATGGTGCATTTTTAAGAGGTGTCAGGGAAAGCAATTTTTCTCAAATACCATTCATAGGAGTCAATACGGGAACCTTGGGTTTTTACCCGGAAATCACGCCGGAAAACCTTGAAAATTTCATAATTAATTACAGAGCCGGAAATTACAAAATAAACCCTGTGAATTTAATTGAATGTGAAGTTATGACTGTTAACTTGTCTGATAAAATTTATGCGGTAAATGATATAATATTAAAAAGAAAAGACATGAAAACTATACATCTCAATGTCTTTATTGCTTCAAACCACTTAGAGAAAATAAGCGGCGACGGTTTAATTATTTCTTCTCCCTTGGGAAGTTCCGCATATAACAAATCCGCAGGCGGAAGTTTAGTGTATCCCTCATTGAAAACGCTGCAAATAACACCTTTGTCCCCTATTTTATCAAATGCTTACAGATGTTTGGAATGCAGCATTGTAGTTCCGCCTGAGTTTGAAATCGCAATATATCCCGAAAGAAGAGATGACTATTATTTAGCTATATTAGCAGATGGCGAAGTTTTCGAGTACGATGAATTAGAACATGTGCATTTCCGCACATCAAAGAAGGTTATAAACCGTCTGTCAACGGGAACATTTAACTACTGGAACGTAATAAAAGAGAAGTTCCTTTAACGGGGACATTCCTATAAAAGACTCGCCCGCAGAGTCTGACCGCCTTTTATAGGTGTGTCGCCCTTCCTCTGTTGGGACATTCCTATAAAAGACTCGCCCGCAGAGTCTGACCGCCTTTTATAGGTGTGTCCCCCTTCATCTGCCGGGACATTCCCTTGCATCATTACATCCTTAACGTAAACTTGCTTCCCACATTTACGGTACTTTCTACCGTTAATGAATATTTGTGCTTGTCGGCAATCCATTTGGCAATGCTTAACCCTAAACCTGTACCGCCTTCTCTGTGTCTTGCCTTATCTGCCCTGTAAAATCTGTCAAAAATCCTGTCTAAATCTTTTTCGCAGATGCCTATTCCCGTATCCTCAACACTAAAGATTTTTCTATTTTTATCGGTTTTTAAAGTTACTGTTACCGCACCTTTTTCTGTGTATTTGACCGCATTGTCAACTAAAATTACCGCTAATCTTCGTATTTTGTCATAATCCGCTTTTATATTTACATTTTCCTCAATATTCGTTATGAAATCTATATTTTTGTTTTTAGCAATCACTTCCATGCTATTGCACACATTTTCTACTACTTCGGAAAAAGAAAATTCCGAAATATCCAACTTCTCTTCATTGTTGTCAGCCTTTGCAAGAATTAAAAGCTGGTCAATAAGCTTAGCCATTACCCTTGTTTCCGAATATGCATTGTCAATCCAAATTTCATTTTCATCAACGGTTCCGTCCTCATCGCTTAAAACAACATCCAAGTTTGTTTGTATAACCGTAAGCGGAGTTCTCAGCTCATGAGATGCATCAGCCACAAACTCTTTTTGCCTCATCCACGTTTCCTTGATCGGAGTTAATGCTTTGCCCGTGAGTATATAGCTTAATACCAATAAAATTAAGGTGCCGGAAATTCCGATTCCGAACAGTACGGTTCTTAAGAATGACCAGAGTATATCTTCATTAACGGTATTTTGATAAACCTGAACTACACTTTGACCGGTAATATCACTAAAATATTTTGTATAAATTCTATAATTAAAACGGCCTACCTTTAAAGTTGTATACGAATCTTTTCCCTGCTCAAAGGCATTTGAAGCAAGTGCCTTAATATCATCTGCTATTTTTATTTCACCCTCATCAGAAAAAACAGGCGTCAAATATTCATCATACACTATATAACATGCATCAAGCCTTTTAGAATCCGTAAGATTGTTTGGTCTGAGTCTTTTGAGCAGGGTTCCGTTGTTGAGGAAAAACTCCGGAAATGCTGTATTTTTATAATTATATATTCTCAATGCTTCTGTTTTCATAAGCTCTTTATTGCCATCTTCGAATATAATTTTTGTGAATTTATATATTCCGGAGGCAACAAAAAACATAAAAAGAATAAGTATAACACCCATGTATGCGGTTAATTTCAAATGCAGCTTCCTAAACATTTATTTCTCCTTCAGCATATAACCTACGCCTCTTACCGTTTCAATTTTCGCATTGGTATCTTCAAGTCTTTTTCTCAAATGATGAACGTATATTTCAATGTTGCTTTCAAGTATATCCGCTTCAAGTCCCCATATACGGTCAATAATCTGCTCTCTCGTAAATACCTGACGGGGCTTTTTTATGAACATTTCCATAAGCATTGCTTCCTTCAGAGGTATTTTGTATTCATCGTCTCCTACAAACAGAAGGTAATTTTTAACGTCGTATTTTATATCTTCGAATTCGTATGTTTCACCTATATATTCGGTGTTTTTTCTTCTTGCCAAAGCTTTGACCCTTGCTATAAGCTCCTTGGTTGCAAAAGGCTTAACCAAGTAATCGTCCGCTCCGTTCTCAAGCCCGAAAACCCTGTCATCCACCGTATCCTTGGCGGTAAGCATTATTACAGGTGTTTTAATGCCTGACTTTCTGATAGTTTTCAATATTTGAATACCGTCTACTCCCGGAAGCATTATATCTAAAACTATCACATCATAAATATCCTTGCTTGCAAGAATCATCCCTTCTTCTCCATCATTTGCAATGTCAACATCAATTTTTTGCTTGCTGAACAAAAAGCTTAATGCTTGAGTAATTTTAACTTCATCTTCTACAATTAATATTCTCAATATAGCACCTCCACAGTACTTTATTATGTATTATTCTATATTCAAAACCTTAAAGCTACATTAATATTATGTATATCATATTAGTATGAAGTTATTTTTGTCAATAGGAAAAAATTAAAGTTCAAGTCTCAGTTACCCAATTAGAACCGTACACTCTTAGGCATCCCTTGGATGACAAAGGCGGACAGTAATTTGCTGTCCGCCTGAATGTGTTTAATTTGATTATTGTAATAACTGCAATACACCCTGTGGCTGTTGGTTAGCCTGTGCAAGCATTGCCTGAGCAGCCTGAGTAAGAATGTTGTTCTTAGTGTATTCCATCATTTCTTTTGCCATGTCAACGTCTCTTATACGAGATTCGGCAGCTGTTAAGTTTTCAGAAGTTACTCCTAAGTTGTTAACTGTGTGCTCCAATCTGTTCTGCAAAGCACCAAGGTCTGCTCTTGTACCGGAAACTGCGTTGATAGCATCATCAATTAATGCGATAGCTGCATTTGCATCCTCTTGAGTTTTTACACTAATATCAGCAATTTCTAATCCTTTTGAACTCATATCTCCAACCGATAATCCAACCTGTTGGTCAGCTGAGCCGTTTGCACCTATTTGGAAAGTTATCTCGTCGCTAGTAACTCCTGCACCGCCAGCCAATGTGTGTGCTCCTGCAGTTCCACTAGTATTTAAATCAGCTGCAGCAAGTGTTCCTTTATATTCTACTGAATATTCCGCTCCGGCATCTTTAAGCATCTTGTTGATTTCATCTGCTGTATAAGATTTTAATGAATCCAAATTCACAGTAACATTTCCATTTGAAGTATCTGTTGTTACTCCTGTAGTACCACCATCTGTATCAAAAGTAAAAGTCTTATTGTATTCTGAACCGGCTTTATTGGCTTTAATTGTTAGTGCGGTAGTTCCAACTAAATCAGATACTTCAGCATTTTTAGCTTTAACTTCAGTTGAAGCAGATGTCCCTACTAAGGCTGCATTTTCTAAAGGGTCACTCGATATATCATCTGTGAATATACCATTAATCTGGAATTTATCATCAAGGTTTGATGCTTTTAATATTCCATTTATGTCAAGAGAACTATGACTATCAGCTTCCAAAGTAACCGTTAAAGTATTAGTAGTCTCGTCATATTCTGCCTCATTTGCTGCTCCTTTAGCAAAAGTTACTCTTGTGCCAGCAACAGAACTTGTAAAAGTTAAATCATTTGTACCGTCAGCTTTAATTATAGTGCCTGTATATTGTGACTTTCCAGCTCCCAATGAACCATCCAACAAATTAATTTTGTTGAAATGAGTTGATGTGGAGATTCTGTCTATTTCTGATTGCAGAGCTTTAACTTCTTTATCCAAGTTCTCTCTGTCCACTTCATTCTGATATGTACCATTTGCTGACTGAACTGCTAATTCTCTCATTCTTTGAAGAATAGCGTGAGTTTCATTTAATCCGCCTTCAGCGGTCTGGATTAAGGAAATACCGTCGTTGGCATTGTTTTGAGCCTGTTCAAGTCCTCTGATCTGACCTCTCATTTTTTCGGAAATTGCAAGTCCTGCTGCATCGTCGCCGGCTCTGTTGATTCTGTAGCCTGATGATAATTTTTCTAAGTTTTTACCTGTGTTTCTGTTGTTTACTCCTAATTGTCTCAAGGAATTCATTGCGTTTAAATTGTGTTGTATTCTCATTTTTTACCTCCATGTAATTTGCTTGGGATCCTTCCCTTTTTTTATTGTAATTCTCTCCAGCATCGGGCCCTGATGCCGAAAAGATTATTACCTTTACAAAATATATATCGTATGATTTTTAAATTAATTTAGCCTATTGATAAAATTTTCTATTAAATTAATAAAACTTTAGGTTTTCAGACTTAAACTATGGAATTTCAAGGTCCGTCCCCGGAATTCTTTAGGCCTTTAGGTTTAGTGAGTTTGTTTGTGTTTCTGGGTGGTTGAGCTTTTGCTTTACATCCTTTAACTCGGTGTTTATGTTTTTGCGGATTATGCTGTCTGTTTCAAATATTTCGGAAAAAACATTTTTTATTTCTTTATTAAGCGTTTTTATTTCGTTCGATTCCATGAAATTTGCATTGTTTTTTGCTTCATTTATTCTTAAGTTTATTGTATTGATTTTTTCAATGAGCTGCTGCCTTTCGCCCAGCATGGAATTAACCTTGTCGTATTCCGTTTTCGGTGATAATTCCCTGATTTCTTTTGTTAAAAGCTTTAATTCTTTTGCTGCTTTCAGCTTAATTTTTAATAATTCTTCCATAATTCACCGTCTATTTGACTTTTCTTGTAATTTTGTCCGCTTCAGCCCATGTGTTTCTCAAGTCTTTAACAATTGGCAGAATTTGTTCGATATAGGCTGATGATTTCGATGATGATGCCTTGATGATTTCCGTATTGAAAAACATGTACATATCCGCCAAGTCCTTGGATATCTGATATTTGTCATCCAAGGTCACTATCAGGTGGTTGAATATTTTTCTGGTTTTTTCAAGACTGATGTTTGCATTTTCATAGTCTTTGTTTTCCATCAAAAGCTTGCTTTGGTTCAGCTTTTTGATTGCTTCGTCATACAAGAGTATCAGCAGTTCACCCTTTGTCATTGTATTAACCGATGTTTGTTTGTACTGTTCAAATGGATTTAGCATATTGTCTCCTTTTTATCTTAGTTGCCGCCCATCATATCTGTAAGCCATGAGCTTTGAGCATTTAATTTATTTAAACTTTGTTCCAAAGCGGAAAACTGATTCCAATATCTCTGCCTTTCTTTCTCTAAAGATTTCTTTAACTGCTCCAGTTTATCATCATGCTTTTCTATTTTTTCGGAAATAAAATTTTTATCTGCTGTCATACCGGTTGAAAGACCTGCTTCTTCTATTAACAGACCTGAATTGCCGTAATTTCCTATATTGGCTTTCAGAATCTGTTGAAGCTGAACGGCAATACCCGATATGGCATCATTACCTGTTTTGTCGGATGTTGAAGTAAATAAATTTGCAATTTCATCGGGATTTTCTAAAAGCATTTCTTTTAATTTTTTTTCATCTACCATTAATTTTCCGCTTGTGTCCATACTTGCAGCTGAAATTCCCAAGTTAGATAATGTAATGCTGCTGACATCCGTAAAACCTGACATAGCAGACCTCATGCTGCGCAAAACATTGTTCATTTTGCTGTCCCCGTATAATACACCCTTCTTTGCTTCCTCTGTCCAGCTTTTTATTTCCTCTTCTTTCATTTCGTCCTGTTGCTCGGGAGTTAATGGAGGATAGTCTCTGTTTGGTCTTTCACCGGTCTTTGTGCCTATCAGGCTGATTATTTCGTTATACTCATTTATAAATTGTTTAACTCTTTCGACAACCTCGTCGGAGTTATTGGTTACATCAAATGTTACTGCATTTGTAAAATCTATGGACGATGCGTTCTCATTCAATTCGATATTTATTTCATCAATCGTAAAATTGGCTGTGCTTCTAATAACTTCAGTTTTAACACCGTTGAGTGTGTATGCCATTTTGGTGTCCGTACCTTTGTTTATATGATAATCCACGTTTGCGGCAATAACCTTATCAGGTGTGCCATCATCATATTTCACCTTGTATTCACGATTTTCTTTATCGTATTCCACTACCCCGATCTTATCGTTCGCAGAGTCATAAAGATACATTAAACCGTTTTCGGTTTTAATACTTTCACCGGCTTCTAAATTCTCATTTAAATCCACACCTGAGCCGAACAGAGCCTGTGCTAATGTACCGCCGCCTGCATCTATGCTGACCCCCTTATGAGAGCCTGTTGCGGTTGCTTTTACAGTAAATGTATCCGTAGTGGATGAATAAGAAATTCTTACTCCTGCTTCTGCATTGCTGTTAATCTTATTGATTACATCCGTGACTGACATGGTAGTTTCAAAATCTATATCCACGCCATTAATAGTCAACCTGTAGAATTCTTTTCCGTCTACATTTTCTTTTAATACACTGTCTATTCCGATTAAGCCTGATTCAGCCAAAGGCTTGTTCCTGTTTAATCTGTTGTAATCGCCGGATTCCAAGCCTGTTAATCTGCTTAAATCCTTACTTATGGAACTGATACCGAATATATTGTTATCTCCTTTAGCTTCAAATGACAATTTACCTGTATCAAAAGTGACGTTAATTTTTTCTTCTCCGAAGGCTTTATTTAGCTCATCTTGTAAATGTTTCTTTACTTCGTCCGAATCCGTTTCGCCATTCAAATTAATGGTTTTTAATACACCGTTGTATTCAAAGGTAATATATTCATTCTTGTTTTGCAGGATACTTTCATAGCTTTTATTGAGTTTATCTTTTTCAATAGGATCTGTTGATATTGCATCCTGCCCCACCTTAAAATTCAATAAGTCTATTACCTTGCTGCTTGCTGCCGTTAATTTCGCTTTCCCTTCGTCAAAAACAATTTTATTTCCATCAGCTTTAAATGTTAAAAGCTGATTGCCTTCTTCATCTTTTAATTCCTTTAACTGTTCATTCAGTTCTGCTGCAACTGCCGCAGAATCTACTTCAATATTTTCGCCAAAATCACTGCCGAATTTTATATCATAGCTTTTACCTTCAAATTCTAATGTCATTGTTTCACCTGCCAGTGGTGAAATACTCGATGGTATACCGTCTTTTGAAGATACTATCCTCTCTGAAACTTTTTTAGTTGAATTAAAGCTTGCTGCGGTTGCGACGCTTGTTATCTCGTATATCGAAAAGTTTTTTATATTTTCCGCATTGCCCGTTACATTCACATAATTTGATGAGGGTTTATATGTATACGATTCAAAAAACTTCGGACTTAATATATTGTTTGCAGAGCCTGATGAATATGAGAAATATTTATTGCTGAAGGATAATAGCTTTGTGCTTATTTCCCTGTATCCTTCCTGTCTGTATAATAATTTTTGTTTTGACTGATATTCCCTGTTTATTTTGTTTCGAGTGGCAGCAGTCATTTGATTGACTAAATCGTCTGTGTCCAACCACGACAAAAGACCGCCCATTCCTTTGTTTGTTGCCGAGCCGTATAAATTAGTTGAAAGTGTTGACATAGCTTTCTCCTTTTCTTCTGATTAAGGTGTTCTATGGATTACTCTATATGTATTATCGACAATAATTCAATTTAATTAAATGTTTTTATGAAAAAATAATAAATTAAAAACCTCCCTCAAATGACGGAGGAA
>LAHS01000374.1_pt1 | contig 21726 bp, 16 predicted proteins | sample 329651 | NCBI WGS metagenome assembly LAHS01 (sample SAMN03275699, study PRJNA271635) | activated sludge metagenome | isolation source: sample C-1 Sludge from hydrolytic chamber (first chamber) of Anaerobic... | reverse complement strand
CACGACCCAGCCCGGATCCTCGAGCCTGCCATCATTGTCGGCAAGGTAGACCTTGCTGTCAGACGAGACGTACTTGCCGCGGGCAACATATCCGGCAGACGTCGCATACGCCCACCACCCCGAACCGTCGGCGTCGGGGTCAATGAGGCGCGACGTCGCGACAGCGCCCCCGGCCTCGACCCAATAGCGTTGGAGACCTTGTCCGAAGCCGTCGGTCACGAGCCATCCCGCGGACGTGACGAGCTTGCCGTCGTTGTCTGCCACGACGGCGCTGCCGCGCGTGCCGCGGAGCACATAGCCGACTTCTGGCATGCCGTAGTAGCCGCTGCCGTCAACGGAGAAGAACCCCGTACGACACGCACGCGTCGTCTCGTCGATGTAGTAGCGCTGGAGGGAGTCGTCGTATCGCGCAGTAACGAGCCAGCCGGGATTCTCGAGCTGACCGTTGTTGTCGGCGAGGTAGACCGCACCGTCAGTCGAGACGTACGTGCCACGCGCAACGTAGCCAGAGGGTGTCGCGTACGCCCACCAGCCAGAGCCGTCGACGGCGGGATCGATGAGGCGGGACGAGGCCACGACGCCCTCGTCGCCAACCCAGTAGCGCTGGAGACCCTGGCCGAGGCCGCTCGTCACGAGCCAGCCATGTTCCGCGAGTCGTCCGTCGTTGTCCGCATAGCGCGTGGTGCCATCCGAGGAGTCCGCGCCACGAAGCACGTAGCCGGACGGGAGCGTGTAGTGGTCCCAGCCATCCGCGGAGTAGCCCTCCACCGCAGAGTGGGTCGCCGCGTCGACGTAGTAGCGCTGGGTGCCGTCGCCGTAGTCATTGGTCACGACCCAGCCCGGATCCTCGAGCCGGCCGTCGTTGTCGGCCAGATAGACCCTGCCGTCAGACGAGACGTACTTCCCGCGTACGACATAACCCTCCGAGCGCGCGTAAGCCCACCAGCCAGAGCCGTCCGTGTCGGGGTCGAGGAGGGAGCTCGTCCTGAGAACGCCGTCTGAGTCAAGCCAATAGCGCTGCAGGCCATAGTCCTGGAGCGTCGCATCGACCAGCCATCCCTGGTGCCACGTGCCGCCGTCCGAGTAGCGCCATTCCGTGCCTTCGCCGACCCAGCCGACCGTGGCCGGAGCGGCGGGCGTAGAGGACGCGGCGACGCCCTGGGCGGACTCGACGACCTCGCCGGTGGCGACCGTCGATGACGGAGTGTCCGTGGAGGGATCGGCTGACGTTTCCTCCGAGGAGACGGGCGCATCGACTGACGCCGCAGGCGCGCTCGTCTGGGAGTCCGTCTCTGCATCGGCGCTATGGCCGTCACCTGAGACCGATTTATCCGTTGTTCCGTCCACGGTTATGGCGGACGAACTCGACTCCTCGCCTGACGTGACGGTGGCGTCAGTCCCCGTCTGTTCTGACGCCGGGGTGGCAGCTTCCGTCGGCTGCGTCGTTTCCGCAGCCCCGTCCGTGGGCGTCGATGCGGAATCGGTCGTCTCGGCCTGGCTCGGCGCGACAGCGGTCTTGTCATCCTGAGATGACACCACCTCGGTCTCGGCGGCCACCGTCGTCGAAGGCGCATCCGCATACGCGAGGTGAGCGTCAAGCCCCAGAAGCGCACACGTGATGATGAACGCGAGACACGGTAGAGCGAGACGCCTTCTAGTCTGGTCCGTCACGTCTTCTCCTATCGTCGGATACCGGGATTGATTATATGTGTCCGACGAGACACATAACTTCTCGTTGTAGACAAGAAGGTGCCGGATGTTGCTCCGCGCGGTACACGCGTCTGCCGGCCCAGGCCAAACAGACTCCGCGACGCAAAAAGGGCACCCGCTGGATACCAGCGGGTGCCCTTTCGGCCGTGGAACGGACGGCCGGCAATCGAGCCCGATTCGTCTGGACGCTCGTGCATCACATGACGTATCGGACGACTCTTACATGGTGGAGGTGCGGAGAATCGAACTCCGGTCCAAAGCAAGCCCCTGGCAGGTGTCTACAGGCTTAGTTCCCAGTTAGGTCTCGGGCGAAAGGCACCTGGCAACCCGCGCCTCTCGCCCCAGTCGGATCGGTCTTGGCGTGCGGCATACCGACGACGTCCGCGCGTGCATCTCCCTAGAATGACGCCGCCCCGGGAGCGGGAGAAAATCCCGGTTTGACGCGCTGGTTAGTTAAGACTAAGCAGCGAGAGCCATCTGAGGCTCAAAAGAAGTGTTGTCGTCAATTCAATTTGACGGTACCCCTGTTTAACGTGGCGAGGAGACCACGACCTGCTGCCCACCTCAGGCCCACCCTGTCGAAACCAGTCACCCCCACGAGATGGAATGGGGACGCTGCCACCATGCGAGTTGTCAATGTTCGTGTCGGCACGCGTGCCGTCAGAGGAAGTATACCCAGTTTGGACGGGGGCATCCAACGATGCGCGAAATCGCCCTCACGCACCAGAGACGACGCTCGCTTACAATTGCCCCATGGACAGACTCGTCGACAAGACCGCGATCCTTCTCGCCTGCGTGCTGCTCGTCGTCTCGACGTGCGGCCCCAGTCCCGTGGGGGTTGTCGCCCTGCTCGCGGCCATCATCGCCTCCGCCTCCTACGAGCTGCTTCGCGCCAGGCACGGGCTGGCGTCCGACGCCGCCCTGACCGTCGTGACGGCGCTGCTCTCCGTGAGCCCCGCCTCGCTCTGCGCGCTGCCGCTCGTGGCCTATGACCTCGCTCGCTCTCGCTGGCGCTGGACGCCCCTCCTCTGCCTCGCCGGCCCGGTCGCCTGGGCGAGCGCTCGTGGCATCGATGCCCTCTCCGCCGTCGCGACGATCGCCGCCTGTGCCCTCGCGGCGCTCCTCTCGTTCAGGACCACGCATGCGCTCACGCTCGAGCAACGGCTCCACTCGCTCGAGGATGACCTCTCCGACAAGGTCATCGCCCTCAGGGAGAAGAACCGCGAGCTCGAGGATGCCAGCGACTATGAGACGAGGGCCGCGACGCTCGCCGAGCGCACGCGCATCGCCCGCGAGATCCACGACAACGTGGGCCACCTCCTCACGCGACTCGTGCTGCAGGTCGAGGCGCTGAAGGTCATGCACGAGGGCGAGGCGCGCACGATAGCCGACTTCGATGACGTCGAGCGAGGCCTCGACGAGGCACTCGGCTCCATGCGCTCAAGCGTCCACGCCCTCGCCGACGCAGCTGTCGACCTGCCCACGAAGCTCAACCAGCTGGCGCGAGACTCGGGCATCCCCTCCGCGGAGGTTCACTGCAACCTGGAGTCAGAGGTGCCAGCAGGTGTCAGCCGCTGCGTCATCGCCGTGGTCCGCGAGGCGCTCACCAATGCCGCACGTCACGCCCAGGCCACCCACGCGTCCGTTCGCCTGACGGAGTGCCCCGGAATCTGGCAGGTGCTCGTCCGCAATGATGGGGCCATGCCCACGCTCTCCCCCATGGCCAGCGACGACGCGCTCCTCCGTCAGCTCTCCGAGAGGGGAATGGGCATCTCGTCCCTGGAGGACCGAGTGGAAGGCCTTGGAGGCACAATGCGCGTTTCGTGCGACGGCACCTCGTTCACGCTGTTCGCGTCGATTCCCCGGGAGGAACGATGAAGGTTCTCGTGATAGATGACGACCCCATCGTGGGCCGTTCGCTCGTGACCATCCTCGGAGCCCAGCCTGACATCGAGGTGGCGGGCGCAGGCGTCAACGGCGACCAGGCCGTCGCCCTCTTTGCCGCGACCCATCCCGACGTGCTTCTCATGGACATCCAGATGCAGGGAAGAGACGGTCTCTCGGCCGCCGAGGAGATTCTCGCGGGCAACCCCGACGCACGAATCGTCTTCCTCACGACCTTCTCGGACGACGAGTACATCGTCCGAGCCCTGAAGATCGGGGCCCGCGGCTATCTCATCAAGCAGGACGTCTCGACGATCGCGCCCGCCCTGCGCGCCGTGATGGCCGGCCAGCGCGTCCTCGAGGGCGAGGTGCTCGAGAGGGCGACCGCCCTCGGACGGTCCGGCGACGAGGGACGCGAGCGAGACGAGACGGCACTCGCCTGTCTCTCCGAGCGCGAACGGGAGGTCGTGCGCCTCGTCGCCGACGGCCTCGACAACTCGGAGATAGCCGGCAAGATGTACCTCTCCGAGGGGACGGTGCGAAACCACATCAGCGTCATTCTCGCCAAGCTCGGTCTCCGCAACAGGACGCAGGTCGCCGTCTTCTACTACCGAAGCTGCCGATAGGCCCTCGCCGGCAGCAACGTCGCCCACACGGAAGGACGGCGTGAGTCCCAGGGGAACCCACGCCGTCCTCGACAGACGTTCGCAATGCTCGGATTTAGTCGTCGACCCTCTCGAACAGGTCGGGACCGACGCCGCAGACGGGGCAGACGTAGTCCTCGGGAAGCTCCGGGGTGTCGACCTCGACCTCGTAGCCGCAGACGGTGCACACGAACTTGTAAGTCTTCTTCTCGTCGGCCATTGGTGAATCCTCTCTCCTATGTGGACCCGCGTATGCGGGATCCTTCCGATTGCGTGTCGTTCCTACCCCACGTAGCTCGACGCCTTGGGAGGCGTCTTGCCCCTGAGGACCGTATGGTAGTACGTGTATGACATCGGGGCGTCACCCGAGAGCGGCTCGGCGTCGCGGATCTCACCGACGAAGATGACGTGGGTGCCGACGTCGAGCGTCTTCACCACGTCGCAGGTGACCACCGCTGCCGCGCACTCAGGCGTGTAGGGGTCACCGAGCGCGGTGCGACGGGTCTCCACCCCCTCGAACTTGTCGAAGTTCGCGGAGCTCCTGAAGCCGAAGCGACCGATGTAGGGCATGTCCGCCTTCTCGGTGATCACGGTGAGGGCGAAGTGGCCGGCCTTCTCGATGACCTGCTCCGTGTGGTTCAACTTGTTGACCACGACCTCCATCTGGAGCGGTTCGGCCGTGAGCTGCAGACCGGTGTTGATGATGCAGGCACCCACCTCGCCGTCGGCCTCCGAAGACACAACATAGAGACCACTCGTGAACTTGAAGAGCGCTGACGCATCCATCCGTCTCCTCCATCATCCGATGCCAACAGTAATGCCATGCGCAGTATATCAATTACCCCTTGCCCCGCCGCCGAGTCTCGCAATCGGCAGATGGCCACCATCTAGCGGCTTCGATCCTTGAGGGCACGGCGAATCTCGCGATCGGCGTCCCTTCGGGCCATGTCGTCTCGCTTGTCGTAGAGCTTCTTACCCCGGGCGAGACCGATGCAGAGCTTCACGCGGTTGTGCTCGTCGAAGTACATCTCGAGCGGTATCACGGCCATCCCCTTCATGCGCAGCTTGCCGTCGATGTAGTCGATCTGCTGCCGGTGGAGAAGGAGCCGACGCTTGCGATCGGGGTCCACGTTCCAGACGCCACCATTGGAATATGGGTGGATGTGCACGCCGTGGAGCCAGGCCTCGCCGTCGCGCACGAGCACGAAGGCGTCCGTGATCTGGCACGCCCGCTCTCGGATGCTCTTCACCTCGGTACCCGTGAGCTCGACGCCAGCCTCGAAGGTCTCGTCGACGAAGTACTCGTGCCGGGCGGTGCGGTTGCGCGAGATGGTCTTCTTGCCAGGGCGTTCCTGCCTATCGGTCATCGGCGCCACCGTCCGAGTCCGTCTGGCGTATGAGCTCGATGAGCGCCATGGCCGCATCCTCTCCGACGAGGTCGCGCGCGCGCACGGTGAGCTCGGTCGCCACGAACCGATCGCCGGCATCCGCCGCATCGGTCGCGCACATGAGAAGGCAGATCGCCACCTCCGCGTTCGCGCCGTCGGGCAGGCCCTCCTCGCCCAGGAGCTGCGACGCCTCCTCGTCCGTCACCCCGTCGGGGTCACGCTCGGTGTCCGCCGCCTGGTCGAGGGCGGCGGTGAGCGACGCGTCCTTGACGCCGAGTCGGCGCGCCGCGCGCAGGGCGGCAGCGGCCGTCCGGGGCTTCTCGGAGACCTCGAACCAGCCGGCGAAGTTGACGAAGGCGCGCACGAGGTGGGCCGCCTCGCTCGCGCGCTCGAAGACGCTGTACGTGAGCGCCAGGTACTCCTCCATGTTGCCCTCGACCTTGAACAGGTCAGCGAGGTCGAGGCGGTAGCCGCAGCCCATGGGGTTCCAGCGCACCGCGCACTTGAGGGCCTCGATGGCGGACTGGTAGTCATTGGTCCGCACGCAGGCCAGCGCGAGGTCGGCGTAGAGACGGTCGAGAGGCTCGCCCACGTCGTGCAGGGTGCGGGGGTCCTTCTCCACCCGGCGGTATGCGAGGCGCTCGAAGATCGTGGGGAAGCTGAACCACTGCTCGTCCTCGGTGGCCACGCAGTTCCTGTCGACGTACTCCTCGACGTCCTCGGCGAGCCGCGCGAGAATGTCACGCGCCGCCTCGTCCTGGCCTTGGACGATCATGCCCTCGGCGCGCTCGATCTCATCGGTCATGCTGGTGCGACCCATGTTCCTCCCATCGCGGCATCCGCCGCGCTCGTGTTCACGTGGTTCATTATCCCCCATGCGGCGCGCGTCATTCGGTTGGCTGCGCCTCGGGCAGGCGAAACTCGATTCGACCACGCGGCACGTCGACGCCCGCGACCTCCACCACGACTCTCTGCCCGAGGCGCCACGTGACGCCCGACGACTCGTCGGAGAGCGTCATCCGCGCGTCGTCGAACGAGAGCCAGCGGTCTCCCAGCGCGCGAACGGGGAGAAGGCCCTCGGCACAGGTGTCGTCGAGCCGCACGAAGAGGCCGAACCGCTCGCATCCGGTCACGATGCCCGGGTAGCTGCTCCCCACCTTCGTCGAGTAGAGCTCCGCCATCTTGACGTCCTGCGAGGCACGCGACGCCGCGTCGGCCGTACGCTCCATCGACGACGACGCGTGGCAGAGCTGCGGGAGGCGCCTCGCGACGGCGATGGCCGCGGCACTCGTGTCCTTGCCGGCGAGATGCGCCTTGAGCGCGCGGTGCACGAGGTCATCGGGATAGCGGCGGATGGGTGAGGTGAAGTGACAGTACGCCTTTGCGCCAAGGGCGTAATGCCCGCTGTTCCGCGGCAGGTAGACAGCCCGCTTCTGGGCTCTGAGCAGCAGTGCGTTGGCGAGGTACTCTCCGGAGCCCCCTCGCGCGGCCTCGAGCACGTCCTGCAGGGCGGCTGGCTCGCCAGCCACGAGACGCGCGACCGTCGCGCCCTCGAGCAGGCCCAGCTCCCGCAGCGGCTGCACGGTCTGGCGAAGGTCGTCCGGCGAGGGCTGCTCGTGCACGCGATAGGCCGTCTCGACGTTGGTCGTAGCGAGAAGGTGCGCGACGCACTCGTTGGCGAGGATCATGGCCTCCTCGATGAGCCCCGTCGCACGCGTGCGACGCCGGACGCTCACGCCCGTCGGCTTCCCGTCGGAGTCGAGCATGACCTTGGCCTCGACCGTCTGGAAGTCGATGGCGCCGCGGTCGTGACGCACCTGCTCGCGCAGGGCTCGTATCTCGTCGAGCACGCGGAGCGACTCCGCCACGGCGGCGTTGGCGTCGTTCCTGCAGGGAAGGGAGTCGGCGCCGGCAGTACCTTCGAGCACCGCGTCCACCTGGTCGTAGGTAAGACGTGCCGAGGATCGTATCGCCGAGGTCATCATCTCCGAGGAGACGAGCCTCCCGTCGGCCGCAAGGGTCATCCGCACGGTCACGGTCAGACGATCCTCCCCCGGCTTCAGCGAGCAGACGTCGTTGCACAGCCGCTCGGGCAGCATGGGAAGCACGCGGTCGACGAGGTACACGGAGCAGGTGCGCTGCTTCGCCTCGTTGTCGATGGGAGTGTCCCAGCCCACGTAATGCGTCACGTCGGCGATGTGCACCCAGAGCTCGAACCCGCCGTCGTCCAGGCGAGACGCGCTCACGGCGTCGTCGAAGTCGCGCGCGTCCGCGGGGTCGATGGTCACGGCGAGAAGGCCACGCAGGTCGCGGCGGGCAGAGTCCGAGGAGAGCGCCCCTCCCGCGTCGGCGACGATCGTCTCCGCCTGCTCGAGCGCCGCCGGGGTGAACTCCGTCGCCAGCCCATACGAGGCGATGACCGCCTCGACGTTGACGTCGAGCTCATCCGAGGTGCCGAGACGTCGTTCGATGGTGACCACGGCGGCGCTGTTCCGCGTGGGGTACGCGGCGATTCTCGCCACCACGACATCGCCCTCTGACACGCCGAGCGTCTCGGCCGAGTGATCCTCGGGGACGACGAAGAAGTCATGGCCGAGGCGACCGTCGAGCGGGGTCACGACCCCGAGGGGGCCCGCCATGCCATAGCGCCCGGCGAAGGTCGTGACCGCTCGCTGGAGCACGAGCTGCACGTAGGCGAGCTTGCCGATGCCATGCGCGTCGACGAGCGTCACCTGGACCTCGTCGCCGTTCATCCCCTCGCGCATGCCGTGGCGAGCGAGCTCGAAGGTGCCCTCAGGCGTCTCCACCGAGCCCACGCCCGGGCGTGTGATGCGCAGCGTTCCCGTGAGCACCTGGCGCTGTCGAAGGGGTGCCTTGCCGGAGCCGCGGCGACGGCGGCCTTGATGCGGTCGTTTGCGTGCCATGTCTGCCTCACTCGCGTCGTGACGGTATGGATGGGCCTACCCACACTGTACCCACATCGGGGATCGGTCCGTCCCTGCTGCCGCAGACGCAAGGCGGGCGGCGCAGCCTCAGCCACGCCGCCCGCAGGCAGTTCGATGATTCGCGCCGCTAGACCTTGAGGTAGCGCCTCATGGCCATGGCAGAGCCGAAGAGACCGATGACCACGCCGATGACGACGAGCATGGCGTAGGTGATGAGGACCTCGGTCGTGGAGACGTAGAACGAGAGGAACTGCAGGCTGCTCGAGAGCTTCGGGAGCACGTAGTCCATGCCCAGCTTGAGCCCGACGATCGCGAGCAGTGCGCCGATGAGCGCCTCGAGCGTGCCCTCCATCACGAACGGCCCGCGAATGAAGCTGTTCGACGCGCCGACGAGGCGCATGATGGCGATCTCGCGACGCCGAGCGGTGATGGCGAGGCGGATGGTGTTGTTGATGAACACGAAGGCGACAAAGGTGAGCAGGGCGACAAGGACGATGCCGCCGATGCGCAGGTAGTTCGTGACGCTGAAGAGCTTCTCGACGGTCTCTCGGCCGTACTGCACCGACGACGAGGGGTTGTCCGGGTCATCGCAGACGTTGAGGAAGTCGGAGTCGGACGTCAGGGTCGTGGCCGTGTCCTCGACCTTCTGAGGATCGGAGAGCTTGATGACGAGCGAGGCGGGAATGGGGTTCTCGCCGTCGAGCGCCGCCACGGCGTCGGAGGCGTTGCGGTTGGACATCGTGTTGCGATATTCCTCGAGCGCCTCGTCCTTGCTCTTGTAGGTGACGCTCTCGACGTTGTCCCAACCCTCGATCTTGGCCTGGAGGGCGTCGATGTCGCTCTGGTCGGCGTTATCCGAGAGGAACGCCTGAATGGTGACCCTGTCCTCGACGGACCCGACCATGTTCTCGACGACGGCGGAGCCGAGGACGAACAGGCCGATGATGAAGAGCGACAGGAAGATGGTCACGACTGCGCCGAGGACCGTCGTCCAGTTGCGGCGGAAGTGATGACCGACCTCGCGAAGCGAGTAGGTGAAGTTAGAGGGCACCATAGTAGCCGTAGCCTCCCTTCTCCTGATCTCGGACCACGTGGCCTGCCTCGAGCGCGATGACGCGCTTGCGCATGGAGTCGACCATCTCGCGGTCGTGCGTTGCCATGACGACGGTGGTCCCGCTGCGGTTGATTCGGTCGAGCAGCTTCATGATGCCCAGCGAGATCGCCGGGTCGAGGTTGCCGGTCGGCTCGTCGCAGATGAGCAGCGGCGGACGGTTGACCATGGCCCTCGCGACGGAGACGCGCTGCTGCTCGCCGCCGGAAAGCTGGTCGGGGAAGCTGTCCATCTTCTCGCCGAGTCCGACGAGCCTGAGCACCTCGGGGACCTGCGCGTTGATGACGGAGCGCGGCTTGCCGATGCACTCGAGGGCAAACGCCACGTTCTCGTAGATCGTCTTGTCGGTGAGAAGCTTGAAGTCCTGGTAGACCGTACCGATCTGACGACGCAGATAGGGGACCTTCTTGTTGCGGAGCTTGGTGAGGTCCTGGCCGGCGACGATGACCTGCCCGGAGGTGGCCTTCTGCTCGCGCGTGATGAGACGCAGGAGAGACGACTTGCCGGACCCCGAGTGACCGACGATGAAGACGAATTCGCCGGGGTAGATGTCGAGGCTGACACCATCGAGAGCTGGCTTGCTGGGCTGGGCCGGGTAGATGAGTGTTACGTTTCGGAACGAGATGGTCGGATTGCCGGTGCGTGCGACCTCGGGCGTATCGGTACCGCTCAGAGACTCGAACACGCTCTTGTATCCCGGCTGAGCCGTGGTGTCCTCAGGCTCCGCCGCTGTCACGACGTGAACCTGCTCGAGCGGCGCGCTTGCGTCTTCGACGGCTGCAGTGGAGCCCGTCGCGTCCGCGTCCGACTCGATGGCGGGAATGTCCGCCTGGGATGCCACCGTGGAAGTGACCTCGTTGTCGAGATCCACATCCTCCGACCCCTGTCGCCCGTTGCTGCGAAAGTGGTTGGCCACAGATGCTCCTTTTCCTTTTGCATAAAGTTACAGGGACCGAGTAATTTTACCAGAGAGAGGCGTCGTTCCCTGACCTTCCAATGCATGAACAGATAAAGCAGAGCCTCCCCACAGGACGCACATCTGCGGGGAGGCCCTGCGTCATGACACGAAATCGGGCACGGCCTTAGGCGAGAAGCTCTCTCACGGCACGCTCGACGCCGGCTGCGTCGAGACCGTACTTGTGGAGCAGGTCGACCGCGGGGCCGGACTCGCCGAAGACGTCGTTGACGCCGACCTTGCGGACGGGCGTGGGGCACCGCTCGGCGAGGACGTCGCAGACAGCGCTTCCGAGGCCACCGATGACGGAGTGCTCCTCGCACGTGACGACGTGACCGGTCTTTGCCGCCGACGCGGCGATGAGGTCGGCGTCGATGGGCTTGATCGTGTGGATGTTGATGACCTCGGCATCGATGCCCTCGGCGGAGAGCGTCTCGGCTGCCTCGAGGGCTGCCGCCACCATGAGGCCGCAGGCCACGATGGTGACATCGGAACCCTCGCGCTCGACGACGCCGTGCGCGAGGTCGAATGCGTAGTCGTCGCCGTGGATGACCGGCGTGGCGAGACGACCGAAGCGGAGATAGAAGGGGCCAGGGGTCTCATAGGCCGCACGGACCGCAGCCTTGGCCTCGACGTCGTCGGCAGGCACGACGACCGTCATGCCCGGGATGGTACGCATGAGGGCGATGTCCTCGTTGCACTGGTGAGTGGCGCCGTCCTCCCCCACGGAGATGCCGGCGTGCGTGGCGCCGATCTTGACGTTGAGGTGCGGGTAGCCGATGGAGTTCCTCACCTGTTCGAACGCGCGGCCAGCGGCGAACATCGCGAAGGTGCTCGCGAACGCCACGTGCCCCGTCGCCGCGATGCCCGCGGCGATGCCCATGAGGTCGCACTCGGCGATGCCCACGTCGAAGAAGCGGCTCGGGTGAGCTGCCTTGAACTTGCCGGTCTGCGTTGCCGCCGCGAGGTCGGCATCGAGCACGACGAAGTCGTCGGTCTCGTTACCCAGCTCGACGAGGGCGGCGCCATAGCTCTGGCGCGTGGCGATCTTGACTGTCTCTGCCATCTCTATGCCTCCCTCTCGAGCTCGGCCATGGCCTGCGCGTACTGCTCGTCGTTCGGTGCCTTGCCGTGCCAGCCGACCTGGTTCTCCATGAAGGAGACACCCTTGCCCTTCACCGTCTCGGCGACGATGCAGGTCGGGCTCCCCTTGGTCGCCCTCGCCTCGGCGAAGGCAGCGCGGAGCTGGTCGAAGTCATTGCCGTCGGCGACCTCGACGACATGGAACCCGAACGCGCGGAACTTGTCGGCGATGGGCATCGCGGAGTTGACCTCCTCGATGGGCCCGTCGATCTGCAGGCCGTTGTGGTCGACGATGACGCAGAGGTTGTCGAGGTCATGGTTGCCGGCGAACATGGCCGCCTCCCAGACCTGCCCCTCCTCGATCTCGCCATCGCCGAGAAGGGTGTAGACGCGCCACGCCCCGCCGAACGTCTTGGCGGAGAGGGCCATGCCCACGGCGGCGGACACGCCCTGGCCGAGGCTGCCGGTGGACATGTCGACGCCCGGGGTGTCGTGCATGTTGGGGTGCCCCTGAAGACGGGACCCGATGTGGCGCAGGGTCGTAAGCTCCTCCTTGGGGAAGAAGCCCCTCTCGGCGAGAACCGCGTAGAGGCCGGGCGCGCAGTGGCCCTTGGAGAGGACGAAGCGGTCACGCCCATCCCACGTGGGGTTGGACGGGTCGACGTTCATCTCCTCGAAGTACAGGTAGGTCATGATGTCGGCTGCGGAGAGCGAGCCGCCGGGATGTCCGGACTTCGCGGCGTGCGTGCCCGTGACGATGCCCTTGCGCACCTCGGTGGCAGCCCTTCTGAGCTCCTCGTTGGTCATTGATTCCTCTTCCCTATGCCTGCGCGGTGACCTTGGCCCAGTCGGCCGCGAAGAGCTCGAGGCCGCGGTCGGTCAGCGGATGGTGCACGCACTTCTTGAGCGCGCCGAAGGGCACGGTGACGATGTCGGCACCCATGAGCGCGGCCTGGACGACGTGCTGCGGCCCACGGATGGACGCGGAGATGATCTCGACGCCGCCCTCGTCCTCCCAGTAGCCCCAGTCGTAGTTCTTGATGCACTCGGTGATCTCGGCCAGGTGGTCGACGCCGGTGTCTCCGATGTCATCGAAGCGGCCGATGAAGGGGCTGACGTAGCGGGCGCCGGCGCGAGCGGCGAGCATGGCCTGCGTGGCGGAGAAGATGAGCGTCATGTTCACGCGAACGCCGCGCTTCGCGAGCTCGTGGGCCGCGGGCAGCGAGGCCTCGCAGATTGGGAGCTTGACGACGATGTTGGGGGCGAGCGCAGCGAGACGAACGCCGTCGGCGATCATCTCGTCGGTCGTCTCGGCGGTCGACTCTGCGGAGACGGGCACGTCGGGACCGACGATCTTGCAGATCTTGACCATGTGGTCCTCGAAGTCGGCGAGCTTCCCACCCGTCTTGGCATACAGGCTCGGGTTGGTGGTGACGCCGGAGAGCACGCCCCAGCTCTCTGCTTCCTTGATTTCGTCCAGGTCAGCGGTATCAATAAAGAATTTCATTCCCCACTCCTCACTCGTGTCGATGGACCTGACTCGTCCCTTTCTCCATGGTACTTGCCTAAACACCGTTTGTACGCCCGAATAGTTCCGAGTGCCCATGAATGTTGCCCAAGCGATTGGGCTACCTGCCGTTGATTTGTCGGAAGCCCTCCCCGAAGACCTCGTGCACCTCGGAGATGATCACGATCGCGTCGGGATCGATCCCCGAGACGATCTCCTTGAGGCGCCCCGTCTCGCTCCTGCCGAGGACGCAGAAGAGCACGGGGCGGTTGTTGCCGCTCCAGACGCCGCGGGCCTGAAGCTCAGTGCAGCCGCGGTTGAGCGTGTAGAGAATCTCGTTGGCGATCTCCGCGTGCTTGTTCGAGATGACGTAGGCGGCGCGCTCCGATCGCGGGCCGTCGACGACCGCGTCGATGACCCTGCCGGCGATGTAGGTGGCGACTGCGGCATAGAGCGCCTGCTCCACCGAGAAGGTCAGGGCCGAGAGCGCGATGATCATCGTGTCGACGATGATGCAGGCCGTTCCGACGGGCAGGCTCGTCCTCGACGAGACGAGCTGCGCGATGATGTCGGTTCCTCCCGTGTTGCCCCCCGTGCGAAACACGAGCCCGAGCCCGACGCCCGTGATGACGCCGCCCCAGAGGGCACAGAGGAGGAGGTCACCGTCTCCGAGCACGGGCACGAAGGGCGCCACCGCATCGATGAGGACGCCGAGCACCACGATGCCGCCAGCAGTCCGAACGAGGTAGTGTCGGTCCCCCTGTCTCACGACGAGGAGGATGAGCACCACGTTCATGGCGATGCTCATGAGGCCGACGGGCAGGCCGGTCACGGCATGGACGACCGTGGCGAGGCCCGTCACGCCGCCTGCGGCAAGACCGTTCGGAATCTCGAAGCAGTCGGCGCCAACCGCAAAGAGGAAGCAACCGAAGACGATGAGGAACGTGTCACGAACCGTCACCCGCCATGAGCTGCCACTCATTGCTCGTCGCCTCCACCCACCACCCACCTGTGGTACCCGATGACAAACTTGTCGAGGTCTCCGTCAGAGAGGACGGAGTCCACATTACCGGTCTCGACGCCCGTCCGAAGATCCTTCACAAGCTGGTAGGGATAGAGGACGTAACTCCTGATCTGGTTGCCGAAACCGATTTCGCGCTTGGGACCGCGGAGCTCGTCGATCTCAGCCGCGCGCCTGGCGAGCTCCTGCTCGTAGAGCCTGCCGCGAAGAATCTTCATGGCGAAAGCCTTGTTCTGAAGTTGGCTTCGCTCGTTCTGACAGGTGACCACGATGCCCGTGGGGATGTGCGTGATGCGCACCGCCGAGTCCGTCGTGTTGACGCCCTGGCCACCGTGGCCAGTCGCATGATAGACGTCGATGCGAAGGTCCGCCGGGTCGATGTCCACCTGGATGTCATCGGGCAGGACGGGGAGCACCTCCACGCCAGCGAAGGTCGTCTGGCGACGCTTCTTGTCGTCGGTGGGAGATATTCGCACGAGACGGTGCACGCCCTGCTCGGCGCGAAGCATGCCGTAGGCGTTCTTGCCCGAGACGGTGAACGTGGCGCGGTCGATGCCGATGACTTCCGCCTGCGGGGCGTCGTTGACGGCGACCTTCCATCCGCGTCGGTCGCAGTAGCGCAGATACATGTGGAAGAGCATGTCGCACCAGTCCTGGGCCTCGAGCCCGCCCTGGCCGGGCGTGACGGTGACGATGGCGTCGCCGTGGTCGAGGTCGTCGGTGAACCAGCTCGAGAGCTCGAGGTCGGAGAGGTCTGACTCGAGCGACGAGGCGAGCTGTGCGGCCTCGTCGAGAAGGTCCTCGTCAGACGTCTCTGAGCCGAGGTCGAAGGCCGTAAGTGCCTCCTCGAGCTTGTCGTGGGTCTCGTCGATTCCCGCCACGTCCGCCTTGGCGGAGGCGAGCTCGGCCATGACCGTGCGCGCCCGGTCGGCGTCATCCCAGAATCCTGGCTCCGAGCTGACCTTCTCGAGCTCGGCGACACGCTCTCGGCTCTTGTCGACGTGCAGATATCCCTCGATCTCGGCGAGCCGGTCTGCCAGCGATTCGAGCGTTCCCCTCTCGATGTCCGCCATCTAGCGATTCCTGCCGTGGCAGTTCTTGAACTTCTTCCCGCTGCCGCAGGGACAGAGCTCGTTGCGGCCGACCCCCACGTAGGGGTCGGAGTCATCGGACTTGCGATAGGTCTGGGGCTTCTCGCCCGAGGTTCCGTTGGCAGCCGCCTGACCCTGGGGAGCGGCCGGGTTCTGGACGAGACGAGCCGAGGGGCTCCCCTGGTCTCCGTCGACCTCGGTCGGACCCGAGTACTGCGCGCCGCGAAGCTCTGCCGGGTCCTCCTCGGAGGTCGACTGCGGCACGGGCTGGGTGACGACCTGGATGCGCAGGATCGTGCGAAGGAAGTCCTCATACATGGTGTTGACGAGCTCGGTGAACGCCGCGTATGCCTCGGTCTTGTACTCCACGAGCGGGTCTCGCTGGCCGAAGCCACGCAGGCCGATGCCCGTCTTGAGGTAGTCCATCTCCTGGAGGTATGCCATCCAGCGTCTGTCGATGACGCGGAGCATGACCTGGGCGGAGAGCTCGTGCATGACGTCATCGCCGAGACGCTCGGACTTTTCGGCGAAGCACTTGGAGACATAGCCGTTGACCATGTCCGTGACCTCGCCCTGGTCGTCGTCGACGTCGAACCTCGGCTCGTCCTTGCGGCCGGTCAGGTCCTCGCACCAGAGGTAGAGACCCTTGGCGTCCCACTTCTCCGGGTCTTCGCCCTCGGGGCAGCACTCCGCCACCTTGCGCTGGGCGGCGTCGTAGGTGACCTCCTCGATGTGGGCCATGAGGTCCTTGCCGTCGAGGATCTTGTTGCGCTCCTCGTAGATGATCTGGCGCTGCTTGTTCATGACGTCGTCGTAGTCGAGGACGTTCTTACGCATCTGGAAGTTGACTTCCTCGACCTTGCGCTGGGCGCTCTCGACCGCGCGGGTGACCATCTTCGCCTGGATCGGCATGTCGTCAGGCATGTCGTAGTGGGTCATCATGTCGGAGATCTTGTCCATGCGATCTCCGCCGAAGAGACGCATGAGGTCGTCCTCGAGGGAGAGGTAGAACTGGGTCTCGCCGGGGTCGCCCTGACGGCCGGAACGGCCACGGAGCTGGTTGTCGATGCGTCGGCTCTCGTGGCGCTCGGTGCCGATGACGCAGAGCCCGCCGGCCTGCTTGACGTGCTCGTGCTCGATCGCGCAGGTGCGACGTGCGATCTCGAGGGCGACGGCGACCATCTCGGTGTTCTCCATGAGCCCCGAGACGACGGCCGCCTCCTTCTCCGCCTTCTCGGCAGGGGTGTCTGAATCGGCGACGGGAGCGTCGTCGGCCTCGACCTCATCGGCGTCGACCCTGCTCGCGTGATAGGTCTCGAGGTACCCGTCGAAGAGCGTGGTGAGCTCCTCGAGGCTCTTGCTCGAGAGGTCGAGCTCGGACGTGCCGGCAATGCCCTGAAGCTGCTCGGCAGTGACACCCTCGACATCCACGCCCTGCTCGCGCAGGTCGTCGAGAGCCATGAAGCCAGGGCTGCCGCCGAGCAGGATGTCCGTACCACGGCCAGCCATGTTGGTGGCGATCGTAACGGCACCCTCGCGGCCCGCCTGGGCTACGATCTGAGCCTCGCGCTCGTGATACTTGGCGTTGAGTACGTTGTGCTTGATGCCGCGCTTGTCGAGGATGCGGGAGAGCCTCTCGGAGTTCTCGATGGAGACGGTGCCGACCAGACAGGGCTGGCCATGGGAATGGCGCTCGGCGACGTCATCAGCGACTGCGTTGAATTTGTTGGAGACCGTGCGGTAGACGAGGTCATCGTGGTCGATGCGGATAATCTCCTTGTTGGGCGGTATGACCTGCACGGGCACGTGGTAGACCTCGCGGAACTCCGCGTCCTCGGTCATGGCGGTACCGGTCATGCCCGCGAGCTTGTTGTACATGAGGAAGTAGTTCTGGAGGGTGATCGTCGCGAGCGTCTGGTTCTCCTCGCGGACGTGCACGCCTTCCTTCGCCTCGATTGCCTGGTGCAGGCCCTCGGAGTAGCGCCTGCCCTCCATGATGCGGCCGGTGAACTCGTCGACGATCTTGACCTCGCCGTCGACGACCACGTACTGCTGGTCGCGATGGAACATGTACTGCGCCTTGAGCGCCTGCTGCAGGTGGTTGACCAGCTGACCGGACGGATCGGAGTAGATGTCATCGATCTTGAGCGCGGTCTCGATCTTGCGCAGACCGGACTCGGTGGCGGCGATGGTGTGCTTCGCCTCGTCCATCTCGTAGTCGACGTCGGCGATAAGACCGCGGACGGCGCCCGCGAAGTCCTTGTACGTGCCAGCGGACTTCGTTCCCGCGCCGGAGATGATGAGCGGGGTCCTGGCCTCGTCGATGAGGATGGAGTCGACCTCGTCGACGATGGCATAGTGGTGGCCGCGCTGCACGCGCAGCTTCGGGCGAGTCACCATGTTGTCGCGCAGGTAGTCGAAGCCGAACTCCGAGTTGGTTCCGTAGGTGACGTCCGCCTTGTATGCAGGCACCTTGAGGTTGATGCGCATGCCGTTCTGAAGCAGTCCGACATTGAGACCGAGGAAGTGATAGACGAGACCCATCCACTCGGAGTCCCGCTTTGCCAGGTAGTCGTTGACCGTGACGATGTGCACGCCCTTGCCCGGGATGGCGTTGAGATAGGCAGCGAGCGGCGCCACGAGCGTCTTACCCTCGCCGGTCTTCATCTCGGCGATCGTACCACGATGGAGCGCTATGCCGCCGATGAGCTGGACGTCGAAGTGGCGCATCCCGAGTGCGCGGACAGAAGCCTCGCGAACGGTAGCGAACGCCTCGGGGAGGAGCTGGTCGAGCACCTCCTTGCCGGCGGCCTCGGGATCACGCGCGCCGGCGACTGCGTTGTCGTAGCGCTCTCGGAACAGAGCGGTCTGGCCTCGCAGCTCGTCATCATCCATGGCCTGGAAGGTTGGCTCCAGGTCATTGATGCGGGAGACGGTGCGCTGGTATTCCTTGATCTCCTTGTCAGATCCGATTGAAAGAATCCTTGAGAGGAAGTTTGGCATGGATGTTCCCTCGGTGGTCTTCAGGTGGGAGCGATGGCCCCTTGGAATGTAAACAAGGATAACTTTACCCGTAGGTAGCGATGAGATGCCACCTCTGCCCATGTCTCACCAAAAGTGCACCCTCATTCCGTTATCCCGATATTGGTGTCCTCGCACCTTCTCTCCCCTGTCGTTCCCTCGGTACCACAGTCCTCACCTGCGGCAATGCGCAGCATCCTCGATGGCGGTCGGTCGGTCTTCTCTACGAGGCGACGAGAGTACGCACGATATCGACGTTCTGCCTCTATCGCACGCCCCGAAGCCCTCAGGGCACGGACGAGTACGATGATCGCGTCCTCACGCAGGTCGTCGCTCATGAGCGCCACCTCGGCGAACCGTGTCGCGGCGTGGTTCCTGCCGAGTCGGAAGGCAGCTTCCGCCCCCGCCACCATGCTGTCGGCGTGGAGCCGGCGTAGCTCGGCGCGACAGGCAGTGATGTATCCGGACGAGTCGGTCGGAGGGACGTGGAGGTCACCAGCGTAGAGCTCGTCGATTCTCCTCGCCAGCTCCACCGTGAGCTCCTCGTCCTTGCTTGCGAGCGCCGCCTTCGCCATGCCCCTGAAGTCGTCGACGTCACAGCGAACGACCGCCGAGTTCACAGATATCGACCGCGCCGCCTTGCTCGTGATGAAGGGATCGACCTTTCGGTCCGACATCTCGGAGATGACGGCGCGAATCGTGGCCGTCGACTGGTAGACGCGTCCAAGTCCCGAGCTGTAGTCCACTCCTGGCCAGAGCTGCTCCACGATCTGGAACCTCCTCGCGGTATGCCTTCGACAGAGGAGGAGGTATTCGAACATCGACTTGGCCTTTCGATGGTCGAGACGACCCTCTCCCATCTCCCGTCCGCCCACTCGCACGGAGAAGCCTCCGAGAAGAGACACCATCACGGTCGGCCCCAGCTCCTGCTCCTCGGCCTTAGGAAGGGCGAGCTGCTCGTCAGGCTCGCCATCGGTCATCTCGAGGCTGGCGTCTTCCCTGCTCTGCTTCACGTGGTCTACCGCACGACGCCATCGCATTGGCATGGCACTCTCCAGGATCCCCGGAAGCCGTCCTGCCCCATTCGTGAGTACCACGAGGAGCCACAACGAGTTCCTGGGCACGCGGTCCCAGTTCGCGCCTCTGGCGTCGAGCGATGTCACGCCATCCTCCTCGTCGAGCATGACCTGAGCGAGGACGGTCGCAATCCGAGCAAGGTCGGGGTTCTCACGAGAGTCATAGCCGACCCTGAGATCCTCCCGAGCGATGACGTCACCGAGTTCGAAGCGTGCGGCGCAGTCGAGGATGCGAGCCACGTCCTCAACATAGACGTAGTCCAGGCTTTCCGCCACGGATGTCGCAATCGACGCCCTCACGTGCGCCCTGGAGGCATAGCCGCTTTCGAGGTCCGATATCGCGCCGATGAGAAGGGCGACCGACTGGAGCAGCGCGTCCCCCGAGTCTTCCATCGCGGAGGTCAAACGCTCCGCCTCCGCGATCTCGGACACGCTCGACGCGCCCCGCACGACCGCCCCCATGGCGCAGACGGTTCTCGCAAGCCCTCGAAGCCCACCAGACTCCCGCGAACCGACCATCTCCATCGCCGCCGAAACCGACTCGCCTTCACGCATGGGCATCTCGCACAAGAGCAATCTTGCCGCCTCGTAATCGAGGGCGAGCAGCCCAGACGAGAGCGTATGCTCGTCTTGCTGTGCGGCATGGGCGACGAGCAGCCGAAATGCGGCGTCTGGCATCCCGTCACACATGAGGTCGAAGGCCCTGAGATGGAGTACGAGCCTTTCGAGCGACGACGAGGCCACGATCTCGTCTTTGAGGCGAGGCCTCACGCCTCTCATGCCCTTCCGGGCCATTCCGAGCAGCACCGAGTTGGCGACCTCGCGATCAGACGTCTCGAAGTCAATCACATCAGGCTCATCCGCAATCTTGGGATGCTTGTCACGCAGCGCGGAAAGCGCGGACTCCAGCATCTCGCGTTGAGGAGTCCTCTCTGCACTCGTGCCGTCAGAGGCGATTGCACAGGAGACGAGGTCCGCTCTGCCCATGTCAAGCATTTCAGTCCCCCAGCGCTCGACCACGACGAGCGACTCTGGATCACGGGTCAGGGAGCAGACCGAGGCGGCCCTCGAAAAGTCCCCGCGCGACGCGAGCACGTCGGCAGCCAAAGCGGCTACGCGAGGTCGTTCTCCGCCGAGCGTCTGGAGTTGCCTCGAGCATACGCCGAGCGCATAGGGGCTCGACATTCCGGGACACGAGAAGGTTCGGGTTCCTGGCACGACCCCGAACAACGGCGCCATCCCCTCAAGGTCCTCCACTATCTCGAGGGATTCAGGCCCGAGTATCCAGCTCAGGTCATCGAAATCTCCCCATCCGAGGAGAAGCATCGCGAGTCGGACGTCAATCTCCTCAGACATGAGAGTCGTTCTCATTGAACCCCGCACGAGTTCGTCAAGCGAATCGTAATAGGAGGTCGGAATGCCGTCAGCACCAATCAGAGCATCCCCGCTACCAGGCTTGAGGGAAGAGACAAGCGCCGGAATGCCGCCTGTAAGATCAGCCACAGAGGAGACGCCGGAGCGATGGTACGCGCTCGCACGATCCACACAGAGCAAATCTGACGAGGTCAACCGACAATATCTGCCGAGTGACTCGAGCAGCTGCTCAGCTTCGGGCACCATACCGATAAGGACGATGCAACCAGCACCGGACATGCGATTGATCGCTCGAGCCTCACGACGGACCACCGACTCGTCCGCAGGCGGAACGTCATCGATCGCAACCAGCACGTCCCCCGAGGAACGAGAGCGCACCGCCTCACATGCGACTCGTACGATTCTGGAAGCCGCGTCTTCAGAGGTCCACCCATCGAGACGAAGCAGATGAGTGGCGTATCCCTCTGATTTTGCTCGATCGACCGCGCCTTCCAAAAGTGTGGTCTTGCCCATGCCAGGCTCGGCAACAATGCCAAATACCGTCTGGCGTCCGCCCTCATAGTCGACAAGCGATTGCAGGCGACTCCGGCCATCAAGGAACGAAGACGTCGCCGAACCCAATCCATGAACTGCCTCAAAGCCCTTCATCATCAGCCTCCAATCGCGGAGCTGACGTCAGTCAGCCCCATGACAACAACGGCAACTCCAGAGAATGTAATGAAGCTACCATCACTTTGGATGCAATTGGGAAGATTTCGGGGACTCTTTTATGCAATTATGTAAGATAATGCTCAACTTGTTCGGTATTTTCCGACGTATTTCGGCAAACGCGTCAGGAACCGTAACGTAATTGTAACATTGTGATGTTCGGCGAACGGTAGCCCGAGCTTCGCCCGAGATTGTCCCCCGATACGGC
>LAHS01002233.1_pt1 | contig 21773 bp, 19 predicted proteins | sample 329651 | NCBI WGS metagenome assembly LAHS01 (sample SAMN03275699, study PRJNA271635) | activated sludge metagenome | isolation source: sample C-1 Sludge from hydrolytic chamber (first chamber) of Anaerobic... | reverse complement strand
TGTGTAACCGCAAAAGACGGGAACTAAGGGAAGCACGGCTTACGCCGACATCAGAATCCTTACCGGTAGAAAGAATCAGATAAGAATATCTTTCGCCGATATAGGATGCCCTATAATTGGAGATAAAAAATATGCTTCTGCTTCTCACTCCAGGCTTATGCTTAACGCAAATCTCTTGGATTTAAGGGCTTTATATGACAAACCTGATTATGTGCTGAAATCCGAGATAGACATTTTTAGGTAGTATATATGGTAAAATATAATGGCTAGGGAACTAATAGTTCACTCTAGGGATTGTTGAATTTGCTAATTAGCTAGAAAGAATAATTTTATGAAGATAGTATTTGTCTTGGATTGCTTGGGGTTGATGACTAACGGAACCTCAGCAACTGCCATCCGTTTTGCTCAGGAATTAAGAAAGCGTGGACACCAGGTAAAGCTTTTAGGTGTCGGTCCTGTTTCTGATGAAGTTAAAAAGAATCTAGATGATCCTGATTATATTAAGTTTGATAAGTGGAACTTCCCTTGTTTTGAATGGCTAGTCGAAAAGGAAGGATTCATGTTCGCCAAAAAAGACGATAAGAAGATGGTCGATGCCATCAAGGATGCGGATGTCGTGCATCTTTTCTTGCCGTTTGGATTTGAAAACCGCGCTAGAAGAATAGCCCAGGCTTTAGGCGTTACTGTCACTGGTGCTTTCCATCTTCAGCCCGATACAATTACATACACTATTTACATGCAGAAACTAGGCTTTGTGACTTCCGCTATTTACCGCGGTTTCTATAGCTACTTCTACAAGAAGATTTCAGAAGTGCATTGTCCTTCTGAGATGATCGCTGACCAGCTTGTGAAAAGACATTACGATAACTGCAAGTTTACAGTTATCTCTAATGGTGTCTCTTCTTACTTCCATCCGGTCGAGGCTAAAAAGCCTGAAGAGCTTAAGAACAAGTTCATCGTCTTGATGGTCGGTCGTCTCTCAAGAGAGAAAAGACAGGATATCATCATAAGAGCTATAGGAAAATCTAAGCATAACGATAACATCCAATTGATCTTATGCGGACAAGGCCCTAATGAAAAGTCTGTAAGAAAACTTGCCGGGAAGAAACTTAAGAATCCTGTTATCATCAAGTTCATCAGCAGAGAAGAACTCAGAAAAGTCTTATGCTACTCAGACTTATACATCCATGCTTCCGATGCTGAAATTGAAGGAATATCTTGTATCGAGGCTATCGCCTGCGGCATGGTTCCTGTCATCTCCGATTCGCCTATCTCTGCTACTAACAGATACGCTATCGATAAAGAGCACTGTATCTTCCATAGAAATGATTCTAAGGATTTAGCCTCTAAGATCGACTATTTCTACGAGAACCCTGAAAAGAGAGAAGAACTCTCCAAAGAATATATAGAATACGCCAAGAAATTTGAGCTTTCAAATGAGGTTGCTAGGTTCGAAACATTCCTATCTAATGCTATTAACGAGCATAAAGAAGGAAAAGATGTATTCTCTCAAGGACTCTGCAAGAAAGATATCAGAAAGACTAAAAAGACCTATAAGCAAATCAAGAAGTACTTGTAAAAAGTACTTCTTTTTTTATCCAAAAATAAAACTCCACTCATCAAAATTGATATGAATGGCGTTAATTAATTCTACTTAGTCGTCTAAGGAAATAGACTCAGAAGGATCTTCGATTATCTTATCGGCATCCATTCTGATTCCCTGAATCGTAGATTCAAGGGGATAAGGTGAGATATGGACAGGGACAGATAGCTTTTTAGAGAAGAACTCTCTTGCTCCGTTTATTAAGCAGCCGCCTCCAGATAAAGTGATTCCTGTATGGATGATATCAGAAGATATTTCAGCAGGGGATACTTCTAGAGTATCGATGATCGTATTCACAATCTCTGAGTATATCTTGACGATGATGCTTGATATTTCACTTGTAGAGACGATGACTGAATGAGGAAGACCAGTGATAACGTCCTTGCCTGAGACTTCAAGTAAGTTGTTATCAGGATTATCAAGAAGAGTTCCTATCTTCATCTTGATGTATTCAGCAGTCTTAGGTCCAATTAGAAGATGATGCTTAGTTCTGATAAAACGGCTGATAGCATCATCGACAGATGACCCAGCGTAGAATGTGGATTTAGAGACGACTATCTTACCTAGAGCGATAGTAGCGATATTAGTAGCAGAACCACCGATATCAACAGACATATTGCCTCTAGTAGAGAAGACATCGATTCCGCTTCCGATAGCTGAGGCTTTGGCGGCGTCGATCAAATAAAGGTCTTTAGCACCTAAACTTCTGGAGACGTCTATTAAAGCCTGCTTTTCAACTTTGGAGATATCTGAAGGAACTGAAATTATATATGAAGCGTTCTTGATTTCCTTTTCGACGTTGAGTCTTTTGAAAGCTTCGTTTAAATAACTGACTGCAGCTTCCTTATCCGCTACTACGCCTTTTTTGATAGGGCAGATAATGGAGAGATCTTCAGGAACTTTCCCGATAAGCTTATGAGCCAAATAACCAATTTCAATTACTTCTTTCTTTTTCTTGGACCAAGCTAAAACTGTAGGCTCATTAAAAACTACGCTATCTGAGCCAGATATCCAAATAAGAGTTGAGGAAGTACCTAAGTCGATACCAACAATGTGCTTTTTCATTATTTAGGCCACGCTTTCTAATTCATATTCTTATTCTATCATTTTGATTGGGCATAGAAAAGGAAGGAAAAAAGAAAAGGCAACGCATTGTTGCCTTTAGATTTCGTCTTTATGATGAGCCTCGTACTTCTTTCTGAGGTCTGTCTCAAGAATCTTCTTGCACATTCTGATGTTTAGAGGAGTGATTTCGACTAATTCATCGGAGTTGATGTAATCAAGACACGCTTCAAGCGACATTCTCTTATAACCCTTTAAAACGACTGTCTGGTCCTTATTTGAAGAACGCTGGTTACCTAGGGATTTCTGCTTGGTGACGGTGACTGTAAGATCCATGTTGTACTTGTTCTCACCGACAATCATGCCTTCGTAGACATCAGTTCCAGGTCCGATGAACATAGTTCCTCTCTCTTCTGTGTACTTGATAGCATAAGCGGTAGAAGTTCCAGAATCTACTGAGACAAGGACACCTAAAGGTCTTTCACCGATTCTGCCCTTGGCCATAGGTCTATATTCTTTGAATGAATGGTTAGCGACACCGTATCCACCAGTCATAGTCATGAATGAAGTATTGAAAGATAACAAGCCTCTAGAAGGGATGATATAGTTCAATCTAGTAAGTCCGTTAGCTGAGGTCATATTGATCATATCAGCTGATCTTCTTCCTAACATATCGATAACAGCACCAGTGTACTGATCAGGGACATCGATTTGGAGATCCTCATAAGGCTCGCAATCGACACCGTCGATCTTCTTGATGATTACTTCAGGTTTAGAGACGAGAAGCTCAAAGCCCTCTCTTCTCATGGTTTCGATTAAGACGGATAAGGCTAACTCACCTCTACCGATAACAGTGAATGATTCGGTTGAAGGGATGTTAGTGAATTTCAAAGAGACATCTCTTTGGCATTCCTTGAAAAGTCTATCCTGGATTTTCTTAGCTGAGAGCATCTTTCCATCACGTCCAGCGAAAGGAGAGTGGTTAGCAGAGAAAGTCATCTTCAATGTAGGCTCATCGATTCTGAGCTTAGGAAGAGGCAATAAGTGAGTAGGCTCACAGACAGTTTCACCTACAGAAATATCAGGAAGTCCGCCGACAGCGACGATATCGCCAGCATCGGCTTCAGGAATATCGATTTTGTTAAGTCCTAAGAAACCAAAGAGTTTGGTGACCTTGAAAGGCTTGATGCTCCCATCGAGTCTGATGCAAGATACATCTTCGCCTACTTTGATCTTGCCTCTTTCGATTCTACCGATGCCGATTCTACCGACATAGTCGTTATAATCGAGCAAGGAAGGCTGGAACTGAAGAGGAGACTCAGTATCAGTATTAGGAGCAGGTATGTACTTGATAATAGTATCAAGTACCGGAGCCATACCTTCTTTTTGATCGGCGGGGTTATCAGAATAAGAAGAAGTTCCTTTTAAAGCAGAGCAGTAAACGACAGGGAACTCTAGCATAGAGTCATCAGCGCCTAACTCGATGAAAAGATTGAGGACATCATCGACAGTCTTCTTGATGTTGGCGTTAGGACGATCAACCTTATTGATGACGACGATAGGCTTGAGGTGAGACTCGAAAGCCTTCTTCAAGACGAATCTTGTCTGAGGCATAGTGCCTTCAAAAGCATCGACGACGAGAACGACGCCATCGACCATGTTCATAATTCTTTCGACCTCTCCGGCGAAATCAGCATGTCCCGGAGTATCGACGATATTAATTCTATAATCCTTATAATTGATTGCTGTGGTCTTAGCTAAAATAGTAATGCCTCTTTCATGTTCGATGGCGTTAGAATCCATAACATCGATATCCACAGATTTATTGTCTCGGAAGGTTCCAGAGAACTTCAACATCTGTCCAACCAGGGTAGTTTTGCCGTGGTCGACATGGGCGATAATAGCGACGTTTCTAATGTTTTTCATAAAATGAGAACCTCCGAATGAAAAATACTTCTTTGCAACTTTAAAATTATACCACAATGATAAGAGTACTTAGTAGGATTTTTTACGTCAACTTTCATGAAATGTTTCTGAAAATCCTATGGAGTGTTTTGAAAGTTAATAATGTCTTTTGTATAGAGACTTGAATCAGTTAAATGTCAGAAGGCTTATTTTGAGAACCAGAGTTTTCTTTGTCTTTGCTCTTATCCTTATATATCTTTTTGGGTTTTTCAGGCTTTCTAACAAAGAAAGATAGGATTTTCGGGAAGAGGATGAGGGCTGCTTGAATTATTGCTGCTATAGAGAAGATGATGACTAGATTGTAATCGATGAAGAAGATATAAAAGGCAATAGCAGCAGACCAAATAAACAAGGACTCGAATACTAAGTTGAATTTCTTCTTTCCGGTTATGAAGTCGAATATCAAGGCGATAGCAGGAATGGCGGGAATAATAAACAAGTACCATTTAACATATTCGGAAATATGGTAGATTTCTGAAATGGAGGCGAATAGGATACCTGCTAAAGTAGTAATGATAAATATTACTGATAAAGCAAAGATTACTTTCACTTCTATTTCTCTTTTTTTTAGATTCTTTATTTCATCGTTAGTCAAACCAGCGTATTCATGATCATTAAAAAGATATTGGATATCAACATTGAAAAGCTTCGATATCTTATATAGCATTTCAGCATCGGGAAGGGATTCACCCCTCTCCCATTTTGAAATGGCCTTATCGGAATAATTAAGTTTATTCGCTAAATCTGCTTGAGTCATATTCTCTCTTTTTCTCAAGCAAGTTATGTTCTTGGCGATAATATCTTTTATTTCCATTTGCTGTTCCATGTATTTATTATATGGAATTTAAATTTTGAGGGCAAATATTTCTCTACTTTTTGTAGATTTTTTATTCTACGAATGGTTGATATTAATTCAAACTTACTTGTTATAAGGTGTAAATGGGAGGCAAGGGAAATGAAAGAGGAAATAAATAAAGCAGTTCAAGGGACAAATCAAGCTGCTCAAAATGTAGATGTTGAATCCACCCAAGAAATTTCGTTAAAGTCCAATAGAAAGCAAGTGAAGTACGAGAACGTCATACTGACTTCTGTGCTTCTGTTTATGTATGTCGGGACTCTAATTTACGGAATTGTCGAGATGATCAATCCGACTTCTACTAGTGAATCTCAGGCTACATTAATAGTCTTGCAGTGCACTGGCGGATTAGTTCTGGTGTTTGCTCCTGATATTTTAGAAAAGTTTTTTAAAGTAAAGCTGGCGTTTCCTATTAGATTTGGAATTGAGTTCTTCGGTGTCTTAGGTATTATCCTTGGGGAAGGCGCTCAGTTCTACTATAAGTTCTCCTGGTGGGATGATATGCTTCATTTCTCCTCTGGTGTCGGCGCTGCTTTCTTAGGCTTCTCTCTTTTATCTAATTTCTTGAAGAAGAGCGAGACTAAGCATAAGGTCGCTATCTGCATCATAGGATCTATCTGCATTTCTTTCTCCATAGGGTTCTTCTGGGAAATAATGGAATTTTCCATGGATTATTTCTTCGGTACTAATATGCAGAAGAGCATTCCGGAGATATCTGCTTTATTTAACGGCGGAGATACTTCCGCTAATCTACTAGGAACTGATGAAGAGATTGCTAATTTCTTCAGAACTCCTGCTGGCTATCGTTATGCTTTGATGGATACTATGTCAGATTTAATCGATTGTTTTATCGGTACATTCGTCTTTGAAATCATCGGTTTCTTTATCACTAGAAAACACAAGAGAGCATTTGAAAATCTCATTATGTTCCACTGCGATAAAACCGGTTATTCTATTAACTAAAAGCTGTGTTTTCTTTGCTCATCCTTATTGATATAATATGAATAAGAAATACTTGAGGGAAGGAAACAAAAAACATGAATGAAGAAGTAACTGATTACGTCAAGGTCATTAAAAACGACCCTCAAAAAAGAGATGAGCAGATCCTAGGCTACATCGAAGAAGCCAAGACTATCCACGACGATGCCTTTGATAACGGCATCAACAATTACAATACGGATATCAGGACTCTCTTGATGTCATTTGTCGAAAGGCTCTCATATCTCGACTTATCAAGGAAGAACTATTCGACATATCAGAGATTCGCTGATTTCATCGGCGGCAAGTCTAAAAGAGAAGCCGACTATGATGTATCCGCTAAAAAAGAAGATGATGAGAAGAATAAGTCAGCTTATGGAATAGTCAATGTCTTAAAAGGCGTATCTGATAATATATCTAATCCTGAGTTCAGAATTTATCTGATTCTCATCGGAGTCGGTGTCTTCAAGGATGAAGGAACTATCACCAAGAAGCAGAGAGAATTCCTAGATGAGATGTTCGAGTCTCTTCAGATAGATAACTAGTAGAATCTGCATTTAAGGACATAATAAAAGCCTCGGTATTCGCTTATAAGCGTAAAGCTCATTAAGTGTTGATCGAGGCTTTTTGATTATTAGAACTTAGCTAAGGGAGCAGGTGTCTTTCTTTCAAGAGTGTACTTGAAGAAATCATTTACTTCTTGAAGGGTATTAAACTTAGCCATGAAGAAGTAGTCACCCATGCCATCAGCGAGGACTGGAGGATTGTTCTTAGCAAAGCATATTTCATCTTTGTATTTAGATAGAACATCATCCCAGTTATGGACGTAGTCTCCGTTGAATCTTCTCCCTGAGTAAGCGCAGTACATAGGAGGAAAGTCGATCTTCTCACGGTTCTCATCGTAGGCCATGACATCAGCCCAGATCTTATAAATATCGATTGAATAAGCGAAGTTGATCATATCAGGGGTATATCCGCCAGGTACTCTCATGTTGACTTCAAGTCCGAATAAGTCGCCTTTCTTACCAAGGCCTTCTTGGTCTTTAGTAAGGCGGAAGAACTCTAGATGATAGAATCTAGACTTAGCGCCGAAAGCGTGGAGGACTCTTTGTCCGGCATCTCTTAAATCAGCGGGGATGTCTTTAGAAGTGTAGTAGTAAGAATCGGTGTACTCGATCACTATGTCCATTATAGGAAGAGGGAAGACGTGATGAGTAGGATAGACGACATCGCCTTTAGAATTGCAAACTCCATCAAAGGAGATCAACTCTCCATCGATGAACTGCTCCATGATGTACTGTCTATTAGGTTCCTTCATCTTGAAGAACTTAACAAGCTCATCATCGTTCTTGATCTTATAAGTATGTGAGGATCCGACACCATCATCAGGCTTTACGATGACAGGGTAATGGACTTCATCTATAAAAGGCTTGGAGTCTTCAACTGAGTGGACTAGCTTCCACTTAGCGGTCTTAACGCCTGCTAAGGCGTATTTTTCTTTCATTAGTGACTTGTGTCTGAAGTATTTGACTTGGTCGAGATTCGGACCAGTGGTGACATTGAAATCAGTTCTTAATCTAGCATCGTCTTGCATCCAGAATTCATTATTTGATTCGATGAAGTCTATCTTGCCGTGCTTAGAAATGAAATAGCCTATAGCGCGATATTTTTCATCGTAGTTTTTAAGATCGTGAACGCAGTAGTAATCAGAAAGGGAGTCTTTCAAATTCTGAGGAAGATTCTCATAAGGTACATCTGCGATACCGCAGACTGTAACGCCATCATCCTTCAAGCCCTTGCAGAAACGCCAGTAGCTGTCCGGGAAGTGCGGGGAAATAAATACAAAGTTCATAAGCAATACCTCTATGATAATTTAACTACGATGTTATTTTACCATCAAAAAACAAAACCACACGGCAATGAGTAATGAAAGCGGTTAAATAAAATACTTAGTATGCTATTTGACGCCGTACATGGCGAAGATGATTTCTACTAATAAGAAGTAAATGATAAGGGAGCAGGTATCTACTATTGAGGTGATGATAGGACCAGCGGTAATAGCAGGGTCGAGCTTGAGTCTTTTTGCGACTAGCGGCAAGACAGAACCGATGGACTTAGAGAAGACGATAACTAGAAGAGAAGTTATGGCTGCAAGACCAGCGATCAAATATGAATTGACTTGGCTGGAGTTCTTGATTAAGCCTACGGCAAACTCAAAGCAGATCCATCCGAAGTTGACCGCAGCGCAGATAGAGCCCACGATCAAAGAGACTCTGAATTCCTTGAAGAAGACCTTCAAGATATCATGGGTGGTGATTTGCTTTAAGGAAAGGGCACGAGTTACGACAGTTGTCGTCTGCCCTCCGGCATTTCCTCCTGTATCCATCAACATAGGGATAAATACAGTTAAGACAGGGATTTTTTCTATTGAGGTTTGGAATGTATTGATAATAAGCTCAGTGAAGGTATCAGATATCATCAAGAAAAGAAGCCAAGGTATTCTGGCTTTTGATAAGGTCCAAACAGGGGCTTTTAAATAGTCCGAATTATCATCGTCAGGATTGATAGCGGCCATCTTAGCTAAATCTTCTGTCTGCTCATCTTCGATGACATCCATAATATCATCGATAGTGATGATGCCTAGCATTCTCTGTTCTTTATCAATGACAGGAATGACAGTAAGGTCGTATTTCTTCATAAGCTCAGCGACATCTTCCTGATCTGTATCGGCGACGACTGAGATGCAGTCGTTATCCATGATCTTATCGACCTGGTCAGAAGTATCGGCAAATATCAGATCATCTAAAGATAAGGCTCCTACTAGCTTTCTTGTAGAATCAACGACGTAGGTAGTCGATATGGTTTCAGCTTCTCTGCCGTTTTGCTTTATCTTAGCTAGGGCTTCTGAGCAGGAGCATCTATCTTTAATTGAGACATACTCAGTAGTCATTATTGAACCGGCAGTATCGTTTTTATAATTCAACAGAGCATTGATTTCTTTTCTGTCGTCAGGAGAAGTGTTAGAAAGCACCTTTCCTACGAGGTTAGAAGGAAGCTCCTCTACGAAATCGGCGATATCATCGTTAGACATTTTTGAGATGATAGCCTGAACTTCTTTTGAAGTGAAGGCCTTGACGATCTTAGCTTGCTGGTCAGAATCAAGGTAAGAGAAAATGTCAGCAGTATAACTATTAGGAACAGTCTTAAAAAGATAGACGACATCAGCTTCGTCTTCCATGTCGTTGATTAAATAAGCGACATCGATAGGGTCGTGATTAGCGACAAACGCTCTTAAGGAATTGAAGTCCTTCTTTTTGATGAAGCCTTCTAATGCGACCAAATCTTCCTTGTCTTCAGCTAAATCAGCTTCTGGAGATGTGAAAATATCAGGTCCAGGTACAGGTAAATGCTCTTTGTCATTCTTATTTTCTGACATATTGCTTCCTCCTGGTTCTTCTTTCTTTTCTAAGACACCTTTAGTCTAGGTTTTCAAGGGTTCTAAAATCAACAAATACTTTTCGTTAATTTAAGAAAGTTTTAAGAACAGAAGCCTTTTATGAGATGAAGAAAAACTTTTTGCAACTTTTTTCAAAATTTTTCCGAAATTAGGTGGATGAATTTCTAATACTTATCAGAACCCTGAAAAAAAGGGATAGAAAGGACTATATTATGAGCTTCTTAGATGTGGATGAAGAACTATTAGAGACTGAACGTGAGCTGACAAGGACGACTGAGAGCAACTTAGTCGATGAGAAAGGAAGGGAGATGGAGTCGAAGATTGAAACTAAAAGGACATACACAATCAAAGCCGACACTAAAAAGGTAAAGTATGTCGCCCACCTTTATAACATCTCTTTCCAAAGACTACTAGCTAATGGAAACAAGGATATCTCGAGATATATTCTCGCTGACTCAAATTACGATCCTAATAAGGTAAGAACGGATATCAACTTAAGAGTTTCAAATTACCTAAGTTACGATGAGAAGAGGATTCTCATCATAGACTTAGCTCTTTTGGCTTTAACTCAAGAAGAGGCGAAGATCATCAGAAACGACTTCTTCTTCCCTCAGGCTAAAAAGTGGTGGGCTAATGATTTCTCCCGCTCTTCTTATTACCGCACTAGAAATGCCGGAATCAAGAATTTCGCCAAGGTGTGTACTTTATGCGACCAACTGGATTGATATTAATTGCTTTAATGTCTCTTTTCGCCCCTAAAACGGGGGCGAAGGAGACTTCTATAGTGTCTTTAAAGGGAGACATTACAAAATACGGCTACCTTTTTAAACTAAGTCTTTCTAAGAAGGAAGAAGTAAAAGGCCAACTGAAGATTTATCTAGACAACACTCTTTTTAATGAAATCGAAGTATCTGATACCGCTTATACAATTTCCTTTGGAATTTCCAATACTGAGAAACTGCTTAGATATGTGGGCCTTCGTGATATGGTGATTCTTTATAATCTGGATGAGGAGTCTGTTGGGAAGACTTATAAAATCAGAGGATTTTATGTATCTGATGAGGTGATTGAAGATAGTTATTACCATAAAGTCTATTGCTCCTTGGGTGATGAGGAAATCGTTAGCGAAACAATATCTATCATCGCCAATGAAGATTATCTTCTTCCTAGAAAGATGAAGTTTGATGCTAATGGCATTGTGGCGATTTCTCTTTCTAAAGGTACAGAGTCTTTTTACACCTATTATTTAAATAACAGAAAGATGCTCTCCTATTCATTAGGGACAAATGATGAACAAGTATCTAATTATTCTTTATCTTTAGAAGACATGTACATCGATAGTGAAGAATCATTAGTAGGTCTGTCATTAGCCTTAAAATCAGAAGGTTTTATTTCAGCTTTCTCTCTGACTTTTAAATTGATTTTTCCAGTTAAAGATGTGTTTGGAATAAACGGCGAGTATACTTTCGCCTTTGGAGTTGAAGATGCTTAAGAAAATAATGCTATGCATAATTCCTGTCTGTCTCTGCCTTTCTTTTCTGACTGTTAAAAAAAGCCAGATGGAGATGCAAAAAGAAGAGCTTTCCTCTTTATTCATAAAGGCCTGCAGGAACAATACTGAATATTTAATGGAAGAGAAGAAGCCGGTCGTGGATTTTGAATCTGCTATAAAGGAGTTCTCAAAATCGATGGCAAACTATCCTTCTTTGATTCTTAACGAAGCCGAATATGTAAAAGAAGGATCTTACATCTATCCTTTATACGTCACTTCAATTAGACAGAAAGCCACTATTAAGGAAGGACTTATTTCAAATTCGTTCTATTTAACCATGGAGGTGAAAAGAAACAATGAAAAAAGCTAATAAGAACACTAATTTGGATTTGATATTATTCGCCATTGTTGTTCCGCTATCTATATTCCTTATTTCCTCTAGTTGGGTCGCTGGTCTTGTCTCGCTTTTATTTATCAGCCTATTTTCATATCTCATTTATAAAAACAATCAAGGTCATGAGAAGATGGACGGAAAAAGGGAACAGACTTTGGCTTTCTTAAAAGCCTATTTTGTTCTTCTGGATTCTGGTAAAAGCCCAAAAGCATCTTACGAGGCTTGTTCTTCTGAGTTAGTAAAGCTAGGGATTTCCTATAAATATGATGAAATAAAGACAGATACATCAAAACTCGATACTTTGCCGCTAAAAATGTATAAGGATGCCTTTTATAAGTCTCTTCAATCTAAGGCATCTACCTTCAAATGCGAAGGAGTCCTGTCTTGTTTAGAGAAAGAAAGGACTGTCTATAAAAAAGAAGGAAATGAGAATAGATCTGAGATATTGTTCTCTATCATTACTGTTTGCTTATCTGTTCTTTTATTGAAAGTGATTTTCGGAGGGTACTTATTAGACTTTACTAATATCTATCTCTCGGTGGTGTTAATCGTCTTTACATCAATTCCTATTGGGATGATGTATCTATATGAATATTTAAGGAGAAACTAAAAATGAATACAAAGAAAGAAACGCCTAAAAAAGAACACAGCATCAAAAAAGGGAACGATAAACTCAATCAAAGAATTATAGGTTCGGTCCTTTGCATTTTGATAGGTATATTATTTGGAGCCTACTGCTACATTAAGCTCAATAATGTTACAGCTTGCGTGATTGTTGTTTTGACTTTTGTCTTGGTGGGAGCAATTTGCTTCTTCTATCCAAAACTAAATAATAAAAAGAATGCCCCTAATAAGGCAGATGGAGAAATAGGAGACTTCTTCTCCAGATTCTCTGAAAAGCTGATGTCTGGAAATAAAGTAGAAACTGCCTTTAAAGAATCTGCCTCTTCCTTGAAGGGCTCTTATATTAAAGACGCCTTGATGAAATGCATGGACGATAAAGGAGAGTTTATCTCTAATGTTTCAATTAACACTGTTCTTTCTAAGCAAGAGGAAGAGGGTGTAGATATTGTGAATAGGGGAATAGCCGCTAAGAAATTATCAGGAGAAGACATTTCCTTTCTTTATTCTTTCTCGAAAAGGACTAAGGCGAAGAATACAAGTTTCGACTACAAATTGATCGAGAACGTCTCCATACTTTTAATGGTCGTCTTATTCGGGCTTATTCTCTATCTTGGAATTATAGGAATATGAAGTATATAAAACGATTCTTGCTTTTAATTACTCTGTGTTTGTCTTTTGTCGGCATCAGAGATTGCCTAGAGATTAAAAAGACAAAAGAAGATATCATTGCTTATTCAAAGGAAGTATCTGAGAGCTTTCAGAAAGGGAATAACCCAGTATCAGAGTTAAAGGAAGGCTATTACCTTGAGATAGTAACCAGCATTTCGACTTATCTTGTCTATAAACTATCAAAAAATGAACCTCTTTGTTTCAATAGGTCTTACTCGGAAGTGATTAAAGGTGTCGTCTATTACAACTAAACCCCTCTTTAACTTGAATTGACTCCTCTTTATACTTAAAATGAATTACATCAGAAAGAAGAGATTTATGGAACACATTATCGAAGATTTAGACAAAAGAGGCTTGATAGATAATTTCTCAGATAAAGAGAAAATTATGAAGATGCTGGAGACCAAGAGAACCATTTACTGTGGCTTTGATCCTTCTGCATGTTCGCTTCAGCTCGGAAACTTCGTCATGATAACTATCCTCAGAAGACTTCAGCAGGCCGGACACAGAATCATCGCTATCGTCGGCGGTGGAACCGGAATGATCGGAGATCCTTCTGGCAAGAAGGCTGAAAGACAATTCCTCGATGCCGATAAAGTAAATCACAATGTCGAGTGCATCAAAAAGCAGCTTTCAAAATACATAGATTTCTCAACCCCGGATAAAGGAATCCTTCTTAATAACGGAGACTGGTGGGGCAAGATATCTGTAATCGAGTTCTTGCGTGATTATGGAAAGTCTTTCTCTATCAACTACATGTTAGGAAAAGAAATCATCTCTTCTAGACTTGAAGCCGGTATTTCCTACACCGAATTCTCATATATGATTCTCCAGGCTGGCGATTTCTATCGCTTGTTTAAGGAATATGGATGTGAGCTTCAGATTGGCGGCGGAGACCAGTGGGGAAATTTAACTTCCTCTTTGGAACTAATAAGAAAGAAAGAACCCGGAGCTGATGCTGAAGTATTCTCAGCTAAGTTGATCACCGATTCTGAAGGCAAGAAATTTGGAAAGTCAGAGAAGGGCGCTTTGTATTTAGATCCGGAAATGTGCTCTCCTTATTTCATATATCAGTACTTCATCAATGTCTCTGATATCGATGTCGGCAGATACATGAAGATCTTCGATGAGAGATCATTAGAGGATATTCAGAAAGATATCGATGAGCATATGGCTCACCCTGAACTTAGACTCGGTCAGAAGAAACTTGCTTACATGATCGTCACTAAAGTCCACTCTAAGGAAGTCGCTGATGAGTGTGTGAAGATGTCTAGTGCCTTATTTACCGATGATGTCGCTTCTTTAACTGAAAAGGAAGCCAAGGAAGTCGGTGAAGGCCTTCCTTCATTCGAAGCGGAAGGCGATTCTATCGGACTTCTTGACGCTTTAGTTAACGCTAAACTCGCAACCTCTAAAAGAGAAGCTAGAGAGTTTGTCTCGGCTGGATCTGTTAAAGTTAACGGCACTCAGGTTAAAGACCTTACCTATATAATCAATAAGAAAGACGGAATAGGCGGAAAGATCTTCTTCTTGAAGAGAGGTAAGAAGTCTTATGGCTTCTTGACCTTCAAAGACTAATTAGCTTCATCTTTATATCGTAAAATTAAGTACCTTTGCTTCTGGGAAGACCGGAAGACTGGTACTTTTTTAATTTTTAGCAGTTAAAACTTGACAGTGCTAAAAGTTGTGCTATCCTTAAATTAGCAGTCTTTATAGAAGAGTGCTAAAAGGAGGAAGTTAAGTTATGGAACAAGAACAGCAATATACACAGAAAGTCATTTCTGTTTTAAATAAGGCTAATGATATAGCTAAAGAGAGAAGGCACCCTTCAGTTGATGTCCCTCATTTGATGAGAGCACTTTTTGATTCGGAGTCTTCGTTTTACGTTAAAGTTTTGGAGAGATTGCATATCGATCCGAAAATCGTTTCTCAGACTATCGATGGATTCTTAGGTCAGATCAATACTACTGATTCTAATGAAGATCCTTATATGTCTACGGATTTGAAGTCTTTGATTTATAATGCCACAAAAGTCGAAAAGGACTTCGGTGATGATTTCTTATCTGTCGAGCATTTACTAATCGCTCAGTTCTCATCTTCTAATTCATTGATCAAGAAACTTGAGGAGATTGCCTCTTACGATGAGAAGAGTTTCAGAGAGACTATTAAGTCAATAAGAGGAAACTCTAAAGTCACCACTGATAATCCTGAGGATACTTATGATGTTTTGAATAAATACGGGAGAGATTTGGTCGATGAAGTCGCTAAAGGGCATGTCGATCCTATCATCGGACGTGATGAAGAGATAAGAAGAGTCATGCAGATTCTTTCAAGAAAGACTAAGAATAACCCTATTCTTATCGGCGAACCTGGCGTTGGCAAAACTGCTATCGCCGAGGGTTTGGCTTGGAGAATATTCCGTGGCGATGTACCTATGTCTTTAAAAGACAAGACTATATTTGAACTTGATTTAGGTGCCCTTATTGCCGGTGCTAAGTATCAAGGCGAATTTGAGGAAAGACTGAAGGCTGTACTAAATGAAGTCGCTAAATCAGAAGGAAGAATCATTCTCTTTATCGATGAAATTCATATGCTGATCGGTGCTGGTAGAACTCAAGGCGCTATGGATGCGGCTAACTTACTTAAGCCTGCTTTGGCTAGAGGTGAATTGCACTGTATCGGCGCTACTACCTTAGATGAATATAGAAAGTATATCGAGAAGGATCCTGCTTTCGAAAGAAGAATGCAGAAGGTCATTATCGAAGAGTCTACTGTTGAAGATACAATCACTATCTTAAGAGGAATTAAGGAATCATACGAGGAACACCACGGTGTTCAGATTACTGATGATGCCTTGATCGCTGCGGCTACATTATCAAAAAGATACATCACTGATAGATATCTTCCTGATAAGGCCATTGACCTTATAGATGAATCTTGCGCTAAAGTCAGAATGCAGATCGATTCTATGCCAGATGAACTAGATAAGGTTTCAAGAAAGCTCACTCAGCTTGAAATTGAGAGAGTCTCTTTGAAAAACGATGATTCACCTTCCGCTCAGACTAGATTAGCTCAGATTTCTAAGGAAATCGGAGATGTTAAGTCTAGAAAAGACGAGCTGATGCTTCAGTGGCAGAATGAAAAAGGCGAACTTGAGAAGGTAAAGGATCTTCAGACTCAGTTGAATAAGGCTAAGCTCAACCTTGAAAAAGCCCTTAACGACGCTGATTATAATTTAGCTGCTAAGTTGCAGAATTCTGATATTCCTGCCTTGAAAGAGGAAATCAATAAGATTAAGAGCAAAGAAGACAAGGATAAGATTCTCGATGAGACTGTCACTGAGGAAACAGTGGCTTCTGTCATCTCAACTTGGACTGGAATACCTGTCTCTAAGTTAACTAAATCAGAATCTTCTAAGATACTAGGCTTAAAAGACGAACTTAAGAAGAGAGTTATCGGACAGGATGAAGCTGTCCAATTAGTATCTGACGCTATACTTCGTTCAAGAGCCGGCTTAAATGATTCTCATAGACCTTTAGGCTCATTTATGTTCTTAGGACCTACTGGTGTAGGTAAGACTGAAATAGCTAAAGCCTTAGCTGAACAGCTATTTGATTCTGAGGATGATATTATCAGAATCGATATGTCTGAATACATGGAGAAATTCAACGTTTCAAGATTGATTGGCGCTGCTCCTGGCTATGTCGGATATGAAGAAGGCGGTCAGCTTACTGAGGCTGTAAGAAGACATCCTTACTCTATTGTTCTTCTTGATGAAATTGAGAAGGCCAACCCTGATGTCTTTGATATCTTGCTTCAGGTCCTCGATGATGGAAGACTTACTGATTCTCAGGGAAGAGTAGTCGATTTCAAGAATACTATCATCATCATGACTTCTAACTTAGGCTCTGAATATCTATTACAAGGAAATACTCCTGAGAATAGAAACAAGGTCATGGATTTATTGAAGAATAAATTCAAACCGGAGTTCTTGAACAGAATCGATGAAATAGTCATGTTCAATTCATTAACTAAGAATGTTGTTGATAAGATAGTTGTTAAGTTCTTAAGCGAGCTTGTTAATCATACCGCTCAGAACGGACTTACATTGACTTATAGCCCTGAAGTTGTAAAGAAGATCGGGGATGATTCCTTCGATCCTATCTACGGCGCAAGGCCTATCAGAAGATATATACAGAAATATATCGAGACTCCTTTAGCTAAGAGCATCATCGATGGAGATGTAATCAAGACTTGCAAGATTGGCGTTAAAGGCGACGATTTCACTTTCTCCGCTAAGTAAAAAGAATCCCGTCTGATTTGATTCGGGCGGGATTTTATTATGGACGAATTTAATATATTAGGTTGAATAATATAATAGTTAGTTTACTATGTTTTGCCTTCGGCCATATAAGGCCTATTGATTTTCTTATTTGAATTGAAGAAAGCGATTACACCACATATAATAGAACCAGAAAGAACAGGGGTTAACTATGGATGAAATAAAGATTATTCAGGTTAAGGAAAATGTCTTGGCTTCAAATGAAAAAGAAGCTCAGAAACTTAGAAATGAGATGAAGAAAGAGAGAACTTACCTTCTCAATATCATGTCTTCACCTGGAAGCGGCAAGACTACTTTGCTCAAGGCTACAATTAAAGCGCTGAAAGATGAAATGTCTATCGGCGTCTTGGAAGCTGATATCGATTCAGATGTCGACGCCAAAGCTGTTAAAGAAGCTGGCGCTGACGCTATTCAGCTTCATACTGGCGGAATGTGCCATTTGACTGCTGATATGACTGAACAGGGAATTTCAGCTTTTAAAGATAAGAAGCATTACGATCTTCTCTTTATTGAGAATGTCGGTAATTTGGTCTGCCCGGCTGAGTTTGATACCGGCGCTACTGATTCAGTGGTTCTTATGTCAGTACCTGAAGGCGATGATAAAGCCTTGAAATATCCTCTGATGTTTGAAGTATGCTCAGCTATGGTTATCACTAAGGCTGATGTCATGCCTTACTTTGACTTCGATGCGGATAAGTGCAAAAAGAACGCTCTTATGAGAAATAAGAATTTGAAGATAATGGAAGTCTCCGCTAAGACTGGTTTAGGAATGGATGAATGGCTTAATTTCTTAAGAAATAAAGTCAAGATTGCCAAGGAAGGGAAATAACTTTATGAAATTAAGAAAGAAGATCGTCAAGCTCGCCAAGATGATTGGCGGGACCGCTGGAATCATGAACAAAATTGACGAAAACGCTCCTGAATACTACTGCATGGCGGGCTGTGTCAGCGATGATGAAGCTGATGTCGCTTTAGCTATGGGCTTAAGAAAGCACCGCACTATCGATGAGATTTCTAAAAAATGCGGTAAGAGCAAGGAAGAAGTCGAAAAACTCGGCGATCATCTTGCTTGGTTAGGTGTCTGCAAATACGATATCGATGAAAAAGGCGTAAAGACCTATTTTATAAATATATTCGCTCCTGGCGTTTTGGAGATGATGGTCGGCAATCACGAGAATGCTGATAAACATCCTGAGATTTATCGTGCTTTTAACCAATATACTCACGATAGACTTGCTAAGCTTGGACCTATGCTTCCTCCTGGCATGGGATTAATGAGAGTTATACCTATCGAGAGAGCTCTTCCTAAAGGTGAGAAGGCTGATCCTAGAGATACTTTGTCTTACTATTTTGATAAATACAAGACTTTCTCAGTGGCTGACTGCTCTTGCCGTACTTCTAGATCAAAGATGGGAGAAGGCTGCGGGCATATAGGAAAAGACTTATGTGTTCAGTTAGGTATAGCAGCTGATTTCTTCGTTAGATCAGGTAAGGCAAAATACATAACCAGAGAAGAATTAGATAAGCTCGAATTCGAATGTGAAGAGAACGGCTTGATGCACGAAATGCCTAATATCGAAGAGGGCGGTGAAACTAGCGCTTTATGCAATTGCTGCGGCTGCGCTTGCTTCTCTTTAAGAGCCGTTCAGGAATTCAAGACCAATCAGGCTTTTGCCTCTAACTATCGCTGCGAAATCAATAAGGACAATTGCGTCGCTTGCGGTATGTGTATGGAAAACTGCCCTGTCAACGCTATTAAACTAGGTGAAAAGCTTTGCACTATTAAGCCTTATAAGATCAAATTCCAGAAATCTCTTGCTAACCATACTATCAAGGCTTCAGGAAGAGATCCGGATTATCGTTTCCATAGAGAGAATGTCGTCGAAGAGACCGGCACTGCTCCTTGTAAGGTAGCTTGCCCGGCTCATATCGCCGTTCAAGGCTATATCAAACTAGCTTCTGAGCATAAATATTTAGAAGCCTTGGAACTCATTAAGCATGAGAATCCTTTCCCGGCAGTTTGCGGCCGTATCTGCCCTCATAACTGCGAAAATAAATGCTCAAGAAACAACATCGATGACCCTGTCGCTGTCGATGACATCAAGAAGTTTATCGCCGATAAGGAACTCGATGATAAGACACAGTACATCCCTAGAAAGAGACACGATTACTCCGATAAGAAGATCGCAATAATCGGCGGTGGTCCTGCTGGTTTGTCTTGCGCTTATTACTTAGCTCAGGACGGCTACGACATAACTGTCTTTGAAAAGGAAGATAAACTCGGCGGAATGCTTACTTTAGGCATTCCTTCCTTCAGACTTGAAAAGAACGTCGTCGAAGCTGAAATTGACATCATCAAGAAGATGGGCGTCAAGTTCAAGACTGGCGTTGAGGTCGGTAAGGACGTCTCTATTGCTGACCTTCGCAAGGAAGGCTTTACTGGATTCTACGTCGCTATCGGTGCTCAGGATTCTAGAAAATTAGGTATCCCTAATGAAGACAATAATGATGTTATCGGCGGAATTGATTTCCTTAGAAAAATCAATCTGGGTGAAGGACAGAAGCTTCACGGTAATGTCGTAGTAGTCGGTGGCGGCAACGTCGCTATGGATGTCGCTAGAGCTGCTATTAGACAGCACGCTGATAGAGTTGACTTATATTGCCTTGAAAAGAGAGATGAGATGCCTGCTTCTAAAGATGAGATTGCTGAAGCGGAAGAAGAGGGAATCTTCGTCCACAACGGATTTGGACCTAAGGAAGCTGTCGAAGATGAAAAGGGAAAGCTTGTTGGAATCAAATTCAAGAAGTGCTTATCCGTCTTCGATGATCAGCATCACTTCTCACCTAAGTACGATGAAGACTCTGTTGTCTTAGCTGATTGCTCGTTTGCTTTACTAGCTATTGGACAGTCTATTAATTATGGACATCTTCTCGATGGCACTAAGGTGGAGTTCAATAGAAATCACACCATCAAGGCTGATGAACTTACTTACCAGACCGGCGAGAAAGACATATTCGCTGGCGGTGATGTTTATAACGGTCCTTCTTTCGCCATTAAGGCTATCGCCGATGGTAAGCAAGGCGCCATATCTCTTCATAGATTTGTCCAGCCTGGACAACTCCTCGATGCCGGACGTGATAGAAGACTATATAAGGCCATCGATCAGTCCAATGTCGATTTCTCCTCATTTGATAAGATGCCTAGACAACGTCCTTATACTAAGCCCCTCGATAAGCTTTCTTATAACGACCCTAGAGGTAATTTCACCGAAGATCAGATTCAGAAAGAGGTTAAGAGATGTTTAGGATGCGGCTGCGCTGTCGTGGATCCTAACTTATGTGTCGGATGCGGACAATGCGTCATCAAGTGCAAATTCGATGCCGCTCATCTTGTGAAGAAGTCTTCAGTCTATGCTCATAGATACGAAGATTTGGTAGCCCATTCTGCTGCTTATACTGTTAAACGTGGAATCATGATTGCAACTAACGCCTTGAAGAAAGACGAATAATTATGCATGAGTTGGGTTTCGCCGTTGAGATTGTAAAAGCTGTCGAAGACATAATGGACGAACAGCACCTTACTAAAGTAAGCACCATTGTTTTAACTGTGGGTGAGGCGACTGGCATCGTTCCTTCCTATATGAAGTATTGTTTTCCTGCTGCTGTTGATAACACTCGTCTTAAGGGAACTAAACTTGAGATTGAGTTTATTAGAGCTAAGGGAAGATGCCGTAAGTGCGGCAAGGAGTTTGTGATCACTGATAACCATGGTTGTTGCCCTGATTGCGGCTCTGAAGATTACGAAATGATCACTGGGCGTGAGTTTCTCATCAAAGAAATTCACGCTAAGTGATGTCTTTTAAGGAAAATCTCCTAAACCGGTTGATTTTCTTTGACAAACGATGGTCTTTATCATAGAATTACATTTGGTCGCCAGATATGGCGGATATGGTGAAGTGGTTAACACAATCGGCTGTGAACCGATCATGCAAGAGTTCGATCCTCTTTATCCGCCCCATATTAGAACGATAAATGTGATACAATGCGTGTCACATTTTTTTGTGCTAAAAGCGCCGTTAAATCGGTTCTTTTTCAATAATTGGATGTTGCAGGTCACAAAAGATAGGGTGTTCTAGGCATTTTATAGAGAAAAATATGGTTCACTCGTGAAATGGATTATGCTAGGGGGTGCACTCGTTAAACGGATAATAGGGAGGGGGTGCACTCGTGAAATGGTTAAAAAAATTCTTAGAATAGTGGCAAGAAAACACTAAAAGTGATATAATCTTGTTAATTGGGAGGTAAACATGGCTTACGCCAAGAATAAGGGC
>LAHS01007569.1_pt1 | contig 21802 bp, 18 predicted proteins | sample 329651 | NCBI WGS metagenome assembly LAHS01 (sample SAMN03275699, study PRJNA271635) | activated sludge metagenome | isolation source: sample C-1 Sludge from hydrolytic chamber (first chamber) of Anaerobic... | reverse complement strand
CACCGCTTTTGTAACGCCTTTCCCGCCGAAGCGTTTCTTGTCGTTGTCCCTAAGCTCAAGCGCCTCGAACTTTCCGGTTGAAGCGCCGCTCGGCACAATTCCTGTCCCCACTGTTCCGTCCGCAAGAACAACATCAGCCTCAACAGTCGGATTTCCCCGTGAATCTATAACCTGTCTTCCTGTCACCTTAACAATTTCAGTTCTATTCATTCTTCTGTCCTCCTTCCGCAAACGGGAAAACAACAGTCAGCATCATTTTGAAATTTTCTTTTGCATACACCGCGTGAGGAATTTCCGCCGGCATGACAATGCTCTCCCCCGCATGACAGACGTGTTTCACGCCGCCCACGGTAAGTTCGCCGCAGCCCTCAAGTACAAGCACCATCGCATCGCCATGGGAAGAATGCGTGCTGATTTCTTCTCCCTTTGCAAAAGCGAACAGCGTGATTCCGACAGCTTCGTTCTGCACGAGCGTCTTGCTTACAACCTGACCTGGCGCAACACTCACTTCGTCCGCCAGCTTCAGCACCTTTTCCTGCTCAATATTTTTAAGATATGACATACCACGTGCCTCCTTAGTGCATTTGACATCTTCATGTTCAGATATAATCTACTGCGGTACCCGCGGGAAGTATGTTGTTTTTACAACGAAAGGAAAAAATAACTGCTGTTTTTTATACCTATAATAAAAGTCTCTTCCGTTGACATTGTATTCTTTGGTCACTATAGTAGCGTTTACATATACAACAGAACCATCGGAGGACTTGTAATCGTAATTACAATGTCGACGCGAAGATGTCGGGTGCGCCCGGTAACTGGCATGAAGAAATTCATGTACGGATGCCGGGCGCTTCTGTTTTTAAAGCATGTGAGGTTTTATATATGAATAGCAGAGCAAAAAGACTGGCACAGTATGTAGTGCCGATGATTTTAAGCAGCATCTGTTTCTTTTTATATACGATTGTCGACGGCATTTTTATAGGGCACGGTGTCGGCGTAAACGGTGTGGGCGCGGTGAACATGGCAATTCCGTTCGTGATGATTGTGAATGCGCTGTTCATGCTCACGTCAGTAGGCGGCATCACGGTAACTGCCATCAGGTTCGGACGAGGCGATACTCCCGGCGCAAATCAGGCATTCATGCATTCTTTTTCTGCAACGATGGTGATTGCAACGGCGCTCGGATGTGCAGGCATTTTCTTTCCCGGACAGATTGCGCGTCTGCTTGGCGCCGATGACACTTATTTTTCTATGGTACACGACTATGTGTTCTGGTACTCGGTGTTTCTGATTCCGTCAGGCGCCGCGATGATTTTTCAGAGCTTCTGCCGCAACGATGGTTCTCCTGTGCTCGTGAGTGTTTCGGTAATTGCAGCGACTGCCTGCAATGTGTTCGGCGACTGGCTCACTGTGTTTCCGCTCGGCATGGGCGTTAAGGGCGCCGCAATTGCAACAGGTGTTTCACAGACAGTAAGCCTTATCATTGTCTCGTTTCATTTCTTGTTAAAAAAAGGACAGCTCCGCATCGGAACATTTGTGCCGTCTGCAGCGCTTTTCGGCAAAGTATTCAAGCGCGGACTTCCGGAAATGGTATCTAAGTTTGCAGCGCCGCTCAGCACCATTTATTTAAACTACGTGCTTCTGCGCAGCTTTGGCGTTTCGGCAGTAAATGCATTCTCGCTTCTTAGTTACGTTGCGTCATTTTCTGTTGCTGTATTTTTCGGAACAGCGGAAGGACTACAGCCGCTGTACGGACAAAGTTACGGCGCAAAAGATTCAGAAAGTCTCCATTATTATTTCCGCGCCGGACTCATTATTAATTTTGTTGCTAGCGTTGTGATTTTCATACTTTTGTTTTTCGTTGGACGGCCGGTGTGCGCACTGTTCAATGCAGACGGTGCAACGCTTGATCTCACAATGGTGCAGATGCCAAAGTACGCGCTCAGTTTCTGTGCGATTGCAGTAACAACAGTCGTATCATCATACTTTTATTCAACAAAACGAACAAAAGAATCACTTGCTCTGAACATTGTGCGCAGCTTTATTGCGAACACATTCGCTATCGTCCTGCTGCCGCTTCTGTTCGGCAAGTGCATCATCTGGTACACCTACTTTATCGCAGAGCTTATTCCTGCAGTGATGGCAATCGTTCAGTATATTATTTCCGAACGGAAAGGAATCGTTTGGAAGTAATATAAAATTCACTTTACGAGCTTCAGTCCTACAATACCGCCGACAATCATCAGCAGAAATAAAATTCTCATTGCACTTACCGGCTCGTGAAAAAGAATCATGCCGAGCACCACCGTGCCGACCGCACCGATTCCCGTCCAGATTGCATACGCCGTACCAATCGGCAGCGTCTTCACCGAAAGCAGCAGAAAGTACGTGCTTGCAATAAGACCCGCAATTGTAATTGCCGACGGAATAATCTTCGTAAAGCCGTTGGAATACTTAAGGCAGATAGCCCACAGCACTTCGCATGCACCTGCAATTCCCAATTCAACCCATGCCATATTTTCCTCCGCATGTATTTAAAAATAATAAAGCCCGGAAGACATCATGCTGTTTCCAGTGACGTTCTCCCGGGCTTTTATCCTTCCGTGTCAGTGCGGTGTTTCCGCAAAGCGCTTTCGCACGGACCTGTCCGCATACTGTCGCATGCGCGGAACCCTTGAAAGCTGTAGTCAATGAGAAGAGTATAGCAGAAATAATTTATTTATTCAAATTTTCCAATAGATATAACTATTACACTTTCTTTCCAAGTACATACGCAAGATTTGAAATCTCTCTGCCCTTCGCCATATTCAACAAACTGCAGCCCGTTCTATAATTTTCCCGCCGATTACCGGATGCTTTTTCATAATGTCAAATTCCTCAGCAGTAAGTTTTCCTGGCTTTTGCAAAATCGCATCAGGAATACCAATCTTACCGATATCATGCATTGGTGCAGATTGTTCCATATTATCTATATAATCTTTTGTAATTAATAAAGCATACGCTGAAGATCGGCGGATATGACCGCCTGTATTATCATCTTTATTTTCAACCAGCGTTGCAAACCCCATTACAGCAAAAATCTCGTAGGACATAAACATTCCTAAGTGTATCAATAGATTGACAGCCATCGGAACTTGCTCCGGATAGTTGACCGAACTCACTTGTCACGTCAAATTGAACGGCGTCACTCAATTTTCTCATAAACAACCAATTTTCTTCATACATATAATGTGGATGCCTAAATCTCGCCCGAACAAAAGTATCGCTCACATATAAAGCTATATGTTCATCATATTGCTCTACCTGGTATATAACACCAACCATCAAACAGTAGTTTTTCTCCCGCAAAAAAAAGAAGTGTAATCACACCCAAACCACCAAGTACTAATAACAATATATCGGTTCGTATTTTTCTCTCTATTTGCATTCATTTATTCCTTAACTTCCAATTTCCCGATTTTTTCATCTTACGACTTTCAAGGTGCATTTCACTCCAATACCTTGAAGGTGCAAAGCACCTCACTGTGCAGATATCCTGTTATCTCCACAGGTATTGCCGTCTTTACATTTTTCTTCGGATAAAGATACTCGCCCGCCTGCAGTCCTGTCTTTAATTCTTCCCATGTCGCTATCGCACCGTTCTCCAATTCAAGCTGCGTTAAAAGCGGTTCCAGTATCTGCTGCGCTTCCTGCTCTGTCAATGTAAAGTCAAGTGAAGGATATCCCCTGTAGGAATCGTAAGCAGCTTCCATTGTCTCTGTTGAAGCATTCTGGGAAAGCCCGTCTGCCCAGCGATAATCATCCATGGAAACTGTGTATAAACCATTCTTGCTATAATATGCCGAACTGAGAAATGTCTGTGTTGTGGACGGACCTGGCATATCTTTTACAACGTTCCCAAGCTCGGTATTCCATGACAGACCCAAACACACAATCAAACATAGTCCTCCGCCGAGAGTCCACACTTTTCGGATAACATCATTGCGGTGTCTGATATAATCCCAGGCGACATCTGTCCCCTGCTCCAGATAAGGAGTTATTACACCGGGAAAGTTTTCGTGCAACCTCGGAGAGCGCGCAAGCTCGCAGCGCTGTACCGCAGGCAGATCAAACTGATGATAAAGAACCATAAACAACATAATGATCATGATGCAAAGCGATGGAAACAGTTTTTGCGTCAAAAGACCTTCCAATCCCATATGGTATGGAAATTTGGAAGAAGCAAACCATCTCATCAGACAAACGTATATCCCCATGAAAATAATAAAAAGTATCATACTCACATATCCGATTCTATTCTGGTGATCATTATAACGAATCAGTTTTTCCAGTTCCGTCTTAAATTCCGTAGATTCCGGGTTTAAGACTCTTTTGTTTCCATTATTTTCTTCCATTTTTAATTTTTATCCTTACCTGCGTTCCGTAAGCTGCCCAAATGCCTGTGGCAATCAATGCGCCTGCAAAGGAACATATCATCGCTACAAGCGAAAGAATTCGGAATACCTTTGTTGTTTTCTGAATCGTCTGAAGATTTTTCATGTCTACCACTCCTTTAGCATCTCTTTTGTAGTTATTTAAAAAAATCTTCAGGATCGTCATTTTCAGATCCTTCAATTTCATCTTCCGGTGAATTATAAACGATTCCACACCTGTCATCTTGAAGAATAAGATTTTTGTTTTCATCAAATTTTATTACAAACTCTTTTTCCAGTCCGCCTCTGCCATCTTGCGTAAAGTGCAAAAGTTTCTGATTGAAAATTTGAGAAACGTTTGTTATTTCATCAATTTTAAATTCGTCATTTTCTTTTGATTTATTATTTACAGAAATAACGGATGGTTCTTTTTTAGAACACGCAAAGAGAACTATTGAAATAAAGGCAATTGGAATAAACTTTTTATTCATTAATTTCCTCCAGAAGCGCAAGCGCATAGCTTTCGTCCGCACAACATTGTTTTAACCTGCGTTTGTGGTTTTTGCCATAGGCAAAAATTGGAGTAAAACTTACGTGAGAACACAGCACATTTAGCAAGTTCTATGACAAAACAAACGTCTGGTTGAAAACTGTGTTATACGTTTTACTTATTAACACTAACATTATCTAATATTTTGTTGAAAAACTCATCAGAATAATTTTTTGTAACTGGTAAAAAGTCAACTATCTCATAATGTTTATCATTAAAATAAATAAAACCATATCCCCTTCTTTCGATATCATCGATTTTATATTTTACTTTTGTTTCTACGGCATCCTTATAAAATTTTGAATCCACCCACTCAACATCGGTTGCTTTTATTGAAGCTAATGAATTGCTTATTGCCCCAGACTTTGAATCAACCGCATCTCCTATGTCTACTTCCTTAAAGTCATAAGGATATTGAAAACTAACCTTTCCGTAGGATATAGTTTTCCATTCCTTTTTTACTACAACTTCATCAGAAGTTATTTTTACGGAAAAAAATAATCCAGCAAATATAATTAGTAATTCGGCAACGAATGCTATAATTTTAAATATTGTTTTCTTATTTTTTATCACTAAATAAACACAACTACCCAATGCGCCTCCAATAGCTCCAAATATACATGCATATACTAAATTGTAATTATTAGAAATCAATATTTTTGCCACTGATGGAATAGCAACAACTGCTGTAACAACGATTATTATTTGCCAATAATCTATTTTCTTTTTTTTACTTTCAATATTCATTTTTACTCCTTTTCAAGCGCCGCTCGAAGCGATTGTTATACCATCCGTTTAAACTGTTTTGCTCTTATTATGATGTGATCTGCATTTACTTTCAATAATTGTAAGTTTTACTTTCATTACGTTTGCTTCTTTATACAGAAATAATTGAAATTTCCTAAATATATCTCTCGCGCCGCGACAGTAGTCGGTATAACATCTGCTTAACCTGCATTTGTGTTTTTTTTTGCGCAGCAAAAAATTGGCGTAAAACTTGCGTGAAGAACGCGAAGCGTTTAGCAAGTTTTATGACAAACAAAATGTCGGTGTTGAAACGTTTTTTATGCTATTCATATATTAGCTCTAAAGTCTTCCCTTCTTTAAAAGAACATTTATAAATTTCCGATATGTCATACTGACTATTTTGTTTTTGAATTTTCTTCCCATTGTTCTCTAATAGTTCTAATCCTTTCCTTATTTGTTTATTGTTAAAATAACATTATGCTAGAATAATACTGTAGATAGGATTTTCATCAATTTCTTTTTCAAGCATTTTCTGAATTAAAACATCATTATTAGTATCTTTGTCAAAAAGCAAATTATTTGCATAAACTAAAATATTTTCATCAAAAGTAGCTTCTTCTGGTGCATTATAGTTAATTACTTTACCATTTATTACATAATAAAGTGACGCCCACGTTTTTTTTAAGTTTTCTCCATAGTCTAAAATTCTTTTATTTTTAAAATCATAATTTGAAGTAATAAAAATAGAATCTTTTATATTACTCTTTTGTTCAAATTTAAATACTAATGTTTTATTGGCATCTAAGTAGTTAATAATAGTTAATTGTATTCGGTTTCCCTCTTTAAGACTTTCAAAAATGGATTTAGAACAATGCCTCAACTTTTCAGAATCAGTGTTATCTAATAATTTAAAATTGTAACATATTGATTTATAGAAAAAAGACACAAAACCAAAAGCAGAATTAATTTCCGACATTTCATTGATTTGTTTGAATCTTTTCTCAAATCAATTTAATTTTTTCATTTAATTTGACAACATAATTTTTAATTAATACAAATCCAACATTATAGTTAGATAAAATATCACTATTTAATTCTTCTTTTATTTGATTACTTATGATATAGCTTGATCCAATTTTTAATTCATCTGCAGTCTTTTGTGAATAAAATAATTTTATATAATTTAAAATATCTTCCCTTTTTTCATTTATTTCATTTTTACAGGTTTCATCTATTTTGTTGAACCCTAATTCGACAGTAACAAAAACATTTGCAGGAACTTCATCACATGTTAACGCTTCAACAGCAGGTAATGTTATATATTCAAAATTAGAATATTTTAGAATCTTATTTTGTTCATTTTTATGAGTAGCTTGATCAACTTTATTTGATGTACATGAACTTAATAATAAAAAAACTTGCAATAACAACAAAAAAGATCTTTCTGTCTTCATTTTCACTTTTTCCTTAATAGCGACGATTCCGACCGCAGTCAGCAAAACATTTGCTTAACCTGTGAGGCGTATATTGTCGCAGTTTGTGCCGCGCGTAGCGCGAAAGCACAAACTATGACAATAGCCGAGTCAGGTTGAAGCAGTTATTAGCTTCTTGTTCTTATAATTCGTTATCAGCATAACAACATCTTCTAATGTACATATTATTCCCAAGTAGTTCTCAGCAGTTATTATTCTTTGTACTTATCTTCAATGAAGTTTGTATTTACTAATTTAAACTTATTATTCAGTATTGGTGTTGATAAACAAAAATAGAACCCGTTATACTTTGGATTATTTCTTTCATTTTCTGGTACCATCCGTTCCTCTATTTTTTCGTAATCTACGGGTAAAGCATAAGTTGAAGTTGGATTTTCTTCATTAGGATTAAATTCGATCCATATTCTTTCTCCTTTTTTTATAATACTTTTTCCTCCACCTGTGAAAGGTGCTTTCCAAGCTGTCATATATGATATCTCTTGATCCTCTATTGATTCATATAGATATCCTTTTCTGGGAAAGACAGTGTTTTTAGGATACAGGCTTCTTTCATAGTCTTTTGCCCATTCCACTTCATACTGTTGAATTGATTTACGTTTTTTTGTATTAAATTCATTAAATAATTCATTAACAGTTAATGTCCAATCCGAAGGTCGCTCTTTCTTCTTTATTTCTTGCGGTGTCACTTTCTTTCTATTGAGAAATTTTAATATCTTCATAATTATTGATATGCCTCATTATTTAGTTGCGTGAAAACTATTTAATTCAGTGCTAAGCAAGAATAAGATCCATCCTGTAGCTATTCAAATGACTTGTTGCGGGTTTTATATATTTCCATCCGCCTCGTGCGCAGCGCCGAGCTAACATTTATTGTCCTGTTCTGCATAATATCTATATTCCTGCAAAACTGTCAGTATATGGTACCATAGAATCTTAGTTCGGTCATTATAATGTCAACAATAACATATTTCTTTTAAGATCTTATTCGGATTCAAAATAATATTTTTATTGTTGCCATTACAATCAGTCAATACTTACATACATTTCTCCATTGCCGCCTGCTCCGCTTTTAGCTGCCGGTGCAGATGAATTGCCATATATACAGTAATCACTGTGGAAAGCACATCAGCGATGGGCTGTGCAAAGAGAATTCCATTCAGTCCCAGCATTCGCGGAAGAAACAGAATCACCGGGATAAAACAAATTCCCTGTCTGCAAGCGCCCAGAAACAAACCTTCTTTTGCTTTTCCCATCACCAGAAAGAGGAACGAATAAACGGTATAGAAACCAAAGAAAACGAAAGACATTCCGCTGCCCCGCAGAGCAACTTTTCCGATTTCAATCATCTGCATATCATCTTTTGTAAAGGCAGACATAATGCCGTCTGAAAAATTTCGCAAGGATATGTTCAAAGCGAAACGGAAACCAGTGTCTGAAATCTGGGATGGCGAGCTTCTTCCGGTTGCCGATATTGTCCGTTTTGCACCCAGCGCCTGCGTACACGTTAGTATCCTGACGGCAATCCATTACATACTGAAACGCAGGGAGAAATTCCGACCTCAATTCTTTACGCAGGGCATGGCAACTTGACTTCGCGCCAAACCATCACGACCTTTTCGGAGAAACACAATGCGACACTCACGATCTATGAAGAAGGTGAACACTGGTTCCATACACCTCAGCAATGTAAATAGCTTCGAGAATGGGAACATCAGAACCTTTCAAAATGAAAGAGCACATCTGTGACAAGAGTAGACGCATAGATTGCAAGTTTGCATTTGAAAAGGAAGTGTTCTATTTTTTCCGCACCGGAACCCAGATGCCGCTTTCGTAGTCGCTCTTGCTTCCGTCATCCATTGAATACCATTCGATATTAATAAGATATCATAGTATGAATATGCGTTCCTGTCATTTCCTGGCTTTTTTTGTCAGAGATAATTAGATTGTCAGTCTGTTACTTTCTTTGTTTACCAATATAATTCTGCAATGTTCTGAACATTTTCTGCGGTTCAATCGGTTTTGTGATGTACGCATCCATTCCGGCTTCTTTGGCCGCGCGTATGCTTTCCTCAAAGGCGTCAGCCGTCATTGCGATGATTGGCACTGTTGCAGCGTCAGGATGTTTTGAAGCGCGTATGATTTTTGTCGCTTCGTAGCCATCCATTTCTGGCATGCGGATGTCCATCAGCACTGCATCATAATAACCTTGAGGTGATGAAATAAATTTTTCAACGCCAGCAGCGCCGTTCTCTGCGGCTTCAACCAACACATTCTTTTCTTTTAATAGCATGGAGGCGATTTCAACATTCATTCCATTGTCTTCGCAAAGCAGAATGCGTTTCCCATGCAGACCGTCAGTTTTTTCTTCTCCCTTGTTCTGAATTCCGTTCTGAAGTTTTTTAACAGGAAGAATCACTTGCCAGCGGGTACCGGTATGCAGGTGACTTTCAACGCTTATCGTTCCTCCGAGCAGATCTACATATCGCTTAACAATGGAAAGACCAAGTCCTGTACCGGGCGTTTGCACTGACTCAGAACGCTTTTCCTGCGCGAACGGCTCGTACATATGCTTCATGAATTCTTCGCTCATTCCTATTCCGGTATCTTCAACGATAAATCCGCAGCCTCCGTCAGAAGAAAACTCTAGAGCGCAAAAAGGTGTGACGGTAACAGAGCCGCCTTTCGGAGTGAATTTGATTGAATTGGAAAGCAGGTTCAGAATAATCTTATTAATTTTCAGCTTGTCAGCCCACACTGTCTGATTCTCATAGTCTTTATAATCTTCAATCAGCTTTACGCCTTTCAGTTCAGCGGATGGCCGTAATGCCGTAACAACAGCCGGTATCAGCTCATCAGACATCACCGCTTCCGGTTCAGGAACAGTTTTGCCGCTTTCAATGCGCGACAAATCGAGCGTGTCATTCACAAGTTCAAGCAAAAGATTTCCAGATGATTCTATTTTTTCAAGATACTCCTGCTTTTTCTGTACATCGCTTTCCTTTAATGCAAACGTAGTGAATCCCAACACACCGTTGAGCGGAGTTCTCAAATCGTGACTCATTGTTGACAGGAACACCGATTTTTCGGCATTCGCTTTTTCCGCAAGATCGAGCGCTTCACGCAGCCTGTTTTCCTGTTCAAGCTGCTGCTTCTGCATATCAGTTATGTCTGTCTTAACAAGCGCAATCAAATTATTCTCTTTATCAAGATAAGAGAACTCAAGCATTTTTATACGCAGCGCGCCGTCCTCTTTACTATGGAATAACGCAGTTTCACTTTCGTTTTTTTCCAATGATTCAAGGACATGCGTAACATTTGTAAATTCTTTGTACTTTTTTTGTTCTTCGGGAAGAATATATTTTAAAAAGACGTTCTTAATATTTTCATCAAAGTCTGAGCCAGCAGCAATCGTTTCTTTTCCATTCCATCTTTTATTGGAAAAAAACAACTCTACTTTGTGCGTCTTCACATTGATGCAGCAGATATAGTCACACTGCTCTTCAACAATTTTATGCACGATTGACTCAGCCAGTTTCTTTTCCCCTATATTGCTTATTCCCAAAAAAGAAATCACATCACCGCTTTCAGGACGCTTTGAAATTGTCGTAACACCCTGCACCCAGAGTGTCTCTTGTCCCGCAGGCCGCGATTTGAATTCTCTTGTTATGGTATGAACACCTTTATCGTACGCACTGAGCAGCGTTGTCCGGTCGAGCAAGTCGAGACAATTCTTCCGGTCTTCCTCATCCGGCAATTCCTGTAGAATTCTATCGACAAGTTCATCATATTTTCGGCCTTCCCATTTTCGCGGAGGGGAACCGCGCCCGCGAAGCAATTCAACTTTATTCTGCGTAAGATTTGAACGCTGAGACATCAAATACGACTCGGCGACAGAATCAAAAAATGACTGTGCGGCATCGTACTGTTTTTGAAGCATCTGCTCCTGTTTTTTTAAATCATCAATATCAGTTATCACCACATACAAATAGTGTTCTTTTAAAAGTGAAAACCGCGTGAATTTTACGCTCACCCATTTGTAACTGCCATTCCTTATTTGAACACGGAATATCTTATTATGAAACGCCTTGTCTTCGTGAACCTCATCAAGTGATTTCAGAACGTCATCTTTATCATCTGGATGAATTGACTGAAAAAAGATATCTTCGTTGTCTGCGGATTTTTCCTGGCAGGTAAATCCCATGAGGGAAAGATATTCGTCTGAATACTGCTTCGGGATAAAAGTACCATTATTCTGGTCAATATACAAAACAGAACAGGCTGGAAGTCGTCCGATAGTATTGAGCAGTGTTTTTTCTACGTTCTTCTGCCTCTGCGCTTCAAGCTCTTCCTCAAGCTCAACTTCTTTTGAAATATCGCGATACGAAGCATAAAAAATCCGGCCCTCAGGCAGCGTTTCACGGAGCGTTACATCCATGTGAACCCAAACATAACTTCCGTCATCAATCTTGAGCCGGATGCGCGGCACACTGAACTGCTTGAGATGAAATCCTTCGCGGAAAGCCTTTAGCGCCATTTGAAGATCATCAGGGTGAACACCGTTGAATGCATTTTTATAGTAACCGGCACGAAGTGCGCTTGAATCAGGACTTATTTTTTCAGGAGCAGAGGCATGAGGACTAATAAGCCGCATCTGCTGCTTGTTGGCAAAACGAACTTCCTGATGCGTATCATCAGGCATGAACAGAACGCAGACGCCGACGGGGATATTATTAAGAATGTCCGATACATTTTCTGGCTGCATTTTTGTTTGATTTGATGATAACATCGGTATATGTGATTTGCAAGAAAAAAGCTGACATCATCAGTATCGATGTAAGAACCCACGAAATTGGGAACGCAATGAAAAGGCTTCGATATGTATGCACTGTGCGGAATACGGTAAAAATCCAGATAATGCGAAAACCACAAATGCCCGTTATGGTAATCGCAGACGGCAGCGCTGAATGTCCGAGTCCGCGAAGAACACCTGCCGGTATTTCGTACAAGCAGCACAGCGGCTCGAACACTAGTATGCACATGATTCGTATACAGGCGATAGTGATGACATTCTTATCTGCTGAAAAAAATGATGAACAGTAAATACGGAAAATAACAAGCGGAAAAGTAGTAGCCATGCTCAAAATGAGAGCGCAAAGAATGCTCAGCAAGAAAACACTCCGGCACCGTTTCATTTTTCCCGCAGCAAAATTCTGACTCGTAAAAGTTGTCGCTGCCTGACCAAATGCAGTGATAAGGTAATAACAAAAGTATTCAAAAGTAACAGCGATAGCACTTCCCGCAGTTGCCGCAGCACCAAAACTGTTTACCGCAGACTGAACAAAAATATTTGCCACACAAAACACAGCTCCCTGTAACGCAGCCGGTATTCCAATAGAAAGAATTGTTTTGGCAATTCCTTTTGTAATCCGCAGTTTGCAAAAATCAAATCGAAAATCAATTTGTTCTTTTAACAGCCAGAAAATAACGAGAAGCGATGATACTGCTGTTGAAATTACAGTTGCTGCTGCAACACCTGCAACATCTTTTTTAAAAACAATGACAAAGAGTAAATTCAAAATGACATTGAGTATTCCTGACGCAACAAGTGCAATGAACGGACGTCTGCTGTCTCCCTTTGCCCGAAGCACTGCGGAACAAAAATCATACAGGATAAGGAACGGAACACTCAGAAAATAAAGCCGCAAGTATACGACTGCTTTACCAATAATCGCAGATGGTGCATGAATTGCAGAAAGCAATGGCCGTGCTGCAATCTGTCCCGCTCCGCACAATGATGCTCCAGTAATCAGTGCAAGTACAACGGCTGTATGAAGTACACCGCATATTTCCTCACGCCTTCCGCTGCCAATACAGCGAGCAACCAGCACATTCACTCCAACTGCAAGTCCTGCTGAAAGACTCACGATAAGCGCTACAATTTCGCCATTTGTTCCGACAGCTGCAAGCGCATTCGCATCAGAAAAATGACCTACCACCGCTGTGTCCGCAGAATTAAACAGTTGCTGCAGCATACTGCTTAACGCAATTGGAAGTGCAAAAAGAAAAATCTTTTTTGCGAGCGGACCGTGTATCATATCTATATCTGTATCAGTGTGATTCATATACAACTCTATACAAACCATACTCACTATCCTATAATCTGTAAAACGAATAATTTATATAGTATCTATCGTATTTTTGAATAGTTCTATAAAAGGAAAAAACATGGACAGCAACATACAAAAATACCGCACATTCATTAAGACTGTCGAAACAGGCAGCTTTACGCGGGCGGCGCAGGAACTTAATTATGCGCAGTCTTCTGTGAGCAAAATGATTGCCGACCTTGAATCAGAATGGGGAATAACGCTCCTCATACGTGACCATTCCGGCGTGCATCTTTCTTCTGCAGGTAAAGAGATTCTCCCGTATGCGCAAAAACTATGCGATGCATATTATTCACTGCAGAATCAGGTTGATGAATTGAACGGATTGCAAAAAGGCACAGTGCGGATCGGTGCATTTTCAAGTGTTGCTACGCATTGGCTTCCAGAAATTTTTGCAGCGTTTCAAAAAGAATATCCGGGCATTGAATATGAAATACTTCTTGGCGATTACGAAGAAATTGAAACATGGCTTGAGCAGGGAAGAATTGACTGCGGATTCTTAAGCATGCCGGCAAAAAATCAGATTGAAACAATTCCGTTGCAAAAAGATGAATATGTCATTGTTCTTAATAAGAAGCATCCGCTTGCAGCAAAGAGCCGCATCGATATTCACGCTCTTGAACATGAACCGTTCATGCTTCTTGAGCACGGCGGTCACACTGAAGTCTCCCGGCTCCTTGATGAATACAACGTTCATCCTGACATTAAGTTCACCACATGGGAAGATTACGCAATCATGGCGATGGTCGAAAAGGGACTTGGCGTAAGCATTCTGCCGCGAATGATACTCCACCGCGTACCATACAAACTTGAAATTCGGCCGCTCAAAAAACCGTTCTACCGTGAAATCTGTTTTGCTGTAAAAAGCAAGTCAGAGCTTTCTCCCGCTACAAAACGATTCATGGACTATTTGCAGTACCGGCAAAAATAACAATTTTTTAATTCCGCTAACAAATAATTATCACTTCTTTCTATTATGTATATTTTACTGGTGTGCTACACTTTTCCTATGAGGTATTTTCAGATGAAACATACAGTTCATTTTATTTCATCAGTCATGTCAGAAGCCGCATTGCTCTTTGCCATGATTTTTACCGGTTGCGCTTCTGTAAAAACAACAGGCGCATGGTCTCCCGTAAAATTGATAGATTTCACTTCAAAACATAACGTGCTGATTCAGAACGCGGACGGCACAACGACGCCTATGGATGAGCCGTACTTTACTTCGAAGCTCATCGCTCCGGGCACATGGCAAATTCAAAGTGACGGAGACTACTGCTATCTCGTTGAGGGCGACGATGAAGCAGTAATGATAGACACCGGCTATGGTGCGGGCAACATACGCGAGTATGCGCAGACACTCACCGCAAAACCGATTCACAACGTAATCAACACGCACTATCACTTTGACCACACGGCTGGTGACTCCTACTTTGACTGTGTCTATCTCACTCAGGCGACAAAAGAAAAAGCAACAATCCCTTATCCAAGCTTTGCAGGCATTTCATTCCCGCGAAACTATCCGACAGTCATTGTCAGCGACGGGTTCGTGTATCCGCTCAAAGGACGCGAGCTGCTTGTACTTGAAATTCCGAATCACACCGAAGGCGGCATTGCGCTCCTCGACAAAAAAGAACGCATTTTGTTTTCCGGCGATGAATTTATGAGCATGGGTATTAGAATAAATACAAGTGTCGAGCAGTTTGAAAAAAACATGGAGAAAGTAAATGCGCACCGCACCGAGTTCGATACGATTGCAGGCGGACCAGGAATTATGGACGCATCGCTCGCAGACAAATATCTTAATAACGCACAGTATATTCTCTCTCATAAAGGAACAGCGGTGAGCGCGCTAAGCGCACCAAAAGGAAACTATCAGCCGCAAAAACCAACAGCATCTGTCCCCGAAGGAACAACTGTATACATGCGCGGTTCAGTCAGGCCGGAAGACGGCGGTCCTGCAGCTGCGACGCAGTACACAATGATAATGGAATACGACGGATGCAAACTGACATACGATTCACGCAAGCTCACAGAAAGCGACGTGCTTCTTGCAGAGTACACTGACAAATGTGCTGCAGGAGACTGGTCTGGTGCATTCGATTCGCTCACAAAAGCTGCGGAGTCAGGCTCTAACATGGGCATGGTGAATCTCGGTGCAGCCTATCTCTACGGTTACTGCACAGAGCAAAATTACGAAAAAGCTGCTGAATGGTTTACAAAAGCTGAACAAGCCGGTGTAATGAAAGCGCCACGCTATCTCGGCATGATGTATGAAAACGGATATGGTGTTGCTGTCGATTACAAAAAAGCATTTTCATACTACACAGAGGCAGCAGAAAAAGGCGATATTACCGGCGAACAGCTGCTCGGATCGCTCTATGAACGAGGACTTGGCACAACGCAGGATTACGCAAAAGCATTCGAATGGTACACAAAAGGTGCTGAGCGCGGAGACCATGTTGCCGCCCCAGGAATGCGCGCGCTTGCTTCGTTGTATGAACGCGGACTCGGCACAAAAAAAGATACCGCAAAAGCTGCTGATCTTATTAAGAAAGCTGCGGCTGCAGAGTTCGCTTCTGACGGTGTAAAGAGCATCACTGCGATTACCGAAGTGTTTGGCGACGGACAGAAAGTAAGTGCTGATGCGATTGAATACAAAGGAATTATCGACAATACAAAACTTCTTGCTGCCGATTATGAAAGCACAGGGAAAAAAGTAACGGCAGTATATGCGAACACCATTCCCGAAAAACGCGCTGACAAAAAAGGCGTGAATGGTCCGTATGTCATTGTTGAATTTGACACGAGCGTCGTTAAACAGGAAATGATGCCTGCAGGTCCGCAGCAGGGAAACAACCCGATGAGCGGCGGTCCGAAGCTCGGACAAAAGAGCGACAAACCTGCATCTGCAGTTACGCTCACATCTTCCATAACACAGCACTTTAGCGTATACGGCACAGACGGCACAACATACACCGGCTGGTCAGCACCGAAGACAAGCAGCACAACAGTAAATCTTGTTGTTCAGGATTTTAAGCAGTTTGTTTACAACGATCCGAAATATCCGGAAGAACCGCTCATGTACAATCTGTATGTTCCAAAAGAATACAGCGCGTCAAAAAAATATCCTCTTGTTCTCTTTATGCACGACGCAGGTGTGGTCAGCAATAATCCGACGGAAACACTCACGCAGGGAAACGGCGCAACAATTTTTGCAACGCAGGAATCACAGACAGCGCATCCATCATTCGTACTCGCGCCGCAATACAACTGCGTCATTGCCGACGACAATTCGCAGACAGCAGTGCAGGCAGACATCACGATCGACCTCATCAAAGATCTGATGACAAAATACAGCATTGACGCAGACCGCTTGTATGATACAGGACAGTCGATGGGCGGCATGACATCAATCGCGCTCGACATTAAATATCCGCACTTCTTTGCGGCATCACTTCTTGTTGCATGCCAGTGGGACGCGGCAAAAGTTGCACCAATGCTTGGAACTCCGCTGTGGATTGTCGTAAGCGAAGGCGATGAAAAAGCACTCCCCGGCCAAACAGCAATAACCGGCACGCTCCAAAAACTCGGCGCCACAGTAACAAAATGCTCTTCATACTGGAACGCAGAGGGAAGCGCATCGTCACTTGAATCTGAAGTCCAGAAAATGCGCGGCACAAAAAGCGACATTTACTTTACTGTGTTCAAAGGCGGAAATCACCGCTACACATGGCAGTATGCCTATTCTATAGAAGGATTACGCAACTGGCTGTTCGAGCAGAAACGCTAGCGCTTTTTATTTTCTTGCGGCTGCTTTCGCAATCATATACGAAAGAGCCGCAATTAAAATCATCATGCACGCGTAGTCAGCAAAGAACAGCGCGTATCCGCGCGACAAATCAAAAAAGAAAAACGGCTGGCGGTACAGCAAATATTTCCAAATACCCCGCACAATACATGCGTACACACCGTACAGACATAGCACGGTAACAAGTGTCCGAAGAATGATGATGCGTACCTTTGTGAGCGCCGGCTGCTGCTCGTGCACCATGCGCACCATTACGCCCGCATGCATTCCAATATGAAGCGACATAAACACGAAGTACCAGTGCGACGCAATAAGATGCGAGGTGCGTGCGAATGATGCACCGTGCTCAATGTGCAGGAAAACAAACACGTGATTCGAAATAATAATTCCGCTCACCATAAGAAACACCGCGCAGATAACGATGCCAATATTAATAATAATCTGCATTATACGAAGCGCATTTATTTTTGCACTGGACACAGGCACTAAGTTTTTATAAAACGATGCGTACCATCGCCTGTTAAGAATAATGTGGGTAATCCACAGCGCGAATGTTGCAGTGCCGCAAATCTCATGCACAATGTCAGCAGGAAAAAGCTGATTGCCGCCCATGAGTACAAGCGAGAGAATCATCATCATAACGTCGAGAATAATACGAAAGCGTTTCACGTAACTTACTTCCCGATGAAGTATACGATGATATTCCCCAGCTTCGCAAGCACAGCGTTTCTGACGCGCAGACACGCTGTGCACAATTGTTTTTACACTTTGAAAAGATCTATTTGATTTCCAATTTTTTCCATAGATGCATGAACGGAGCCAGAAATCGCGCTGAGGGCGCTGCTCGTCTCTTGAATTTTACCAGCGCTTTTGGAAATCTTTTCCATGCTGTCTTTTATGACTGATGTTGTTTCACGAAGATGATTTACTTCGTCGAGAATTGATTTATTTCCAACAGCCATTTCGTGAGAAGCAGTTCTGACTTCGCTCGTGTTGTCGTTCATGAGTTTAAGTGCTTCTCCTATCTGCTTTGAACCTTCGGCCTGCTCTTCCATTGCAGACTTAATCTGCATTACAAGAGAATCTGTTTTTGCAATATTATCAGAAACAGAAGCAAATGAATCGCTCGAAGCCTGAGAAGCAGAAACAACAGAAGCAATGGAGTCCTGTATTTTCTTCAGTTCAGTACCAATCGTCTTTGACTGTGCCGACGATGTTTCGGAAAGCTTTCTGATTTCATCAGCAACAACGCTGAATCCTTTTCCAGCATCGCCTGCATGCGCTGCCTCAATTGCCGCGTTCATTGCAAGAAGATTTGTCTGCTCGGCAATCGCTGAAATTGTTTTGTTTGCATCCTGCAGTGTTTCTGACTGAGCTTCTATCTGGTGAATTTTTTCGTTCACGTCGCTCTGCCGTGAAATTCCTTCGTGCGCCTTGAGAGTAAGATCCTGGAAAGATTCAGCCATGTGGCCGGCAGACTGATTTACTGCGCCAATGTTTCCAATCATCTCTTCGACTGCAGCTGATGCTTCTGTTACACCGCTTGACTGGTTTTCAATCATCCGTTCAAGAGATTCAATATTCTTTGATATTTCTTCTACAGCGCCAGCAGTTTCACTAACGCTTCCTGCCTGATTCTGCACCTGCAGTTCTATAGCTTTTAAATCATCGATAATATCAGTAACTGACTTGCTGTTGTCTTCAATACGGCTATGCAGGTCTCCATTCACTACAGAAAGATCTTCTTTTGAATCCTTTACATCACGCACAATATTCCGAAGCTTTGAGATAAAAAGGTTAAAGCCTTCAACAAGAGCTCCTATTTCATTACTGCTTTTAACTTTCAGCTGCTTCGTCAGGTCAGCTTCACCTTCTGCTATTTCGTGAATATTTGCCTGAACGCCAGCAAGCGGTTTGAGTGAATTAAAAACATAAATGCCGCATAGAACAACCATGCAGATTCCCATAATTACAGCAATCGTAATAATAATGCTTCTCAGTCTGTTTCCGGAATTATTAATTTGAATAACAGGAACGCTTATCATTGCAGTCCACGGAGTTCCTTCAACCGGAGTATAGGAAACGAACCACTGCCGTCCTGAAGGATCATAGATATATCCCTCGCCGTTTTTGCCGGCAGAAGCAAATTTTGCTATATCAGTAAAGCCTTTGTAGCCAGCTTTGTCGCTGTATGAAAGATCGATATATTTTTTCTGACCGTTGATTTTAGCAAGAAGGACGCCGTCACTTCCAGCAAGAAGCGCATATCCGCCGTTTCCGAGTGTAAGGCCGCTGAGCATTTTTGAAATTTCATCAAGCTTTACAGCGCCGGCAAAAACACCGGTAAGTTTTCCTGCTGCGTTATAAGCAGGACGAGCAATGTAATAGCACACAGATCCGTCAGACTGAAAATCAATGTTGGAAACATATTTTTCCATTTTGTTTTTCATCACGGCTCTGTAGAACGGTTTTGAAATTACGGTAATAGTTTTTCCGGAACTGAGATGACCTACTCCGTCCGGCGTGCAGTACATTATATAGTTGAATAACGGATTTCTGATTGATTCATGCGATTGAATCCAGCTGATTATCTGAGATTCTGAGCCTGTTTTTACTATATCTGAATCAGAATAAATGCGTAGATCGTTGACGAGAATCTGATTCCAGTATCCGATTTTGCCGGCATCTTCCTCTGTAATTTTAGCGCAAAAGGAAGAATAATCCTGACGTGTTGACTTTCGAGCGTTATTAATAATCAGATAACTCTGTACAAAAATAAAAAGAAGAAGAAAGACAGCAAGTACGATTGAGAATTGTACCGACATGCGATGGTATTTTTTATTTGCTTTATTTTCTCCGGAACCGAAGAGGATATTTTTCATGAGTGCCTCGGGGCGGCATTGTATAGAATTTACCAAAATAAGACAACCAAAAACTAAAAATAAATTATGAAAATCAAATTAATAATCGTGAAATTTGAAGTTTTATTGAAAACATAATTATTAATATAAGTATTTATAAATAACAGCACTTGCAGAAATATCTAAAGCCTTTTAATATAACCCGAACTCTGGAGATCTCATGAAACATTTTTATCTTTGTCTGCTTGGAATTAGTATTTTTTTTGCATGCGCATGCAGCCAGCGCACAGAGACATCACAAAGTGCATCAGTCAATACAAATGCACAGTCCGATGGAAAAATTCTTAACGTTATGATTGACAATGAAGTTCAGGCAATCGACCCGCAGAAATCAATAGATGGCACTTCATTTGAAATTGTTGCTGATTTGATGGACGGACTTAAGCAGATGGCATCTGACGGTTCCGTAGCAAATGCTATTTGCAGCAAGGAAAATGTCTCTGATGACGGCCTTGTTTATACATTTGAACTCCGCAATGATGCATACTGGTCTAACGGAGACCCGGTGACCGCCAATGATTTTGTTTTCGCATGGCAGCGAGCAATAGATCCCGCAACAGGATCTGAATACGCATACATGATGAGCGACATCGCTCATATAAAAAATGCATCTGCAATACAAGCAGGACAGATGGATCCGAATCAGCTCGGAGTAAGAGCACTCTCCGCAAAAAAACTTGAGGTTCAGCTGACTGTCCCCGTTTCCTATTTTGACCAGCTGCTTTATTTCTGCACATTCTATCCGCTGAATGAAAAATTCTACAATAAATACGGAGATAAATACGGCACCTCTCCCGATAAAACACTTTCTAACGGCGCATTCGTTCTTGCTGAGTACACACAAGGCGCATCAACATTCAAGCTTGTAAAAAATGAAAATTATTATGATGCTGCAAAAATTAAACTCGGCGGAATAAACTACACAGTAATAAAAAATAACAGCGAAAGTCTCAGTCAGTATGAAAATGGAACACTCGACCTTATCGAACTGGCAGGAGATCAGGTCAAAAATTCACAGCATTCATCTGAAATAAAAAGTGTTGGTTCCGGCTATCTCTGGTATGTTACTGGTAATATGGAAAAGAAAGAGCTTGCAAATTTAAATATGCGCAAAGCGCTTACCTATGCAATAGACAGAGAATCAATTGTGCAGGATATTGTGCAGGACGGATCGCTTCCCATTTTCACAGCAGTTCCTTCAGACTTTGCTTTTAATAATCAAGGACAGGACTTTACAACAAGCCTCACCGAATTTTCTGAATACTGTTCATATAATCCTCAGAAAGCAGAATCTTATCTCCGCGCAGCCCAGCGTGATCTTGGAGAAAAAAGATTTACATTCACGCTCGTAGCAGATGACAACGAAGTACAGCAGGCTGTTGCAGCCGGACTGAAAAAACAAATCGAACGCAACCTTCCTGGTTTGCATATCACGCTTTCGGTTATGAAAAAGAGCGATCGCCTTACTGCCATGAGAAGCGGAAATTATGATCTCGGTCTTACAAGATGGGGACCTGACTATGCAGATCCTATGACATATCTCGGCATGTGGGTCACCGGCAACGACAACAATTATGGACGATGGAGCAGTCCTGAATACTTTGCAATGATTGCAGACTTCACAGACGGAGAACTCTGCACAAAGCCAGAGGAACGCTGGTCCGCAATGAAAAATGCAGAAGAGCTTGTAATGGACCAGGC
>LAHS01000504.1_pt1 | contig 21808 bp, 11 predicted proteins | sample 329651 | NCBI WGS metagenome assembly LAHS01 (sample SAMN03275699, study PRJNA271635) | activated sludge metagenome | isolation source: sample C-1 Sludge from hydrolytic chamber (first chamber) of Anaerobic... | reverse complement strand
GCAAAAATTTATGAACACCTTTCTTCTGTTTCTTAAATTTTTTTAGTTATTTCCCAGCCTCTTTTTTTGCTATATCGTTATGTCCGCTATAGGAGTGCTTGTTACATGTTCTACTCCATTGTTTTATTCCTTTAATCTGTTTTTAAAATATTGCTGATTATCTAATATAAGTTTATTTGTTGGATCGTATTGTAATGCTTGTTCATTATAATTATTCGCTATATCATATTGTCCCAGACGATCGTAACAAACAGCTAATTGAATATACGGTAACCATGTCCAAGCGATATGTTCAATTAAATTCCCCTGTTTTGGTTTGTTCTTCATACTGATTGCTTGTTCATACCAATAAATAGCTTGTTCATAATGGGAATCTGCCAAAAATCTCGCACCTAAACGACAACAGCATTCTGGACGAGGCGTGCTATAGGCTAATGTTTTTAATAAATATTGCAACTGTCTATCAGCATCATTCAGCATTTCATAACAATCTGCTATTTTTATACAAGCTGCCATTTCATCCTCTATCCAACCTTGTTTTGTCGCTAAAAATTGTTGATATTTATCAATGGCTTCCTTGTATAATGCATGGTCTTTTAATTCATTTCCAAAATAAAATAAATCTCGTGCCGTAAATATCTCTTGTTGTGCTTCCCTGCGCTTATAAATTCTCAAGTTACGGTCAGTATAGGCTTTTTCTTTGCGATGTGTAATGGCTATATTACGTTGCATAACATTCCCTTGGACAGCTAAATATTCATGAACTGCCCCAACCCATTTAAAATCGCAAGAACGTTTTACTACTCTATTTCTTTTAAGGCTATATGTTGGATTGCCAATTTCATCAAAGGCTAAATGATAATCCATCATCACACTATCCACTTTGTTATTCGTTAGTTCTTCTAGTAAGTTTAGAAAATGTGTTCTTTCGCTTTCTTCTATAATGTCATCTGCATCTAACCATAAAATATAATCCTTGGTAGCTTTGCTAAAAGAAAAATTGCGAGCTTGTGAAAAATCATCTTTCCATTCAAAATCATAAATAAGACTTGTGTATTGCCTGGCAATTTCTTTCGTTTTATCCGAGGAGCCAGTATCTACAATAATTATTTCATCCACAAGTCCTTGAACAGAAGTTAAGCAACGCGCTAAAACTGGTTCTTCATTTTTGACAATCATACATAAGCTAACAGTCGCTTTCTGCTTTTCTCCAATAATGATTTCATTTTTAAATTTTTCCGCACCAACTAGGTCTGACTCTCGATAAATATGAAAAGCAGGCAAGCGAGTATCAACAAATAATGGTAATTCTAAAGCGGAAGCCCTTATGCAAAAATGTCGATCTTCCCCCCAAAACGATAGATTTTTTAGCTGTTTAAAGCGAGCACCCTTTAAAAGAGCTTTTCTACTTATTAATGTGCAAGCACCTAGCCCACCTACTTCATAGATACCTGGTACTTTTAATTTATTGACAAAAGCGGACGTTCTATTGGCGATCTCAATTGGTTCTAATTTTTCACCATTATTAATCTCGTATAATGTATATTCATCCATCATCCACACTTGTGGTAACGCCATTTCATTTTTGTTCCATTTAGTCCAGAAAATATTGGAGATAATTTCTTTTTGTGCATTCCATAAGTTTTGAAGTGTATTCGGATACAACATTAAATCAGAATCTATCAGTAGCAAACCATCATATTGTAGTTGAATTGCATGTTCAATAATCATATCTTTCATTTTCCCTACTTTTTCAATTAGCGAATCGGTCCAATAATGTGTGTGTTCATCCTTCCTATACAGTTCATTTTGTTGACTATTTTTAATAATTTTTACACCTTCATTTTGTGATTGAAATAACGTCAAAAGTTCCGTTGATTGTTGGTCGTCATTATCGTCAATAAATAAAAAATCCACTTTATGCTCGTCTTTGTTTAACGACTGAAGTGAAAACAAAAAATAATCTAAAATTAAAGGTTTTTGTCGTACAGGACTAGCAATTAATATATGAGGTTTCATGCAGTTCTCCTTCATTTGGTGTTTTTTGAAAATTAAACAACATACCTTCCATACACGTCTTCACTCTAGAGCCAAATAGGAACTTCATCGTTATATCATTATTCATCTTTTATTTAATTTGTGACAAACCGTTACTATATGCTTCAACTAATGAAAAAAGTGAAATTGACAATTGTCAATTTCACTTTTTCATATCATGATGTTTTATTGGTGAATTACCAAGAATTTTCGATATCCTGTTGTGTTGCTAATTCGTAATACATCGTCGTTATTCCACTTACTTCATACATCATTCCTTGGACGAATAACTTTTCACCATTCGTACCGTTTAGGCGGATGGCAAAAATTGATTGACCTTTACCAACTTTTTTAACTGTTACCCCATCAGCAGCATTTTCCACATCAACAATTTTGTGATCATACAATGCTCCTGTAAATTGCTCTATGTGAACATCTTTCACGGTAAAGCCTATTTCACTCTTCGGAATGAAAACACTGCTAACTTCAACTGCTGCTGAAGTATACATTTCATAACCATCTGTTTCAGCATGAATACCTACACGTACAGATTGTCCTTTATCATCCGACAATGTTGCAATGTAGTCACCTGCCTGCAATAACTTCAATTCGTAATTGCCGCCTTTTGGAATGCTTTCTGGCTCCCAACCCTCAAAATTGAATGGTTGATAGACGTAGACTTTGTCACTTACTTCATGACCATTTGCAGTTGTTAACTGAATATGAGACGGATTAAAGCCTAAATCCTCTTCGAAAAGTAATGCTGAACCCGGTGTGATTTCATCTGTTTGTTGGCAATCAAGCTGAAGTTTGCCATCCACTTCTGTAACGACTACTTTATATTTTTGCGTGTCGATAATCTCATAGTTTTCTTCATTATCAATATTGTAGCTAACTAACATAAAGTAGCCCGATCCTTCACGCAATGCTTCTACCGTCAACCCATTCGTTGTTTGATGAACTTTGAAAAATTCATGCTCCCCATCAGCCGCTATATTATCATATGAATAGGCTTCTAGTTGAGTAGCTCCAAAATCACGCGCAGCGAAATTTTGGACAACGCGATTTGCTTGCATCGCCTCTATGCGATGAATAAATAATGCAAGCTGTGAACGTTTGACTGTTTCTTTTAAACCGAATGTTGTAGGTGTAATACCCTTTGTAATATTGTGTTCAAACAATGGACCTACTGCATAATACGCATCAGAGTATTTTACAATATCCGTAAACGGCAGTGTCCAATCTTCAGTATTATTGCTTAATTGGAAGGCAGATGTTAACATGCTTGCTAACTGCTCACGTGTGATGGCTTGATTGACACCAAAGCTACCATTGGCAAAGCCTGTCGCAATTCCCTCATTTGCTAATGCTGCAATGGCGCCGTAGTATTCGTCACTTTGCTTAACATCGGTAAATTGAGGGTCCATTACATTTTGCGTATCTAAAGCCAATAAATTTGCTAAAATTTTGGCTACTTGTCCACGTGTGACATCTGCAAACGGCTTAAATGTACCATCTGCATAACCATTAATAATTCCACGCTTAGCTAAATCTTTCACCGCAGCTCCATACTCTTTCGTCATATCCACATCGCTAAATCCTTCAGCTGCGTGCGCTGTCGGCACTACTACAATGGCACTTGTAGCTAAAGCCGCAACGATTGCTCCTTGAAATAATTTATTTTGTTTCATTCACTCGACCCCCTACGTCTTTTCACTATCATACTATGATAATACGTGGAAATAATACTAAAAGTTTCATATTGTACTATAGTTATGTATGTTTATAGCATTGCAGTAAAGTTAATTGTATTCATACCCGCTGTTTTTTCCATAAAAAAAGCCTTGTGACTATGATGAATCAAAAGAATTCATCTAATCACAAGGCTAGTTATAACACTAGTAAACTAGTGTATAAAGTAACACTTCGTTTTATTAAGGAGTTACAATTGTTGCTTTAAGTTCTTTTGTTGCGTTACCAACTTTAATTTTTAAAGTTACTTTAGCTTCTGTAACGCCAGCTTTTAATGTAGCTGTTGCAGCTGCAGTACCGTTACCAGCAATTGTTACATCAGTAACTTTTTCAGGTACGATTGTAACTGTTTCTGCTGCAAGTGCTTTGATTTCTTTGTTACCATATTGGTCAACAGTTGCAACGTTTACTACCACTGGAGCATCTCCAGTAGATTTTAAGTTTGCTACAGTTGCACCAGATGCTAATGTAGCTTCTGTAATAGCTTTCGCTACGTTGTAATCAGCTAAATCTACTGATACTGTTGATGCTGTAAAGAAGAAATCTTGTGTTTTTTCAGCGTCAGCTGAAACAACGAATTTTTGTTCTAATACTTCACCAGTTGCATTAATTGTTACTTTTAAAGTGAATTCTGTATCAATTTTGTTTGCTGCTGGAGTTGTATCAGTGTTTAAAGCTGTGTCAGCGATATTTACTTTACCTGCAGTTACAGCTTGTGGTGCAGTTAATTTACCGCCAGTTACTGTTGCTGTATATTCGTTTGGCTCAAGTGCAACTTTACCGCCGTTTAATAAACCGTTAACAGTGATTTTTTTGTCAGTTGCTACTTTTGTTTTACCAATTTCAGCAATTTCGTAACCTTTGTATTCTGTACCATCAGTTACTTGTACTTTTACTTCTACAGCAGAATCAATTGTGCCATTTGGCGTTACTAGAGCAACGTTTAATGTTGCAGTACCATTTTTAAGTGGTGTAACTTGGTTTGCATTTACTGATACTACATCAGAAGTACCAACTAATGTAACTGTTACAGGAGCTGCAGAGTTTTTCATTTCACGACCGTATTGGTCTTCAATGATTAAGTGATCTTTTGCAGTAATTGTCACTGGTGCTTGAGCAGTTGAAATTACTAATGGGTTTTTAAGGCCGCGAACTACAGTTGGTACTGCTGCAGCTTTAACATCTACAGTGATAGTAGCAACTTTGAATGTTGAAGTTTGGAATACTAATGCTTGTGTTCCAGCTGCTCCAAATGTAGTTTTGTAGTATACTTGACCGTCTTTTACTTCAAGAGCAGATTCAGCAACTGGTGTGCCGCCAACTTTAATACCTTTGTTAGCATCAGCTAAGATTTTTTTGTTAGTGATAACATTGCCTTCTTTATCAGTAACTGTTAAAGGAATTAATGTAGCTTCGTTAGCAACTGCGATTTCTGGTTGAGAAACAGAGATTGCGTTAGTTGTAGTAGTTTCTGCCACTTTCACAGTGTATTTAGCAGATTGGCCGTTAGTTGTTGAAATTAATAATACATCAGTATCACCAGCTTTTAAGATTGATGATAAAGCAACTACTAATTTATCTTTTTCGCCAATTTTTACTTTTGTTACTTTGTTATCGATTGTTAAGTTTGTAGTGTTAGTGTTTGTAATTACTAAACCACTTGCTTTAGCAGCATCTGTAATTTCTTTACCGTATTGGTCTTTAAGGTTTAATACGATAAATGCTTCAGAAGCTTTAGAGTTATCATTTAAAACTACTTCTTCACCTTTAGCGTTGTAAATACCTGCTACTTCAATAGAAGAAACTGTAGATTCAGCAGATAATTTCACAGTTTTAGAAACTGAAGTACCTGTAGCAGTATCAAATAATACAACTGGTACTAAATCGCCGATTTTTTTACCTTCTACAACAGCGCCTGATAATTTAACTACACCTTTAGCAGCATCAGCTACAACAGTTGTGTTAGCAGTATCATTTGTTTTTAAAGAAGTTGTTTTTGTAATATCTGTACCGTATTGGTCTTTCACTACGTAACCAACAGTTGCAGTTGTACCTGCAGCGAAAGTACCGTTAGATTGGATAGCTGTATCAACTACTGCTACTTCGTCTAAGATTTCGATAGAAGTAACTTTTTGAGCTTCGATTTTAACGTCGCTTGTTAATACTTTTTCAGTTAAACCAGAGATGTTTACAGTGTAATCTGCAGCTTGGAAGTTTGTAGCGCCTACTAATTGAACTGATTTTTTGTCAGCAGCCCAAGTAAGAGTTACATTTTGCTTGAATGTACCGCGTAATAATTCAATTGTAGCTTTAGAAGTATCTTCTACTGCTTTGTTGAATTTTACTTCGATTGTTTTAGCGTTAACAGCTTTTACAGATTCTAATTTAACTTCAGCTACTTCATATGTAACTACAGCTGAATAAGCTTTGCCTTCGATTTCGAAGTCTACTTTAGTTTCTTTGTTTTCTGGAAGTGCAGTTTCTAATTTTACAGTATGTTTTGTATCATCAGAAAGAGTTACTTCTAATGTAGTTGCGTCAACAACTTTAGCTTCTTTTACAGTTAAAGGAGCTTCTGCAATGTTCGTGATTGTACGGTTTAAGAATGATGCGAATTGACCACGAGTTAAAGTGTTTTTAGGGTTGAACGCTTTAACGTTTGTAAGACCAGCATATTCTAACGCGATAATTGCTTCACGGTTTTCGTTAGCTGTAGCGTTATCTAAGTCAGTGATTGTAGATTTGAAGTCAGATTCTTTGTAATCTGCTACTAAGTCTACACCGTAAACAGTGTTGATAGCACGTACTAATACTACTGCCATTTGTTCACGAGACATGTTTTTAGTGTACATTAATTGGTCGTTAGAACCTTTGAATACGCCAGCATCTTTAACAAGTGCTGCATATTGTAGTAATTCTTGGTCTGGAGCTGTAGTTGGTAGGTCAGTGAAACGAGCTTTTGTTGCATAGTCAGCTGGCACTTCATAACCTTCAGATACTAACCATTTACCTAAGAATTTTGTTACGTTACCGCGTGTTACTACTGCATTTGGTTTGAATGTACCGTCAGTGTAACCTCCTACGATTTTAGCGTCCGCTAATGCTAAGATTGCGTCCTTGTGATCACTATTTTCAATATCAGAAAAGCTTGCTGCGCTAGCTACTGGTACGATTGCTGATGCTACTAGAGCTGCTGATGCTGCGCCGACAACCCATTTACTATATTTTTGTTTCATGTGCAAAAACCTCCTAGATAAATTAGCCACTTTTGTGACTACGTTTCTATTATAAAAGAAGTAGAACATACATTTCTATGTGCAATATTTGGAATGAAGGATGTGGTAATAGTTTATCTTCATTGGTTACAAATACATTTATTAGTTTATTTATAATTTGTTTTCCATCCGGATTTTGGCATACTAACGTTTCTTTTGTTCGAAAAATATACCATTTTACCCATAGTTATTGAGACTTTTTCCCTTCCAATAATTTTTAAGTAAGCCAAATATCTCACTTAAAGGAATAGTGAACAAATCGTGAATTTAAGTTACAATAATATAGGTAATTTATTCATTAATTCCCTTGGAAAAATGGATTAATATTTTATGGAAACCAGAATCTAGCGATAGCTATTAAAATAAATGGGCATTACTAGACTTCTAATAGTGGTAAAACTCGGTTTTGTGGCGTTTTGCTCGGGTTTTGTGGCGTTTCACATTAGTAGCTTGGGATTCACGAAGTTTTATTTTTTACAGAGATGGGGATTTGACAGAAATGGTATTTAGTAGTCTTATTTTTTTATATGTCTTTTTGCCATTAGTGATTGTTGTGTACTTCATCTCTCCGAAGATGCTACGCAATACGATTTTACTGTTGGCAAGTTTGTTCTTTTACGCTTGGGGTGAGCCGAAATATGTGCTTCTCATGATGCTGTCCATCATACTCAATTATGTGCTCGGTATCGTTATTGAAAACACCGCTTCCCAGTCCAAGCGCAAAACATTACTTTGGTTAGTCATTGTTAGTAACCTAGCCATCTTAGGCTATTACAAATATGCTGGCTTTTTCGTGGAGATTGTCAATAATTATTTGACGCAACCTATTGAATGGCAGGCTGTACCGCTGCCAATCGGTATATCATTTTACACGTTCCAAGCTCTTAGTTATGTAATTGATGTCTATCGTAAGGACGTAAAGGCACAGCGCAATTTTTTAGATTTATCACTTTTCATTACATTATTTCCGCAACTCGTTGCAGGCCCTATCGTTCGTTATCAAACGGTAGCTGAACAAATAAAGAAACGAATTGCGACAGCAGAAGATTGGATGATTGGGACGCGTCGCTTTGTACAAGGGTTGGCGAAAAAAGTACTGATAGCCAATCCGATGGGCGAAGTTGCCGATCACGTCTTTAGCTTATCAGGTGGGGATTTAACAACGGGTACTGCCTGGATTGGGATTTTAGCGTACTCCCTTCAAATTTATTTTGACTTCTCAGGCTATAGTGATATGGCAATTGGGTTAGCACGAATTTTCGGCTTTAAATTTGAAGAAAACTTTAACTATCCATATATAGCACAATCTGTTACAGACTTTTGGCGACGCTGGCATATCTCACTTAGCAGTTGGTTTAGAGATTATGTCTACTTCCCACTTGGTGGTAGTCGTGTTAGCCATGAATGGAAACTATATCGTAACTTACTTATTGTGTGGACACTTACTGGTTTTTGGCACGGGGCTAGTTGGACGTTTATGGCATGGGGCTTTTACTACGGTATCTTAATTTGCTTGGAAAAATGGGTGCTGCTGAAATGGTTGGCACGCATTCCACGCATCGTCCGACATATGTATATATTAATTATTGTAATGATTGGCTGGGTGTTCTTTAGAGCAAATGATTTTACATATGCATTTTCATTTATCAAAACGCTGTTTGGGCTTTCCGATGCCGCACTGTACAATTATGAAACGATTTTACTGACAAAAGATTATGCGCTTTACTTTGTCATCGCTATTATTTTTGCCATGCCGATTTATAAGCTTTATCAAACATGGAGTGAACAAAAGGCAGCCGCTTCCCTATCATTTGACTGGGGTCTGCGCATTACACAAACCATTTACTATGGTGCACTTTTGTTATTTATTACGATGTTTTTAGTAAACGCAACACATAATCCATTCATTTACTTTAGATTTTAGGTGGGACATCATGCGAAAAATTCAAACGTATTTATTACCAATTACATTTTTTTGCATTATTTTCGGTGGCTTCGTCGTGCATATATTAACGGTAGATCGGCCGCAATCAGAAATGGAAAACCGGCCATTAGAATCTGCCAACATTACGCCAAGCGCTAAGGACATTTTAACAGGGACATGGTCCAAGCAAGTAGAGTCGTATATTTCTGACCAGTTTCCTGCACGTGATACATGGATGCGCAATTATGTAAACTTTCAACGTGTTATGGGCAAAACGTATTTAAATGATAAGTACGCTGTTGACGATAAAACTGGCTGGATTATTTCTAAGCCGGCCGCCGTAAAACCCGAAGAAGAGCTAGCTGCTTTTGCCTCTGATTTACAACGCTTAAGCGAAGGTCTAGCGGAAAAGCATATACCGTTTACATTTTACTCCCTACCAGCAAAGGCGACTTATTCACGTGAGCCAAGCCCACACTATATGCCAGAAGATGCTGGTATTACCAACAATGTAAAACTGCACGAACTTGTTACCGCTGCTGGCGTTGACAATATTCGTCTTTATGATGAAATGCAAGAAAACTTTTCTGCCGAGCGCAACTTCTTTAAAACAGATCATCACTGGACAATTCGCGGTGCCTATTCAGGCTACGAAGCGCTTATCCATACACTAAACAAACGACTGGGCGAAACAATAGCAACCATTCCTTTTGATGAAGCCAATACATTTTGTTTACCAAATAAGTTCGCCGGCTCATGGAATAAAATACTCTATATGACCGTCGAGAATAATGAACAAATTTGCTATAACGAACCCGCATCGTTTGCAACACAATTTACAATTTACGACGGTACAATTGAAGGTGGCGTCACTGCACCGTACGACGCAGTGTACGGTCGGGCGAAACAGATGAGTCCTGACGCAATAGTGAACTATGCGGATGCCTACAGCCGCGACTTTGCTGAACTTACAATCGTCAACCAAAACTATGACAGCGACAAACATCTCGTCGTCATTAAAGATTCGTACTTTAACACCATTCAATTTCATGTAGCAAGTCACTTTAAAACTGTGACCATTTTAGACTTACGTTATTTAGAGAAAGATATTATTCCTTACTTACAAAACATGCAACCGGACTATGTCATTCTTGCCTATAATGATCGCAATTTAAAACTGATGCCCGAGTAACTATCGGTCAATCACGTGATAACGAGGTATCCGCGATTTGCTTGGGGTTACCCGCGGTTTACTTCGATTTACCCGCGATTCGCTCCGGTTTACCCGCGATTTACTTCGATTTACCCGCGATTTCCAAAACAACTACAAAAGCAGTGATTTCTATCTAGTTAGAGATCACTGCTTTTTAACGTTTTTTCAACTTTCCAACAATCCATTGACTAAACGGTAAAAATGACAATAGTTTCGTCAGCCCGATGCAAACAACAAGTGTCCACAGCATAAGCATGGAAACACGCGTCAATGTGCTATCAAAATGTGCCACAAACCAGCTTGTCGATAGACGTAGCACTTCCCAATGGATAAGGTAAATCATAAACGCATATTGACTAATAATACGAACCAACTTCGTAGCTGGCAATGACTGCCCCCAAGCAATAACACAAAGCACAACACTAAAGACAAGCGGGACTATATCAAGACGCCTCGAATGCACCTCTGTATAGCCAAGTAACATACGAATCGTTAAAAACAGTACAGCAAGTACAACGAAAACAACCGTTGCACCTCGGTATTTCTTCGCCAATGCAGCTAGTCTCTCATAAGATACCCCCATCGCATAGGCAACTGCAAAATAACCAAGCCATCCTGTAAATAGCAAGCGTAACACGTTCGCATGCTCCTCAAAAATTGGATAAGGCAATGCAATGACCGCATGATGTACAAGCGTAATCAACACACTAAGCGGTAAAAACCAAGTAATCGACCATTTAAAACGCTTCATCAACGCAAATACTATATATAGCTGGAAAATAACTACAACAAACCAGCCCACAAACTCTCCATAAACTACATTATAAAAATACTTGTCCCATAACAAACCTTTACAATAAATTGACTCCACTAATAATGCATCAACAAAAGCCCACACTAAAAAAGGCACTAAAATATATTGAAGACGACTCGACCAAAAATTCATTGGTAGCCGTTCACGATAACGATTCGACAATATGATAATCGATAACACAATAAACGTCGGCGTTGCATAGCAAAGCGCAATGCGCAAAAACAGATAAACCTGTTGCTCGGGTTCTACACCAACCTCCAAAATTACCCATGATGATGTATGTAATAGTAAAATGGATAGGCATGCCACTACACGTAGGAAATCCCACTCTTTAATCACTACAACATTCTCCTAGTACTATACTCTCTCTATTAAGCATGTCATAGTTTATCAGATAATGCAATGGCACTAGTTGGTAGCTATTTTTTTAGTAAAACGCAAGCATCTGTGATGTAGGATATTAACATTTAAAGAGTAACGTTTATATTCTGTGCCTTTCTTATGGATTGATAAATTGCTCTTTTAAACTTATTCAATGGATTGCAGTAATCTTGTTCAGCAGGTAGCACTCCAAAAATCCTTTCCAGAAGCGTGTCTGTTTCTAACTGTTCGCCAGAAAAAAGATCTTCTATATCATTAATAAAGGTTTGATTGTATTCTTGTGCTTTAGTTATCATATCTTCTATGATGAAATTGTGCTCTCTGTAAATTTCACTAAGTCTAAAGATCTTAATGGACTCCTTTGTATAGTTACAACCGTTTTCTTCTACTACAATATCCCACTCGCCTTTACTATTAAAACTATTATTACCACTATCATATAGGATGCCATCAAGATTAAAATCGAGCTTTGTGTCATCAAAATATGGATGATGATGCATCCTTGTATGATCCGTATCATCATTTTTTATTTTATTGCAAATACTGCAGCTAGGTATAAGATTATTAAAGGAAAGTCCAAAAAGAGGATATTTCGACTTTGGTAAATAGTGATCAAGTTCAGGCCTTGTCACAAATTTAGTTACCCCCCTAGCTTTTTTGCAAATAATAGTTAGCGTATACAGCCTGTTACAATATGGGCATGAATTAATTCCTAAATTTTCAGTAAGTGCATAACCATTGTAATTTTTTCTTTTTTTATTAGAAAAGGAATGGTAATTGAATATTTTTTCAAATAGTTTTTTTAAATCATTTTCTCCAACACCCAATGTTGTATAATCATATTCTTTGATAAGCGTAAGAAAGGTATCTCGATCAGCTTCTAAAATCCTTACAACATCTCGTTCAAGCTTCTTTATAATATCTAAGTATTTACTAGCGTTATTCCGATAGCCTGCTTTAACACAGTGAAGCTGCTTATCAATATCTCCCCTGACTTTCGTTGATGATTTACTAATACTTATTACTGGATTGACTAAGTTCTTCTTGTCCGCATCAAATGTAAGTGCATTATTAACTTGATAATCTTTTAGAAAAGTAAATATGACTTTGTATTTTTTAAGTTTATCCGTTACTTCTATTTGCAATTTATCAATATGAATTGCCATAGCATCTATAATGTGATGATTTTTTATTTCTATCACTATTGTAATCCTCTTCCTTTTTTTAGTAATTCCAGTTCTTCCTCAAGCTGCTTTATCCTTTGTTCAGCTTTTATACTTTCGGAAAACTTCTTTTTATACATTGACTCCAGCTTATAACGAATTAAAGGCTCCCCAATCATATCAATAGATTTCTTAATATATTGTCTTTCTACTTCAGTAACATCTTCCTTTTGGAATAGTTGAATTAGTTTCTTTATATGCTTATGAGCGACTTCTCCTAACGTCCCATTGTCCATAAAGAACGATGATTTTAAAATATCATGGATATTTTGAGCATAGGTCTGCTCCATTGTATATTTTCCACCTAACACGATTGTATGCTCTAAAGGAATATCTGACATGATAAATGGTGAGTTTGAAGTTAATAGTAAGTGAACGGTATTGACTATTTCATGATCCTTAAAGGCATAATTCAGTAAACTTTTGATATCACTAATAAAGCTCTTTTGCCATGCTGGATGGAAGAACATATCTCCCTCATCTAGTAGAATCATCAGGTTCTCATTTTGGTTGTTCTTTAAATAATCAGAAGAAATATCTTTTGTATTATAGTTTTTGACATATGAATTAGCTCTTGCTAGGGCCCCTAATATTCTCGTTACTTTTTTATGATTGCTCTCAAAGAATAGCTTTGCAAACAACGTAAGCTTTGCATATTGCCCTGAAGATAATCCTAGAAAGTCCAGTGTACAAATCCATTGCGAATTACTTGCCACAAATTGATACAAAGACGATAAATCTTTATAATCCACGTTCTTTAATTTAAAGCTTATATCATAGTATTCTTCTAAAACTTTTGAGCTTTCGATTTTTTCCCCAAAAAGTTTTGTCAAAGCTCCTTCAATATCTTTGGTCGAATTCTGATAAACTTTCACCTTTAACAAAACTCCATGAGGTAACGGAATACCTTCAGCAAATTCCTCGTTTAACGTTTCACTTTCACTAAGAAAGATCAACTTTTTATAGTTATCTTCATTAACTAGTTGCCTTTTGACCCCTTCCCTCTCTCTAGCATCTTTGATTCTTTCTAGCATTCTTAATTCGTTATTTGTTGACAAGTCTTTATGATTGCCTTCTACTTCTCTATCGTGCTCACTTCCAGTATAATTTGATAGCTCTGTAAAACTTGTATAACTTAATAAACTTGTGTTAGATAAAATTCCCGAATTCATATCGTATCGCATTTTCTGATACCTTTTAGCAGACCTAACATCAATTTTATATCCATCGCCTTGTTCAAAATTATGTCTAAGAATTAAATTGTCTCCATCCTCATATATGATTAAAAATTTTTTAAAAGCATTTTCATCATTTTGATTGTTAAAGTAGTATTTGAACATATCGAGCAATGTTGTTTTCCCAGCGCCATTTTTCCCAACTATCGCATTAATCATTTTCACCTTATCATGATCGTTATAAAGAACCGAGTCTAGTTCATTCGTGTTATCCTCTACAACCCATTCTTTGTTTTTGTATTCAACTTTGTATTTATCGCTAAATGTCATAGACTTATCTTTTAATATTTTGTGCTCTTTAATCCAGAAATAAATAAGCTTAATGTCACCTACTTCCCCTGTCCCAACATGACCAAATTCTTTTTTTAATATTTCTACAAAAAAATTGCTTAATTCATGTGCCTTATCATAGCTAAATATCTTCTCTTCATCTTCATAGCTAATCTCAAATTGCTTGTCATCAATATCCTTGATTGAAAACAATAATTTATCTATTGGAAAGCCTTTGCGAATTAGATATACACTTTTCGTTTCTGAATCTGAATCCATATCTTTTATTGTAAAAGCATACTCGCTATCATTTAGAGTAAGCAATGTTGGAAGGCTGACAGCGTTCATCATTTCAATATCGTCCCCATCGATTTTTAATTCGTTGGGTAAAGATTTAAAGACTGCCCTTTTTAAAACGTTATCCATTATCCGAACTGTCGTAAAAGTAAATTTTAAGCGCTTCTTTAACATAGAATTAATATTTGAAGTATGAATTACTGCATTGATTTGTTTAGCAGTTAATTCTTTACGATAAACAATATTTTCTGATAGGCGGGTTACAATTGCTTCAACAACTTCTCTCTTATCCACTAATCCAAACACATTTTTAATTGTTCTAATGCCCATAAAATCATAGCCTATACTCCCAGGTTCCCCAGCATATCCAATTGACAATGTTAACTTATTTATTTCCGATTCACTATATTGTTGTTCTGTTATATAACCTATAATGACAGTGTCTTTAATACAATCCGAATAGTCACTGAAGTTTTTAAATTCCTGATATTTATAAAAAATTTGGAACATTTTAAATAATAGTTTTTTAAATTCTGAAGAAAGGCGTCTCTTAAAAATATCTAGCTGATGATTTAATATTTCATTGCCTGCAAACTTATTTTCATCAATCATCCAATAGAAAGGTGTTAACTGATAGATTTTAAAGCTTAGAAAATAGTTTATATTTTCACTTTTATTTTTTGTTATTTCCTCAATAAAATCATCAATGTAATGTTTATAATGATTTAATAGCTTTTTCTTTTTACTTAATGTTTCTATAAATTTTTCTGTTAAAGCGATGTAGTCATATTTAAAATTCACAACCCCTGGTACATTTAATCCACTCCTTATTAATTTGTATCTTCTAATAATTTCATCCTCTTGATTAGATGTATCCTCCTCAACTTGATAAGTCTCAAGCATTTTTATTAAATCGCTAATTTCTTTTTGTAAACCTTCATTTTGACTCACTTAGTTCTCTTCCCCCAATTAAATAAAATCTTCAGTTTTCCAAAATATTATTTTGTAACATTCCATTTAGAAAAATGTGTTAATTATATTATAAATTAAGTATTAGGAAATTTGTTTCAAATATTATAAATTAAATAGATAAATAGATACACCGTTTCCATATTTTTTGAACAAAGACAGTTCATATATACTTTAAAAATGGAGTGATTTGTATTTGAACAATATCTTAAAAGCCCACTTCATAGCTAATTGAAGTGGGCTTACAAAATATTGTATTCTAGCTAATTCACCATCTGCACCGCTGGTTTGTTGCCATTCTTTCGTTGTATCAAAAGCGATGTTAACTGACACCTCCATTTTTTTGCTTGTCTACAACCCTTTGAATACTTGGTTCAATACAATCAAATCCAACTCCTATAGAACAACTTCTTTGAAAAAACCATTTTATAAATTACAAAAGCAATTAAATTAAATAGAAGGAAAATAATCGACTGGACTATTGTCACAACTATAATAAATAAGAGATCTGCACCTAATACAATCTCGCCCGGAGGCAACTCTTTTTTCGTGCTTTCCACCAAAACAAAAGTGCCCCAGACAAAGATAGATACGTATAATCCTAAATATGCGAACAGTGAATATTGATAAAACTTCATTCTAAATTTAAATCCTAAAACCACATTCAGAAGAATTATAACGAAAGGAAAAGCTAAAAATTGAACTAACGAATCAAACCTTTCGTCTAACATTGAACCAAGAAATTGACTTATACATGCAATTGCACTATTTGCAAACGCTACTATAATGAAAGCATTTTTTTGTGTATCCATTTTTCACCCCTCTATTAACTCCTATAGAGTGTTGTTATAAATTTTATCATAAATGGAATGCGTACCCATGACTTTCACCACTGTATTTTGTATTATGTATTCACTTTCAAGCTCGTTTGAAATCAATTACTTGTCGCCAATCCATAATAAAACCAGCCATTTTCAGCGATTTACCGCTGAAAACTGGCTGGTTTTTGCATTTTGCTAATTCACCATCTGCACCGCTGTTTTGTTGCCATAAATCGTTTCTACCCATTCTGGATGGTCGATAAATGGATTGCGATTACCTTGGATTTCGTAGATTCTTTCGTTTCGTCGTTTTTCATAGTCATCTACAGGGTCTTGTAGATGCCATTGTAAAAGAACCGAAAGTTTACCGTGATACGGAGCTGTTCCATTGTTGACTTTGTCATTTAATTCAAGGTCTACTTTATCGCCTAGCTCATAACGCGTTGCCATATAAAACAGAATGCGTGCAACGTCCCCTTTGACACGATTCGGTGGTTCGAAGGAATCGGCGTCTTTCAAGCAACCGTTACAGCCAGTGACTGGACTACCGCCATTGTCAAAGTCTAAATTTCCTCTTGCGCTATTTACTTGAACATCGGTAGGGCGTAAATGATGGATATCAGTTCCTGGTCCTTGACTTGTTCCGAAATTACCATGTGATTTTGCCCACGTATGCTCTCGGTTCCAGTTGCCTACATTGCCGCCGTTGTTTGTTTTTGGACTAGATTTACCAGAATAAAATAACAGGACATTATTTGTATTATTCGGATCTTCGTCTGTGTATCTCAAGGCATCCCATGCAGCATCATAGGATAATACTTTTTGGTTTGAAATTATATCGTGCAGCGCCTTTTTGAGTGCTTGCCCCTCTTTGTTATAGGCAGCAGTATAGTAGTCGTTAGCCGTTACAGTAACACTAAAATTGGCCGTGACACTTTTTGTACCATCAGATGCCGTGACACCAACAATATGACTACCCGCTTCTAAAGTTAATGTTAAGCGTTTGCCCGTTATCGAACCTTTTGTAGCGGTAAATGTCAATTCGTCATTATCAGGATCAGCGAAATGCTCTGTTAAATCAATGGTAATGTCCGTGCCTACAGCTACTGTCTGATTTGTAAAAGGCTTTTTGATGATTGGTTGCTTGTTTTCAGCAGGGACAGGAGGGTAGACAATCGGTTGACCCTTAGAATTTGTAAATTTAATGTTTTCTAACGATGCACCCTTCTTCAATTCAATCAACTGTAAGTCAATATTTTCTGCGCCTCTAATTTCACTTACATTTTTGCCTTCAATTGTAATCTTTTTAAACGTATTGCCCTTTAAGTCTACAATGGACTCTGGATGATTTGGCGTAATAATCACATCTGTCTTGTTAAAGCCTTCACCGTGAAGCTCGACATACTTCCCTTTTAAGTGTACGCCCTTCGTAATATACGACGCTGCATCTAAATGTAATGCTACACTCGGTTTTGTAATAACTAAAATATTTTTCTTAAAGTTCTCATAGTTATATGTGATTTCAGGTTGAATCGGTTCTACTGTAGGACCTTGTTTTAAATCCAGTTGCACCATGACAGGGTCATGGTCACTTGCGCGGCCTGCCATATCTGTAAAGTCTGCATTAATATGAAGAATATCAATTATCGTTTTATCTTGAAGATTATTGGAAACTAAAATATGATCTAATACTTGCGAATTTCCTTGATACAAATACGTATAACGGTCAGAAGAATCGGCTTTATTTATCATATTGGTCATCCATTCACCTTCATGAATTTTAAGCGCTTTGGCAAATTGGTAATCGTTAAAATCACCTAACGATACAATGTTTGCATCTGGATTTTTCGTTTTAACATCCGCAACAAAGTTATACACAATATTTGCGATTTTTTGGCGCTGCACTTCACTTTTATATTGCGGTGGTTGTGCTGCTCCGAATAATGGTGTGTCACCCGATTTAGAATTCCAGTGATTAGCAATCACAATGACATCTTCACCTTGGAACTCAAATTGTGCAGCTAACGGTTTTCGGCTATTATTAAATGCCTCATTCATTGGGTCAATTCGCCCTGGGTTCAGCGTTAATTGACCGTTTTGATAACTAACCGCAGTAGTCGCATCCCCTGCTTGGATTCCTTCTTTCAAGTTCACCCTTGCTGGATTGTATAAGAAACCAACACGAATATTCGCGTTCGGTGCACCACCATCTGCATTATTCACAGGGTCAATATTGACATACTTATAATCAATACCACTTTCAGCTTTAATGGCATCAATTAAGCGTTGATAACTTTGATCTGCCTTGGCATCACCAGCCGACTCGCCGTTATTATCTTGTACTTCCGTCACCCCTACAATGTCTGGCGTTTGCATATCAGTACCAATGGCACGTGCTAATTTTCGCGCCTTATCATCCGATGTCGACGTTTTGTTATTCGAGAAGTTTTCTAAATTATACGAGGCAATTGTTAGCTTATCCTCTGCTTTGACTATTTTAGTTGTCTCAGGTGTTGCCGACCCTTTTACATGGGCTTGCTTCATGTTATCTAATGGCACGTAAATTTTGAAGTTTTGATAAGAGTAGCCCACGATACCCGTAATCGGTCCATTAAACTTATCACCTGTGGCAACTTCGAAATCACGAGCTGTTCCGTTCGGTTCCAATCTAAATTGGATACGATTTGGGTTTGTTTTTCCTTCCTCATACAAGACCCCACCATGCAGCGTGTTTGTTGGTTCACTTTCAAGAACCGTTACTAAATCGCCATGTTCCTGTGGAGCAACAGCTTTGACATTGCCTACTTCCACTCGCATCGCTTCAATACTTTCCCAAAAATCAATAGCATCAATTGTTGGGTTGAAAACTTGCAGATTGTCACTATCAATTTGGCTAAATGACATTTTTAATTTATCAATTTGAATGGCTTTTGGTAATGCTACACTGGCATTAAGTACTTGTACTTTGCCACCTTGATCATTTCGTACATTGATTTGCGTCGTTTTTAAATCAGTTTGGTTCGCATCACTATAGCCATCATACGCATATTCATCTACTTTACCTGATACCGATACTAAATTTCCTACTTGAATCGGCCAAGCATTCTTTCCGCTATAAAGTAAGATTCCTTCCGATGTATTCGGATTATCATCCGCCAATTCATCAGGTGTTTGAATTGTATAATAATAACTACCATTTAAAGAAAATGAATATGTTACAATCCCTTGAATGCCATCAACGGTTTTGCTGGCAAATGGAGAGCGATGGCCTTCCCCTTGAATATCATGAATTTGCAGCGCATCTGTAATAACATAGTCATAGGTCATCACTTCACTAAACGTACCATCAATTGCTTTGACAACCGTTTTTAATGTTGTGTTTTGCGTAATATCGATTGGTTTTTCGTATTTAATACCTGATACAGTAGGATTTGTACCATCTACTGTGTAATAGATTTCCCCATTAGCTGTAGATGTTGATAAAGTGACCGTTGTTTGATTAATAAATGTACCACTACTTGGCGACGCGATCGCTGGTTTTAATGCTGTGCTATCCATGACAATATCGTTTACAGAACGTGGTATCACTTGGTAATCCTGATCGAATTGTTGGACAATGCCCGTAATCGATTCATATGTTGTGCCGACCGTTAGGCCTAGCGTATTCGTTTCATCGCGTACTAAGAAATTGCTACCATCACTAGCTGTATAGTTTGCCCAGCCACTTCCTGTTTGCACATTTGTCAGCGCAACATTTTTTATCGTAACAAGTTGTGATTCATTTGCTTCTGCTACCTCGGCACCTGTTACTACTTTTGCAGTTGGTGCACCAACACCTGCCACTTTGTCGATAATTTGAGCTCCGTCTAATTGCAGTAACCCTCTATAGTCCGCAAGCTTCCCTTTAAGCGTTACTTCGTCGCCAATTTCTACATTTAGGCTCGTCGGACGTACAGCGATACCACCTGTTCCATCTTGTACAGAGATGGTATTTTTCAACTTCCCTGCCACAATACCTTTGATTGTTACTGTTGTACCGTTCGCTTGTGTTCTTGCATCAGCGATTGACTGAACATCTGCTTGTCCAATAACGGTATAATTAAAAGTTTGCACATCACTATTTTCCAGCCCCTGTGCAACTGCTATCGCTTTTATCGTTATTGTTTTATCAATAACGATTGGTTGCGTATAACTAGCACTTTGTAATGTTGGCTCTGTTCCATCCGTTGTATAATAAATCGTTGCACCAGCAGTGGCAGAAGATAATGTAATGGCAGTGCCTGACGCAACCGTTCCAGAAGGTGTGGAAGCTGTTACGGCTTCTGCCTTTATAATAGGTCCAACCTCACCTCCATCCATTGCATGACTGCCTAAATGTTCGAATGTATCGATTGGATAAGGCTGCCATTCTAATGAAGGGTCAAAGATGTCACTTGGATTTTTATCGCCAGACGTAATGGAACTCTTTCTAACCAATGTTGTATCAACAGTAGACACCCCATTGTCATTCCATGACTTGCCTGGATCAAACCCCATTTGACCAAAAGAATCTACTACCTCTTCACCTTTCTTTAAAACAATCGCATCATTACCATTAAACGCGGTAACAGCTGAAGCAAGTCCACCTTTCTCTTTAATCGCTGCCACTGCACTAGAATTATAGAGAATGATTGTCTCATTATGTGCTAAAGTGCCACTTAACGTCTGTTTGTTCGTTGGTGTTGTACTACCATTTGTATAAAGTTCAAGTTTGTATTGGCTTAAATCAATTGTTGAACCCGTTCCATTGTAAAGTTCAATCGCCTTATTATTACTGGACCCTTCAATATACTCAGAGATAATTAAATCAGTAGCTAATTCAGCCGCAACAGCTTGACTAGGCATTACTGGCATCGATACACTCGCAACTAATGTCGTTGCGAGTAAAGCATTAAATGACTTGTTCCATTTCTTTTTAGACATCATCAGTTAGCTCCTCTTTAAGTATTTGCTTCATAAAAACCTTCTTCTTAACCGAAGAAAGTCTACCATCTCTCTATCTCGGCTGTCGGTTTGTACCTACACCAGACGCATCAAGCGTGCCATCAATAGTAGTAAAACTTATTTCCCCAGTATATATATATGAAACCATATAACTGTTAATGCACTATTGAATTACTATATAGTAACTGTTAAATTATAGCATTTTTCAATAACCTAAGCACACAACAAAATAGTGCAATTGTTAACCGAAACTTCACTTTTGCTAAACATTCAGTACTTTTTCATGGTTACTCCTCACAGAGGTTAGCTATAGATAATCGTAGGAAAAGTGTTAGATTGATTGGGGTCAATCTAACACTTTTTTGCTATACCGTTGTTGTTCGCTATGGCGGTGCTTTCCGCGGGCACACACGTAAGCCGGAACCCTCGCTAACGCGCGGTTCGTTGCGTCTTACGCTGTGTGCATTCCCGCAGGAGTCACCGCCTCCGCTACCAACAACTAGTACACGCTTCTATTTATTTGTTTACTGCAAAAGAATAAACAGCTAAGGTTTCCTTTATTTGCATAGCAGATAAATGCTATCAATTGAACGCGCTTCACAAACAATGCAACG
>LAHS01002497.1_pt1 | contig 22046 bp, 12 predicted proteins | sample 329651 | NCBI WGS metagenome assembly LAHS01 (sample SAMN03275699, study PRJNA271635) | activated sludge metagenome | isolation source: sample C-1 Sludge from hydrolytic chamber (first chamber) of Anaerobic... | reverse complement strand
TCCACGTAATAGCTGTTAAACTCCTCGGAGCAGAGACTGTTGAGCACGGCCTTGCCGAATACCTTGTCGTAGGCAGAGCGCAGACGGTTCCAGTCCTGACGGCTACGGTTCTCATAGAACATGCGGAGGCCGTTGATGATCTGGAAACCGAAGGCACCGCGCATGTTGACAGCCAGATCCCAGTTCTTGTATCTTAACTGGTTGTTGAAACCTAAGTACCACTTGGGTACGCCGTTACCGATCACCTTCTTGTCCTCGAAGGAGTGGGTGAAGTCGTCATAGCCCACTTCCTTGCCGTCCTTGTCGCTGTAAATCCACTTGCCTTGATCGTCCACGCCTACGACCTGGAAGCCGTAGATATCGCCTACACGGTGTCCTATCCTGACGATATGCGACTCGGTCTTCACGGGTTCCTCTATCCAGCCGGTCATGAAATAGTCGGACGATGCCTTGTAGAGGTCGTTGGACAGGCTGCGAAGCTTATTGGAATTGGTAGAGAAGGTTAGGGTAGAGGTCCACTGGAAGTCCTTAGTCTTTACCGGAATGGCATTGACCATGATCTCAAGACCGTGGTTGCTCATCTCGCCCACATTGGCACGGGTAGTGGTGTAGAGGTTAGGCGGTGAGGGAACGGTGTAGTCATAGAGCAAGCCCTTGATGAGGCGGTAGTACCAGTCGATATTCACGTTCAGGCGGTAATCGAGCATACTGAAGTCGAGACCTACGTCATACTCGTGCTTCTCTTCCCATTTCAGCTTGCTGTTGGCATTCTGTGTGGGCTGCAGGGCACGTATCCACTTACCGTCATAGAGGTAGTAATCGCCGTAGCCCAGCAGCGATTTACCCAGAAACGACTCGCTGGGCTGTGAGCCTGTCACACCGTATCCGGCACGCAGCTTCATATCATTGAAGAGCGTCTGATGCTGCATGAACTTCTCTTCGGTGATGCGCCAGCCCAGAGATACCGACGGGAAGTTACCCCAGGGGTGCTCGGTGCCGTCGAGCTGGCTGGCTGCCTCGTGGCGAAGACTTGCCATGAGGAGGTAGCGGTTCTTGTAGTTGTAGTTCAGTCGGCCGAAGAAACCGATCAGGTTGGTATCGAGCCAGTAGCTGTATTCCGTACCTTTGCCCTCCTTCAGCGCCTGTCCTACACCGATGTTGTGCCAGCTGAAGTTATCGGTCGGGAAATTATAGTTGCGCTCATACTGGTTGTTGTAGTTGTTGCCCTGATAGCTATAGCCCAGCAGAGCCTGCACGGTGTGGTCGCCGAAGGTCTTGTGGAACTGTGCGGTGAGTTCCAGCAGCTTCGTCGTGTTGTTTGAACTGCCGGTCGTAGCATATCCGTTTCGGCCGTCACGTATAGTGGATATGTGCTGCTTGGTCTCGTAATAGCCGCCCGTCTGCGATATGCGGTCGTACGAGAGCAGTGCGTTCAGCGTGAGCTCCGGTATAGGATTGTAAGAGATGTTGCTGCTGGCACGTATCTGCTGTACGTCCTGCTGGCCGTCGGCCTCATAGATTCTGGCCAGCGGATTATCATAGTTGAAGATGCCCGTGTTCTCGTGCCAGGTGCCGTCGTCGTTCCTGATAGGCTCGGTGGGATTGTGTATCATGGCCTGCCGCCAGCTATAGGTGTCGAAGCTGCCGCCGTCGGTCGTAGAGGTGTAGCCGCTCTTATTGGTGAGCAACTGGAAGTTAAGGTGCAGCTTGTCGTCGAACATCGTGTGGTTGACTTCCGCACGTCCCTGAAACTCCTGCTTATCCGACTTGTGGAAGATGCCCTGCAGTCCGCGGTAGTTCAGGTTGAAAATGTAGTTCGTCCGTGCGTTTCCACCCTTGAACGATACGTTGTGAACGTGGCTTATTCCGGTGCGAAGCATCTCGCCGATCCAGTTGGTGTCCTGTCCCAGATCCCATGATGCGTCGCGCAGACCATCGGCAATCTGCTGATGATAATCGGCTGACGAACAGAAGTCGGGCCTCTTCACGATGTTGGTTAAAGCCATATAACCGCTATACTGCACCTCGTTGATGCTCTCGCCTTTGGCTTTCTTGGTGGTGATCATCACCACGCCATTGGTGCCGCGGCTACCGTAGATGGCGGCTGCCGAACCGTCTTTCAGCACGTCGATGCTCTCGATATCTTCAGGTGCCACGGTGTTGAAGTCGCCGGGAACGCCATCTATCAGAATGAGTGGATTGGTGGAAGCACCGAGGATCGTGGTGTTACCGCGCAGCGATACCTGCGTACCGCCCACGGGATTGCCGCTGGGGTTGGTGATGGCCAGACCGGCCACCTTGCCCTGAATGAGCTGACCGGCATCGTTGACGGCGCCCACGGTGAAGTCCTCACTCTTCACACTGCCCACGGACGAAGTAACATCGCCCTTGCGCTGCGTGCCGTAACCGATCACCACCACCTCGTTGAGCACCTTGTTGTCTTCCTGAAGGGTGATGTCAATCGCGCGGCGACCGTTCACGGCCACGTCCATAGGGCTGAATCCGATATACGATATCTCCAGCGTGGCATTGTCGGGAACCTCGATGCTAAACACGCCGTCGAGGTCGGAGATGGCACCCACGGCGCCGCCTTTCACCTTGACCGTCGCGCCGATGATCGGCTCGCCCTTGTCGTCTGTCACCTTACCCTTCACGGTGTGCGCCCTCTGCTGGTTGGCCAACTGACGTGCAGCAGGCTCCTTATCGGTCTTGACGGCCGACACGATGATGCGCTTGTCCTCGATACGGTAGGTCAGATCCTGCCCCTTCAATATCTGCTCTACCGCCTGAGCCAGCTCTGCGTTGTTGCAGCTGACGCTGACCCTGCGGTCCAGATCTACGCTGTTGGCGAAGAATACGAATGTGTAGCCCGTAGTCTTCTTGATCTTGCTCATGGCTTGTTTTACGGTCACGTTGTTCAGGTTGACCGTCACCTTGGTAGCAAATGCAGACAGCGACATACAGCCCGCCAGCACCAGGGCCAGCAGCAATCGCCTGTTCATTCTTTGTTTCATTGTGGTTTTTGTTTAGGTTTAATTATAGAGAGTAACAGTTGGTCGTAGGTATAAGGGTATCTTGGCTTCTTCACAGATGGTGTGGCTGCCTCTAATAGAGGCTGTAGCCACCTTCGGTCTTGCGGTAATGTACCTGTCCGGTCTCGGAGAGAATCTTCATCACGTCTTCTATCGAGTCGGTCTTACGGTCAAATCCGCCGTAGAATCTCAGGCTTCCCACACTCTTTGCCACCTTGATCTTTACGCCATAGACTCTTGCAAGCTGTCGGGAGATGTTGGCTATCGTCATGTTCTCAAAGAAGAGGTGGGTCATCTCGCGTGCCTCTCCCACCTGGGTCAGGAGTGCCTGGCGTGTCATCTTGCCCGTGCGTTTGTCCATCACCACGCGGTCACCCGGCTTCATGCCGTAGCAGCAGGCAGTCTTGACGTTGTTCTCCAGGCACACCTTGCCACTGTAGAGCTCCACGCATGCCTCCTCGTCGTCTGTGTAATTGCGGAAGCTGAACTCCGTACCGAGGTCGTTGACCGTCAGCTCGCGGGTTGCGATCTGAAAGGGCAGGTGGTCGTTATGATGCACGATGAAATGGCCTTCGCCTTCGATTTTCACCTTGCGGTCGGTAATGCCGAAGCCCTGAGAATAGCTCAGTCGCGAGCACGAGTTGAGCCTGACCCTCGTGCCATCGGGCAGGGTGAGGTTGAGCTGCGATCCCGCCGGAGCCTCCATCACGATGGGGGCGAAGCTGCTCTTCACCGAGCTGGAGCCCCAATGATAGGCGGTCCAGGTCATGATCACCATGAGGGCGACGGCCGCCGCCACGGCCGTCCGTGTCCAGCGGGGCAGCAGGGGGCGGGGAGTCGCGGCGTGCATCATGGAGGTCGGCTGCGTCTCCCCGACGACATGGCTGTAGAACCGGGCCAGCGCACGGTCGGTATCGAAGTGGGTCTGGTCGGTCTTCGCGCCCACGGCTACGAGCAGCCGGATCTTCCGGCGTACCTCTTCGCGGGCTTCACGGCTCGAGTCGGTCCATGCCTGGAGCTGCATCAGGTCGTCATGACTGATGGTTCCGGTCACGAGTCTTTGTATCTTATCGTCTATATCTTGGTTTGCGGTCATGGTTTCAATGGGTTTCATCATAAAGTCAAGATAAAAAAGAAAACGGGTAGTCTAAATATAAAAAAAATGAAGAAAACTCATGGGCGGCATGAATTCATCACTTGGCAAGTTGGTGCGGAAACTGCTTGGGCCATGAATGGCCACGAATGAATCTCTCTACAGATGAAACAGATTTAACAGATTGAGGCTGGTACAAGGGGGACTAATAAACCACGAATGACACGAATATCCACGAATGAATCCCTCTACAGATTGTTAGACATGTCCACATAGAAAAATAGGTTTAATCCCACCCTATCACCATGAAGGTGTTGGAGAGTTTTAGACATATCCACATAGTAAACAGGGTTTTATCCCACTATGTCACCATGAAGGAACCGGATTGTTTTAGACATGTTCACTATGTGGATATGTCTAATCCCACCCCTATCACCATGAAAGAACTGGACTACGACACATTTACAAAGAATCAAAATGTAAGCAAAAACGCCGTTTTCGTGACACTTTGACTTTAACAAATGATCGACCTAGAGGTGTGTTCCAGCTCGTCGGAGAGGCAAAAAACAGGGACAGCGCTGCGATTCATGCTTATTCGCATTGCGGTTAATACTGAATGGCAACGCGATTAATACTTATTCGCATCGCGATTAATACTGAATCGCAACGCCGATAAGCACTATTTTGAACCTAAATCAGGCCAAAATATGGGTTTTTTCGGGCTTTTTGAGGGGTAAAATGGACTGAAATCATGGTGTTTGCGAGGGTGTTTTAGTGTAACATTCTGATTATCAGATAATAGCAAAAACATCGAAATTTAGGCCGATGAAACGCACGAGGATTCAAGTTTTTGTAAAAACGCGATTCCTGAGGCCATTCGAATTTTCAGAATGTAAGCATTTTCGGCAAAATGGTGACAAAGTGTCATTTTGCCTTTCAGGCCTTGCCGATGATAAACCGATGAACCATAGCACGAGTAAACCGTGTGCCGAGACAGCCCTTTACCCAGCTATAAGGAGGGCTCATGCCGTCAGACACAAGCCCACGGCAGTACCGATCGGCGGAGGCTGATGCTGCACGCCGTTCCCGTTTGTCAGGAGGCTGCCCTGCAGATAGATGGCTGGGCGCAGCTTATGATGGGTCAGATGAGTCGCAGTTCATGCTGCCGGCGGGTGGAAGAATGGTTTTCTTCACCGTAACAGGATCATAGTGAGCATGAGCTGACCGAGGGCTTGTGATAAGAGGGCGGTGGCATTCTTGAGATGATATTTCACGGTGTTGACCGATATACCCAGCTCTGCGGCTGCCTCGGCATATTTCTTACCTTCTATCCGACATTTGATGAAGACATCACGGCATTCGGGCGACAGCTGGTCTATGGCCTCCTGGAACTTCGCTTCCATCTCTTTATATAATAGTTGCTCGAGCGGCTGCCCCTCGTCGAAAAGCGAGGAGAGGTAGCTGGCACGCTCTGCTGCCATGAGGTCGGTGGTGTTCATGTCGTTGCGGTAAGCCGCCGAGGCCAGCCGGTTGATACTCTGGTTGCGTACGGCCTTGAGCAGGTAGCTTTCCAGTGAGGTCACCACCACCGTCTCCCGATGATCCCAGAGATAAAACAACACATCGTCGGCCACCTCCTCTACAAGCGACCGGGATCGGAGCAGCTGCATGCCGAAGTGGCAGAGCTTCTCGTAGTAGTCGTTGTAGAGTGTCTCGAAGGCTTTGATGTCGCCTTCCCTGATCCGTGTCAACAAGGTCTGTTCCATGGTGATGGGTTGTAGGAGCCAGTGTCAGAATGTTTCGGTTCTCCCTGGTCTTATTTCTTCTCCATGAGGTGAGCATACTGCATCTTCACCTGCAACTCCTCGACGGCCTGTTCGCCTACGAAGTAAGTAGCGATGCGATAAGCGTAGGGGAGGGTGGCGGCGGGACCCTCGCCGGTGATGATGTTGCCGTCTTCCTGATAGAGCTCGGCGGTATAGTCAGCCCCTGTCAGATATTTCTGGAAGCCCGGAGAGCAGGTGGCCTTGCGCCCCTGTAGCAGCCCGAGCGAGCCGAGCACCATCGGAGCGGCGCAGATGGCACCGATGCGGCGGCCGGCCTTGCTGTGTGCCAGCAGTGCCTCGCGTACGCCTTCGTGGGCATTGAGGTTGGTAGCTCCGGGCATTCCGCCGGGCAACAGCAGCATGTCGGCATCGGCGAAGTCGGCTGCCCGCGTAAACACTATGTCGGCTTTGACGGTTACGCCGTGCGATGATTCCACCCATTCGCTGCCTGTCACGCTCACGGTATGGATCTCGACACCACTTCTGCGAAGGATATCTACAGGTGCCAGGGCTTCTATCTCCTCGAAGCCGTTGGCTAAGAACTCATAAACTTTTGCCATAATATTGATTGTTTTGGAATTGATGTTTTGTCTTGCAAGTGCGGGGAGGGCTCCGCGTCAGCTCCGTGATGCCTCCGCTGCGTTCGTAGGCCTGACATCTGGGGAGACGGAGTGCACTCCGTCTCTACGGCTGACGTGATAGTGAGAAGCCTGATAGTGCAAAGATAATAAAATCTTCTCACTGTAAACGAAAAAAGGACAACCTCTTTTGAGATTGTCCTTGCGTTTTGACCGATAGTGTTGTCGTATGGATTGATATGCCTTGTCGGTCAGTCTTTTTCTATCAGGCATACGGCATAGGCTGCCATTCCCTCTTCCCTGCCCACAAATCCCATCTTCTCTGAGGTGGTGGCTTTGATGCTGATCTGGTCCTCATCGCAGCCCATCACCTGGGCAAGGCAGGCCTTCATGGCGGGGATATGGGGGTTGATCTTGGGTCGCTCGGCACAGACGGTGGCATCGATGTTGCCCAGACGGTACCCCTTGGTGGCGATGAGGTCGATACACTGGCGCAGGATCACCTTGCTGTCCATGCCCAACGTGGCCTCGCTCGTATCGGGAAAGTGATAGCCTATGTCGCGCATGTTGGCAGCACCGAGCAGCGCATCGCAGATGGCATGTATCAGTACGTCGGCATCACTATGCCCTAACAGACCCAGCGTATGCTCTATCCTGATGCCGCCCAATATGAGCTCGCGGTCCTCCACAAGCTTGTGGACATCATATCCCATTCCTACTCTTATCATGATGTTTCTTGTTTTATTATATTAGGGGCCCCACCCGGCCTCCCCAAAAGGGGAGGAGAAGCAACGCGTCAGCCAATCTGAAATCTGAGAAATCTGTGGTTGGAGATCTTCGCGTCAGCCATTCGTGGTCATTCGTGTCCATTCGTGGTTCTGATCTCAGCGTCAGCTAATCTGATAAATCTGTGTAATCTACGGTTGGAAAACAGGTGACTGTTATCTCCTGTGCAGCAGATCCTTGATGCCGTCCATGTCGAAGCTCAGCGTGAAACGGAGCGTCTGGTCGAGCGGGTTGCTCTTGGCCGTGGCAATGACATATCCTGCATCGAGCGAGAAGACGCTCATCTTGAAGCCGGCACCCACGGTAAAGTATTTGCGGTTGCCCTTGTTTTCACTCTCGTGGTGGTATCCGGCGCGCAGCGAGAACTGGTCGTGGTAGGTGTATTCGGCACCTACACTCCAGTACACCTCCTGCATTTCCTCCTTGAAACCGTTAGGGGCGTCGTGGAAACTCTTGAAGATGCCGCTGATGGGCGAGAGGTCATAGTATTTCTTCTGCACGTAGTCGGTATAGTCGTTGTATTTGTCTTTGTCCTCCGCCTCCTTGTACTGATCCTCGGTAGGCTTCGTGGGCACCAGCAGTTTGTTGGCATCTGCGGCAATGGTGAATCGGTTATATTCGTCGATGGGAATCATGAGCGAGGCACCGAGACGCAGGTTTGCCGGGATAAACTCGCTGTTGTCGCTGCCTCCGAAATTGATCTTGCTGCCGATGTTCGAGATGTTCAGACCCACGCCCAGCTGACATTCGCGGTCGCCGAGGGTCAGATAGTTCTGATAATAGGCTGAGAGATCGGCGGCAAAAGCCGATCCCGGGGTGGTGTCATCGGTGAGGTTGTAGGTCAGGTCGGAGTAGATCCAGCGCACGGTAGCGGCAATAGAGAACTTCTCGCTCAGCATCAGTGAGTAGGCCACGTCGAACGACATCTCGTAGGGATTGATGGTCAGCGCGTTGTTATCATAGTCCATCACCTCTCCGAGGGTGAAGTATCGGAACGACCCCGACACGGCACTGTAGTCGCCGATGCGGTAATAGCCGGAGAGATAAGCCAGTCCCATGTCGTTCACGAGCTGTCGCAGCCACGGCGTATAGTTGATACCGATGCCGGCACGGCTGATGGCAAAGGGATATTTGGCAGGGTTCCAGTATTGCGATGTCACGTCGGGGTCGGTGGCAACGCCCACGTCGCCCATACCTGCAGCGCGTGCATCGGGCGCGATCATCTGCGAAGTCACCGAGGCATCTACCGGATTGAACATATTGCGCTTGTCCTGTGCCCGTACCGACAGTGCCGACAGCATCAGCAAGCACCCTATGCTTATTCTCAAGAGATTCTTCATCTTTTCTGTGTTCGATGTTTATGCTTTATAAACGTGGTGCGCCCCTTAGTTATTGTTCAGCACGATGAGTTTCTTGGCTTTCGAGGCTTCGCTGCTGCCATCCGATGTCATGCGTACGCGGTAGAGATAGACTCCCGAGGGCAGCCGGTTGCCATTGGCATCGGTGAGATCCCATGTCACGGTGTAGGCACTGCCGGTAGAGATGCCCTTGGCGTTGTAAGTCCACAGCAACCGGCCTGCGGTGTCGAACACGTCGATGGTCACACCCACCTCGCTGCCGTTCATGTCGTGGCTCACGATGAAGGTGGTGGTGCTGCGGGCAGGGTTCTCCGACACGCCGATGCTATAGATCGAGGGTGTGAGACCCTTTACCGCGGTGAAGTCGAGCGTGCTCGTAGAGCAGTTGTTGCGCATGTCCCAGGCACGGAAAGTCAGCCTGTGCCTGCCGGGTTCCAGCTCGGGAATGCTGTACGACGTGCTGCCTTGGGTGTACGATCCGAAGTCGTAGACGAAATTATCGTTGAGTGTGTAGGTCTTCGAGGCATCGCCGTCGATGATGAGCTGCAGGTCATGGCCTATGCCGCTGCCCGTCGCGTTAATGCCGTCGTCATCATGGAGCTGTGCCACGAAGTAAGGCGTGGTGTTCACCCGGCCGCCGTTTTCAAACTCCGGCGTGTTGAGATAGCAGTAGATCTTCGGCCCCACCGAGTCGGTACCCGTCTCCGTCGATCCTCCCACGAGGAAGGCGTCGGTGCTCCCGTTGGCCGCCGTGCTGTGGTCGCTGCTCACGGCCGAGAGGTTCATCAGTCCGTTGTCGTCAGTATAGTGAATATCCATCGGTACGGCAAACGAGAAGTTGAACTTCCCGCCCCGTACGCTGTCGGTACCGTGATAGAGCACGTTGGTGCGGTCGTAATAGGTGAATGCCTCTTCCGTCTCTGCGCTGGTGTTCATGCGACAGGTCACAAGCTGGCGGGCATCGCGCACCACTGCCGTCATCACACCGCTGAAGTCGTTGCCGCCTTCCACATGACCTGCTACGTGAGCCACGCTTCCTGCACGCAGCGTGAGCGTCTGCCCCGAGGATAATGCGATGCCGTTGATCGTGTCGATGACCATCTCCCTGCCCGGCAGGTGCAGTGCGAGGGCAGGGTCACCGAGCAGCGAATACTGCAGCTTGTTGGTGGTAAGGTCGCCGCGAGTAGTGATCATCTCGTTCTTGGCCAGGCGCTGAGCCTCGCCCACCGTCACTGCCTTGCCGTCGGCATGACTGAGCACATGGCGCAGGTAAGACATGTTGATGAGCTTGTTATAGTTGGCATATACGGTACGGGTGGTGCCGAAGAAGGCCACCGCCCCACCTTTGGGGTTGAGCACCGCCGTTTCGCCGATGGTGGGAACCACGCCGTCGAACGGCATGATGTCGCACGAAGCCGTGATCCACAGCGGCAGGTTCTGGTTGGTGAAGCCTTCAAAATCCTTCAGCTTCAGCACCGCCTCGTGCGAGATCTGATCTGCCCGGCCGTGGCCGGCATAGTCCATGATGAGTGCCCCCGCCTGCTGCTGTTGCATGATGAGCGACCTCACCTCGGGATAGCTGTTGCCGGTAGAGGTCTTCTCCTGGGCATAAGCGTCCCACATCACCTTCCTGACGAGGTAGCCGGGATAGCGTGTCTGTATGTCGTCTGCGGCGTCGTTGAGGTCGCGCATGTGCAGGTTAGCGTTGCCGTCATCGCCCATCAGCATCAGGGTGTTCTGCCAGGCGCCGGCATGAGTGTTGCGTATATAGTCGATGGTTTTGTCCACCATGCCCCTGGCCTCGTCGTCCGTGGTCACGGGGAAGCGCCCCACCGCCATGTCGAGCTTGTCGCTACGCTGCGGGTTAGAGCCCTCACCGTCGTCGAGAAGACAGAAGAATCCGTCATCGACATAGCAGTAGATCTCATTAAACGAGTTCTCGCTCTCAAAGCAGAGCAGATAGTCGTCGGGGTCGAGGTTTCGGCAGTCGGCTGTCAGCATGCGGTTGTCCCACACGCAGTCGCCCATGAGAAGCAGGTAGCGGGGCATGTCGGCGGGATCCTGGGCACGGTCGTAGAGCATCTTGAGGTAGCGCCGGTAGGCGTTGGCATCGGGTGTACCGCTTGCAAATTCATTGTAGAGTTCATCGGCGGGCACGATGTTCACGCGCAGTCCGTCGTGCTCCCTGTGGAAGTCGGCGATGCGCTGTGCCTGTGCCTTCAGCTTCTGCGAGGTGGGAATGATGATCACCATGTCGGCCTCCGGATCGGCATGATGATCCTGCGGGGTGATGGTGTACATGTATTCGGGTGCGGCAAACGAGCCCGACAGTCGGGGCTCCGGAGCCGCCTGGGGATAGGTCATCGAGATGTAGTCGAGCCTTATGGGGCCGCCCTCCGTGCAGCGTATCTTCACCGTGTCGGCCGCATGCAGCGTGCTGAGGCTGTAGACCGCCCCCCGCTCGTTGCCCTTGTCATACTCTGGGTCGAGCTGTATGGTGAGCTGTCCCAGCACCGTGCCGTTCACCATCACCTCTACTTTGCTGTTCGTTCCTGCCGACACGTTGACGGCGAGCCGTGCACTCGTGGCGCCGTTGCTGTTTTTCATCACCACGGCCCGTGTCTTGCCCAGTGCCGTTGCCTCGGTGTCGAAGAGGTTTCTGCCGCCCGGATACCAGCTGAATCCGTCCACCTCGTAGAGCGAGTGGTAATCTTCGGGCGAGGGATAGAACGAGGAGACGAAGGCTGCGGAGTCGGTCGTGGCAGGCTTGCCGTCGCTCTCCGTGAGGAAATAGTAACCGTAATCGGAGTAGGGGTTGCGTGTGCGGCGGGTGGCGGTGTTGCTGCTCCAGCTCACGGGGCCGCGGGCATGAAACAGCCGGTGACCCTTCACCGTGCAGGTGGCCACCTCTTTCAGGTCATCGAGTGTCTGCAGCTCGCTGCCCACAAGGGTCTCATTCTGCAGGTTTCCGCCGTAGCCATAGAGCTTCACCCTGTCGGGATGGCTGAATCCTGCCTTACGTATCAGTGCGTCGGTGAGCTCATATACTCCTGTGGCGGGTACGCGTATCTTGGCCCATCGCCCAGAAGCCAGCACCGAATGGTCGGCGTATCGCGCACGCTCGGCGCTGCCCCGTGTGGCAGGACCCATGCGCTTGCTGCGGGCAGCCTGCGTGGCATCTATGCGGAGCATGAAGCTCACGAGCAGCCGGTATTTGCCCTCGCGGTACACCATCGGACAGAACTGCACCTCCAGGGCTCCCCGCTTACGGTCGAGCACCCTGCGCGTGGTGATCTCGGGCAGGGCGGGCAGCGGCTCACTGCTGAGCTTATGGTAGTTGGCTATGTCGGCCACGGTCATGTCGATAAACTCGGGATAGAGCAGCGTGGCGGTGTAGGTGGAGTCCTGAAAGTCGCCCGTGAGCGGCACGGAATAGGCAAACTGCGGCATCACCGAATCTACTGTCACTTGGTCGGAGGTGAGGTTGAAGAAGCGTTGGGCAGAGAGCTGAAGGCACGACAACATCATGAGGGAGAAATAAAAAAGCCTCCCCCGGCCCCAAACAAAAAGCCTCCCCCGGCCCCTCCAATAGGAGGGGAGCATAAACCGTGAAAGCTCGGCGTGGAAATATGTCATGATGTTGTGAGTCAAAGCGTATCTGAATATAATAGTGTTTCTGAATATAATCATGTGATAGAGGATCGTCGCGGAGGAAGTCTCACTGCCATAGAGAGGCTGGGGCACCCCGCATGGTGCTCCCCTCCTATTGGAGGGGCCGGGGGAGGCATCTTACTTGCACTTCACGTCCAGCACCTTCCGATCCTCCAGATAGCCCTCCAGATGGTCGTTGATGTGTACCGGCCCTACCCCTGCGGGCGTTCCGGTGTAGAGCAGGTCGCCCGTCTTGAGCGTGTAGAATCGACTGATGTAGGCGATGATCTCGTCTATGCGATAGAACATGTCGCTCGTCTGGCCCTGCTGAACGGTGCTGCCGTTGATGTCGAGATGGAAGCGTAGCCGCTGGAGGTCCATGAATTTCTCCTTCGGCACCCACTCGCCGATGCAGGCGGCACCGTCGAAGCCCTTGGCGATGTCCCAAGGCCGTCCCTCGGCAATCATTCGGCGCTGCATCTCGCGCGCTGTGAAGTCGATGCCCACCGTCACGGCATCGTAGTATCGGGGGGCAAAGCGTTCCGAAACGGTCTTGCCCAGTTTGCAGATGCGCACCACCACCTCGGCCTCATAGTCTATCTGCCCCATGTCATCGGGAATGAAGAAGGGCTTGCCGGGCTTGAGCAGGCTCGAGTCGGCTTTGAGGAAGATCACCGGTTCCTCCGGTTTAGATAACGTATCAAAGAGTTCTTTATTGTGCTGGGCATAGTTCATGCCAATGGCAAATATCTTCATAATCAGTGGGTTCTATATGAGTGTTGTTGATATCGTCTGCAAATATACAAAACTATGCTCACAAATGCCCCTTTTTCCGGAATATAAAGATACGACCAGCCCTGCGCGGAGCCCGGAGGAAACTGTAGCGTGACTCCCCCGACCCATCGTGCGACAGAGCGGGGCTCTACGGTGGAATGCACATAACCCATTCGGACTGCCAAACCACTTCCGCCGTTATGAACTTGCATTATGTCATGATGTTCGAAAATAAACCATTTCGCTGACACTTTGAAAAATCATGGTGCGATAAAAATCGCGTTTTTTGAAGCGTGAAGGGAGCTGAGGGAATTGCGGGCAAAAAAATAGGCCTCGAATGGGGGAGGTGTAGTGGCGAAATCACCCATCGGGTCTGTTCGGATCTGCAATTCATATCGGCGTATATCGCAGTGCACGCGCACAGCATGCCATTAATATCTAATCGCGTCGCCAATAAGCACGAATCGCACTGCGAATAAGCATTAACCACGTTGCGAATGAGTATGAATGGCATTGCGAATAAGCATTAATGGCGACGCGAATAAGCATGAATCGCATCATCAAGGCTTATCTGCCTGTCTCCCGAATCAGCAAAAACGCGACAGGAACGGGGAAAATACGGCGCAAAAAACAGGCTTTCCCGCTTCGAAAAAAATGTCTTTTAAGGCTGCGATTCAGTATTAAAGACGAAATGTTTGCAATAATGAAGGATAAAAAATCGGCTGAAAAGAGTCGAAAAATAAAAGTTTTTGACGAAAACACCCTAATATTTTTCTGGAAGGAACCGATAGGTTTTTCTGTCGGAAAATCAAAGTGTCACATAAACAAGCCGTTTGCTTACACTTTGATTTTGAGAGCCAGGACAGGAAGAAGGAGATTTCAAGGGAGCTTGTATATATCATTCTCTGATTCCCTATTCGGATTGAGGCATATTCCTCTCGGCGATAATGGCATTTCAGCCTGGAAGGATTTGTTTTTCTGAAGATTATTCATTAATTTAGCGGCTGGTAACAAAAAACAATACAAGATGAGTAACTTTAGCAAGACTTCAGTAGATCTGGACGCACAGCGTACAGAGCTGCACGATGCTCTCGGCCTTACGGGTGCAGAGATCAGTATCAACCATATGCCTGCCGGCGGTCAGGTTCCTTTCGTTCATACTCACAGGGAGAATGAGGAGATCTATACCGTGCTCTCGGGTAAGGGCGTGATGAATATCGACGGTGAGGACATCGAGCTTGCGGTAGGCGACTGGCTTCGCGTGGCTCCTGCTGCCAAGCGTCAGTTTCGTGCTGCTGCCGACAGCGAGGTGACCTACGTCTGCATGCAGGTGAAGCAGGGCTCGCTCGAGCATTTCACGGGCACCGACGGGGTGATCCTGTAGCATTTCATGCGCACATCGCGCTGCCTCATGGATCGTCTGGCGTAGGTCGCACGACGCTGTGCCAGAAGGGGAGTGGTGTGTCAAAAAGAGAAGCAGTGGGCATGGTGCTTATCAATTGTCAACGCAGTGAGGTCCGCTGCTTCAAGACAATAGGATAGGCTTGGACTGTAGGGGCGGGGTCAGCCCGCCCTATGCTGTCGCGAAACCCCTCACAGGCTGAGGTACGCCCTGAACAGAAGGAAGACGTAGTGAGGGCGGGCAGACCCCGCCCCTACAGTTCACATCATCAGCATTGCAGCAAGATAGAGGAAACGGGACTTATACGCTTCGCCACGCTTACTATTTTTATAATAAGCACAGCGCGGTTTCCTCCTTTTGACGATCCCTCTTTCTTTTTTATACTCCACCTTTATCTATTATCTTTGCGCTATGATGGGTAAAATACGCGCATGGCTGGTTGCCGTAATGTTGCTGTTGGTCGCCGCTACGTCTGCGGCGGCACAGGACACTACAGCCCTGCGCCATTACGGCGCGGAGGTGTCGGTGGTGCCCGGCCGGGCCATCGCTGCCGACAGCTATGAGAAGAAATGGCTGAAGGGACGGGGCAGCACCGCCATCACTGCCGCCGTGCGCTATGCTGCCGTGCCGCGCGACAGCGATGTCTTTGCTGCTGACTACGGTTATCCTGTGTGGATAGCAGGGCTGCGGTACAACCTGAATCACGGCGTGACGATGCACCGTGAGAAGGGTGCGGCGTGGGGACAGCTGGAACCGGTGGACTATGTCACCCACATGGGCGACATCCTCACGGCCTACGGTGCCTTCGAGCGTCCGCTGCTGCGCCGTGGACGATGGCAGGCCGACTACACGCTTGGCTTCGGCGTGGGCTACGCCTTCTCGAAATATAACCCCCGAGATGCCATCGACAACGAGCTTATCGGCTCTCGCCTGCTCATCTATTTTGGTGCCGGGCTCCATGTCACCTGTCACATTGCGCCACAGTGGGGCGTAAGGGCAGGCATGGACTTCTATCATCACAGCAATGGGGCGATGAACCGGCCCAACAAGGGTGCCAATGTCATCGGCCCTTCGGTATCGCTGCTCTATGAACCCTACGCCCGCGAGCTCGCCACCGCACCGCATCGCCGCTGTGACCGGCCCTTCGCGAGGCAGTGGACGGCGGAGGTTGCGGTGGGCGTGGGCATGAAGACCCTCAACGAAGACTGGCAGCTGACGCAGTTTCGCACCGTCCCCGGTGCTCCCGGTTACCGCACGGATCACTTCCGCCGCTACCTCACCTATTCGCTGCAGACCAACCTGATGTGCCGCTATGCGCGGCGGTGGGCATCGGGTATCGGGGCCGACGTGTTTTATGGAACCTATACCGACCGCGTGGCAGAGATCGACCGGCAGCAGGGTATCGACGCCCGGCACAGCCCGTGGTCGGTGGGGCTTGCCGCCAGGCACCGTGCGTACTACCACCGGCTTTCGCTGGATATGTCGCTGGGCGTGTACCTCTTCCGCCACATGGGCGACAATGCACGTCAGGTTGAGGCTCCCTATTATGAGCGTATCGGGGTGCATTACACCTTCGCCGGGCGGCATGGGCTGTCGGTCGGACTGGACGTGAAGGCGCATAAGACCAAGGCCGACTATACGGAAATAACCCTGGCCTACCCGGTAAGGCTGTGAAAGAGGAACCCAATTCGGCACATCCGAGAAATCGCGTGATAACCGAAAAATACATTTTGTTCTGCCGTTAAGCGTTGTAACGGTTTGTATAAATAGTAAAGAAGGTTTCCTCCCACAACTCTCCGAGGCTGTCGGCGTCTCCGTGAAATAAGGGTAAAGTTTAACTCCGTAACTCCTTCCACTCCGTAACTCCGCGTGAGATGGCCCCCTTTGAGAGTTTTTTCACGCGGAGTTACGGAGTGGAAGGAGTTACGGAGTTTTGCTTTTCAGGCGGGCGGAGATGTGTTATGGCATGGGGAATGATATGAGGCTACACTTATTCCCTACAGTCGTGAAGAAACTGGCAGAGATTACTCGCATCACACGATTTGCAGGATGAGCCCAAAATTCTCAATTTTCAGTTCTCCATTTTCAATTATTAGCCGTATCTTTGCAGAAGATAAGCTGCACCCTGCCATTTGCAGGGAAGCGCGCAGGGTTCACGCCTGTACTATCCATGTAGTCAGAATTATCACCTTATTCAATATAACATAGAAAGATTATGATTCTTTTCTTTAAGACTCCCCAGGAGAACATCATCGCCACTGAGATTGACCACCAGCCCAGTGAGCAGGAGACACAGGAACTGTGCTGGCTCTACGGCAACGCCGAGCTGATGAAGTCGGACACGCTGGCTGGCTGGTTTGTGGGACCGCGCCGTGAAATGATAACCCCATGGAGTACGAATGCCGTTGAGATCACTCAGAATATGAGTCTCAATGGCATTTCGCGTATTGAGGAATACTTCCCCGTGGCGAGCGAGGACGCTGAGCACGACCCTATGCTGCAACGTATGTACCGTGGACTGGATCAGACCATCTTCACCGTGAAGCATGAGCCGGAGCCCATCAAGCACGTGGAGAGCATCGAGAAGTTTAACGAGGAAGAGGGCCTGGCCCTCAGTCCTGAAGAAATAGAATACCTCCATAAGATAGAGCGGGAGAACAACCGGCCGCTGACCGACTCGGAGATCTTCGGCTTCGCCCAGATCAACTCGGAGCACTGCCGGCACAAGATCTTCGGCGGTGTGTTTGTGATCGACGGTGAGGAACGCGAGTCGAGCCTCTTCCAGATGATCAAGAAGACCACGAAGGAGAACCCCGGCAAGATCCTCTCGGCCTATAAGGACAATGTGGCTTTCGCCCAGGGGCCGATGATCGAACAGTTTGCCCCGCAGGATCAGAGCACCAGCGACTACTTCAGGGTGAAGCCCATCGAGAGTGTCATCTCGCTGAAGGCCGAGACCCATAACTTCCCCACCACGGTGGAGCCGTTCAACGGTGCCGCCACGGGTACGGGCGGCGAGATACGCGATCGTATGGGCGGCGGCGTGGGAAGCTGGCCCATCGCCGGCACGGCTGTCTATATGACGAGCTACCCGCGTAAGGGCAAGGCATGGGAGAACGCCATCGCACCACGCCCCTGGCTGTATCAGACGCCCGAGCAGATACTGATCAAGGCCTCCAATGGCGCGTCCGACTTTGGTAACAAGTTTGGTCAGCCGCTCATCACTGGCTCTGTGCTCACTTTCGAGTATGAGGCTAACGCCACAGATACCAACACGCTTGCCGACGGCACTCCTGTGGATCAGGGCAGCAACGGCGAGAGGCAGGTGTACGGATACGACAAGGTGATCATGCTGGCAGGTGGCGTGGGCTACGGCAAGAAGCGCGACTGTCTGAAGGGTGAACCGCAGAAGGGCAACAAGGTGGTTGTCGTGGGTGGTGACAACTACCGCATCGGACTCGGCGGCGGCTCGGTGTCGTCGGTAGATACCGGCCGCTACAGCAACGGCATAGAGCTGAACGCCGTGCAGCGTGCCAACCCCGAGATGCAGAAACGCGCCTACAATCTGGTGCGCGCCCTGGTGGAAGAGGACGTCAATCCCGTGGTGTCGATCCACGATCATGGCTCGGCCGGACACCTGAACTGCCTCTCCGAGCTCGTGGAAGAGTGTGGAGGGGAGATCGATATGACCAAGCTTCCCATCGGCGATAAGACGCTGAGTGCGAAGGAGATCATAGCCAACGAGAGCCAGGAGCGTATGGGACTGCTCATCGACGAGAAGCATCTGGAGCACGTGCAGAAGATCGCCGACCGCGAACGCGCGCCGATGTACACCGTGGGTGAGACCACCGGCGATGCCCACTTCAGTTTCAGGCAGGGCGATGGCGTGAAGCCTTTCGACCTCGACGTGGCGCAGATGTTCGGCCATTCGCCGAAGACCGTGATGCGCGATGAGACAGTTTTGCACCACTACGAGGACGCCACCTACACGGTGGAGAAGCTCGACGAGTACCTCGATAATGTGCTACAGCTTGAGGCCGTGGCCTGCAAGGACTGGCTGACCAACAAGGTAGATCGCTCGGTGACGGGTAAGATTGCCCGTCAGCAGACGCAGGGCGAGATACAGCTGCCGCTGAGCGACTGTGGCGTGGTGGCCCTGGACTACCGCGGTAAGCAGGGTATCGCTACAGCTCTGGGCCATGCTCCGCAGGCCGGACTGGCCGATCCCGCAGCGGGCAGCGTACTGAGCGTGGCAGAGAGCCTGACTAACATCGTGTGGGCTCCCATCGCCACCGACAGCAGTCACCCGTCGCCCGTGCAGAACCTGAACCTCAGCGCCAACTGGATGTGGCCCTGCCGCTCTCAGAAGGGTGAGGATGCCCGCCTCTATGCCGCAGTCGAGGCCCTGTCGGACTTCTGCTGCGCCCTCGGGCTGAACGTGCCGACGGGTAAGGACTCGCTCTCGCTGAGTCAGCAGTATCCCGACGGCAGGAAGATCATTGCGCCGGGAACGGTGATCGTTACCAGCGGGGCGGAGGTCTCCGACGTGAGGAAGACGGTGAGCCCCGTGATGGTAAACGATAAGAATTCATCGCTCTATTATATCGATTTCAGCTTCGACGAGCAGCGTCTCGGCGGTTCTGCCTTTGCCCAGACACTGGGAAAGATAGGCAGCGACGTACCTACGGTGAAGAACTCGGAGTATTTTGCCGACTGCTTCAACGCCATACAGCAGCTCATACGCAAGGGGTGGATCATGGCAGGACACGACATCTCGGCCGGCGGTCTGATCACGACGTTGCTCGAAATGACCTTTGCCAACATGAAGGGCGGTATGCACGTGAACCTGCACGATCTTGATGCGGAGGGCGACGACATCGTAAAGATGCTCTTTGCCGAGAATCCCGGCGTGGTGATTCAGGTGAGCGACACACATAAGAAAGAGCTCCGTGAGTATCTCGAAGACAACGGTATAGGCTATGCCAAGATAGCTTACCCCACACCTTCGGAGCGTAAGATCGTGATGGTAAAGGGCGAATGGAAGCATGAGTTTGACATCGATGCGCTGCGTGACACCTGGATGAGAACCTCCTACGAGCTCGATAAGAACCAGAGTATGAACGGTATGGCCGACGAGCGCTATGCCAACTATAAGGCGCAGCCGCTGGATCTGAAGTTCAACGACACGTTCAAGGGTACGCTGGCGAGCTACGGACTCGATGCCGACCGCTGGCAGAAGCAGAGCGAAGCCGACCGCACGAAGGCGCCCAAGGCGGCCATCATTCGTGAGAAGGGAACCAACGGCGAGCGCGAGATGGCTTACACGCTATGGCTTGCCGGCTTCGAGGTGAAGGACGTGATGATGACCGACCTTATCAGCGGGCGTGAGACGCTGGAGGAAGTGAACATGATCGTGTTCTGTGGAGGATTCTCTAACTCCGACGTGCTGGGCTCTGCCAAGGGCTGGGCAGGTGCCTTTCTCTATAATCCGAAGGCGAAGGAAGCCCTCGACAAGTTCTATGCGCGCGAGGATACGCTGAGTCTCGGTATCTGCAATGGCTGTCAGCTGATGGTGGAATTGAACCTCATCAACCCGGAACACAGCAAGCGTGCGCATCTGCTGCATAACAGGAGCCAGAAGTTTGAAAGCGACTTCCTCGGGCTGAGCATTCCTCATAACGAGAGCGTGATGCTGGGAAGCCTGAGCGGAAGCAGGCTCGGCATCTGGGTGGCACACGGAGAGGGCCGCTTCAGTCTGCCCGAATCGGAGGACAGGTACAATGTGGTGGCTAAATACAGCTACGCCGGTTATCCTGGCAATCCCAACGGCTCCGACTATAATGTGGCAGGTATCTGCTCTAAGGACGGTCGCCATCTGGCCATGATGCCGCACCCTGAGCGCGCCATCTTCCCCTGGCAGAACGCTTATTACCCCGCCAACCGCAAGGCCGACGAGGTGACTCCGTGGATCGAGGCCTTTGTCAACGCGCGCCGCTGGATAGAGGAAAAGACTAAATAAGCTGATCCATAACAAAGCCACGAATTGCTCGAATTGACACGAATAGGATCATCACCATTCGTGTTGCTTCGTGAAATTCGTGGTTTCGTTTCCACTTATTTCGTGTCAATGTGCGAAATTTGTGGTTTAAGTTTCTTACAAAGATATGTACAAGCAGTTATTTACGACATTCTTTAAGATCGGAGCCTTCACCCTGGGTGGCGGCTATGCCATGATCCCGATCATAGAGAGCGAGGTGGTTGACAAGAATAAGTGGATCGGGAAAGACCAGTTTCTCGACCTCATTGCCGTATCACAGAGTTGCCCCGGCGTGTTCGCCATCAACATCTCTACGTTCATAGGCTATAAGATAAGGGGAAAGAAGGGTGCACTTTGTACCACCCTGGGGGCCGCCCTGCCTTCGTTTCTGATCATCTTGCTTATCGCGATGTTTTTCCATCAGTTTATGAATGTGGGGTGGGTGGCTGCCATGTTCCGTGGCATTCGCCCCGCTGTGGTAGCCCTTATCGCCGTACCGACCTTCAATCTTGGCAAAAGTGCGCATATCAATCTGGCCAATGTCTGGATTCCTATCGCATGCGCGCTGCTCATCTGGGCCTTACACGTCAATCCGATCTGGATCATCATCGTGGCGGGTGTGGGAGGATATGTGTACGGAAGAATAATTCAAAATTCATAATCCAAAATTCATAATTGGGCTGACGCGTAGGAATTCATGGATCGATGACAGACGGTGTGATAGCTCATTCACATCTCATATTTATTGATTTAGAAACACTTCACGTCACTACTATTATGAATTTTGAATCACTCGCGTCAGCCCCATTATGAATTTTGAATTACGAATTTCGAATTATTCCGCGTCAGCCTAATTGCGAATTTTGAATTATGAATTTTGAATTATTCCGCGTCAGCCTAATTGTGGATTTTGAATTATGAATTTTGAATTGAACAAATGATATATCTCTATCTTTTCCTCACCTTCTTTCAGATAGGCCTCTTCGGCTTCGGCGGTGGCTATGGCATGCTGTCTTTGATCCAGACCGAGACGGTGGTACACCACCATTGGCTGTCGTCGGCAGAGTTTACCAACATCGTGGCCATCTCGCAGATGACCCCCGGCCCTATCGGCATCAACTCGGCCACCTACTGTGGCTATACCGCGGTGCATAATGCTGGCTACGGCATGACGATGTCGATGCTCGGTTCTGCCACGGCAACCTTTGCCCTGGTATTGCCGTCGTTTGTCCTGATGATCCTGATCAGCAAGATGTTTATGAAGTATATGCAGACCTCGGCGGTGCAGAGCGTCTTCATGGGACTGCGCCCAGCCGTTGTAGGACTGCTTGCTGCCGCCACCCTGCTGCTCTGCAATGCAGAGAATTTCGGTTCTCCCGTGCAGAATCCGTGGCAGTTTTGCATCAGCATAGCACTGTTCCTGGCTACCTTTGTCGGTACCATGTGGCTTAAGATCAATCCCATTCGCATGATCTGCTTCGCCGCCTTTGCAGGGTTGGTGCTATTATA